>Ga0209410_1000696_pt1 | contig 15777 bp, 30 predicted proteins | sample Mar14436cmmetaG_FD_184135 | JGI IMG/M metagenome (GOLD analysis project Ga0209410, IMG submission 184135) | Marine hydrothermal vent microbial communities from Guaymas Basin, Gulf of California to study Microbial Dark Matter (Phase II) - Marker... ... | reverse complement strand
TTGTTACACCGTGTGGAGCCTGCGATATGGATATCGAGGGCTGAGCGTTTGGAGTGTCCGTGGCCTGAGGTGGGGCACAGGATTTTGGTGGGGCCACGATCTGGGGAGATCTGGGATGGGGTGAAGGTTGGGGCAGGGGCGCAGCCTTTGAAGACGCGGGATGGGTGGCTTTTGATCTACCATGGGGTGGACCGGCGGTCTGTGTACCGTTTGGGGGTGCTTTTGGTGGAGGGGGAGGATCCCGGCAGGGTGATCTACCGGTCGCCGAACCCCGTGCTTGAGCCGCGGGAGCCCTACGAGGTGGGGGAAGAGGGATGCCAGGTGCCCAACGTGGTCTTCACCTGCGGGGCAGTGCCCAAAGACCACAAGGAGATCCTCGAACCCCAGGACGAAATCCTCATATACTACGGTGCAGCAGATACCGTGATCTGCGTGGCCACAGCGAAGGTCGGAGAGCTCATCCCATGGCGCCACGGGATAATGAGGTGGTCGAGATGAAGCTCACCATCCTCGGTGCAGGCAATCTGGGGACCACCCTCGCCATCGTACTCGGGGAAAAGGGGCACCATTTGACCCTCTGGACCGTGGAAGAAGAGGTGTACCGGTCCGTGCTCAAGTATAGGGAGAACAAGCGCTATGTGCCCGGCGTCAGAATCCCTTCAAAGGTCGGCATTACTATGGAGCTCGAGGAGGCCTTAGAGGGAACGGACGTAGTGGTCATCGCCCTGCCCTCCCATGTGGTGAGGGAGGTGATGAAGAAGGCCTCCGCCCACCTCCCCAAGGGCTGTATGGTAGTGGACTTCGCCAAAGGCCTCGAGGTAGAGACCGAGTTGAGGATGAGCGAGGTGATCAAGGAGGAGCTCCCTCGGGGACATGGGATAGGGGTCGTGGCGGTGTCCGGACCATCGATCGCGCGGGAACTGCTCCAGAAGATGCCCACGGCGGTGGAGGTGTCCTCAGAGGACATGAAATTGGCCTTCGAGGCAAAAGAGATCCTCGAGACCCCCTATTTCCACCTCCACCCCAATGATGACATCGCTGGGGTGGAACTGGGAGGGGTGTTCAAAAATGTCTTCGCCATCGGGGCGGGGATCTGTGACGGCCTGGGGATGGGGAGCAATACCAAGGCCGCCGTGGTGACCAGGAGCATCGGGGAACTGGCAGCTCTCGGGACGGCTTTGGGGGCGAGGCCTGAGACCTTCTACGGGCTCTCAGGCCTCGGAGACTTAATCGTCACCAGCTTCAGCCCCCATAGTCGGAACCGGCGTTTCGGAGAAAAACTCGGGCGGGGGAAGACCCCGGAGGAAGCCAGGACGGAGATCGGACAGGTAGTGGAAGGCATCAGGGCCACTTTGGTGGCCAAACGGGTCGCCGCGGAGAAGGCCCTCTCCCTCCCCATAGTGGAGACCCTCTATGGGGTGATATACGAGGGGCAATCCGTCCATGAGGCCCTTAACAAATTCCTCAGATGGACGAATTTGGTATAATGAGATGGGGTATTCCCCCACTTTTTTAAGGAGAGATGGAGCCAGAGGTCTTTGTAGAGAGAAAGAAGGTCAGCACCGATCTCTTCGCGGAACCGACCGAGACGGAGATCGAGATCATAAAGGAACAGGCGGCAGCCTTGTGGCGGTCAGGAATGAAGGTGGAGGAGTGTCTCTTGGAACTCCAGGACCTCGATAGGGAGATAGACCGCCTCGCGGCAGAAGGGCGAAAGGATGAGGCCAACCGGCTCATCGAGCGCTTCAACGCCCTGTGCGATCAGGCCAGATTGTACTTATATTATCTGGTGATCCACAGGGAAGCGGTGGGGTTCAGACGTCATCCGGATATGGCCAAAATCTACCCTATCCCCCCGAAGAGGGCGCCTATTAGATGAAGCTCACAAGGATCATCACCCATAACGATATGGACGGAGTGGTATCTGCCGCCCTCTGCTCTTATGCCCTAAAGGTGGGGAAGGTCCGTTTCGCCGGACCGGGGAACATCGTGAAGGGAGAGATCCCCACAGGGGAGGAGGATGTGGTCTGTGATCTCCCCTATCCCCTCGTATGTGGCCTGTGGTTCGACCACCACGAGGGGAACCTCGAGGACCTGAGGCTCAGGGGGATCTCGCCCGATGAGATCAAGGGCCGTTTTGCCCTGAGGGACAGCTGCAGCCGTGTCGTCCTCGAGTATTTTACGGAACAAGGGGTTTCCTTCCCCCCTTACTTGGAGGAGACGGTGGCAGAAACCGATGTAATAGACAGCTTCCGCTACTCCAGCATAGAGGAATGGAGGAGGGAAACTCCTGGGAAGTTGGTGGATTACTCCATCAAGGCCCCTACAGCTACCCTCAAGGAGAAACACCTCTACCTTCGTGAGCTGGTCCCCTTGATCAGGGACCATCCCCTTGAAGAAGTGATTAAGGTGGACAAGGTCAAGGAGAGGATCGAACGTTACCGGATAGAAGAGGAGCGGATGTTGCGACTGATCGAGCAAGACGCCTCCTTTCTCCCCTTCGACGAGGGACGAGAGGTGGTGGTCCTCGATCTAACCCACCACAACCGCCGCCCCCGGGTGATCAAGAACTTGGCCTCCTTGCTCTACCCAGAGGCCTTGGCGGTGCTGGAGGTCTACCCCCTCTTTCAGGGAGGGGTGAAGACGACAAACCTCGGCTTCTCCATGTCCTTGACGGTAAACCTTTCTGACGGAAACCACCCCAAGGACTTAGGCGAAATCATGCGAACCCTCAACATCGGAGACGGCCATAAAGGGGCCGCTGCCGGGACCGTTTACGCCCGATCCAAAGCGGAGATGCTGAAGAAAAAAGAGGAAACCCTTAGGAAGATCTACGAGTTATGGAAGGCTCAGAGATAGCGGATAAACTGGCACGGCTTCGGGAACTCACGGCCGGGAAGAGGAAGATCCTCATCCTCACCCACATAAACCCCGACCCGGACGCCATCGCCAGCGCCTATGCCTTGCGCCATCTCTTCAAGCGCTGGGGGGTCAATTCGGTGATCGCCTACGAGGGCGTCATCGGGCGTCCCGAAAACCGGGCCATGATGCGCCGCCTTCGCATACCTCTGCGTTCCATCAAGACCTTAGACCCGAGGAACTTCAGTGTGATAGCGGTGGTGGACGCCCAGCCCCCCTCGACCCATGTCCCTCTCTCCCCCAGTCTCACCCCAACCATCGTGATCGACCACCACCCGGTGGGCAAGCGCTCCTTCCTCAAGAAGATCCCCTTCGTCGATATACGTCCTGACCTGGGCAGCACCTCCACCATCGTCGCCTCCTATCTGCTTGAGGCACGGGTGGAGATCACACCCATGGTGGCCACCGCCCTCTTCTACGGAATAAAGTCCGACACCAGGGACTTGGGCCGCAACGCGAGCCCGGAGGACGTGAGGGTTTCCAACCTCCTCTATCAGAAGATATCCGTGAAGGTGCTCTCCGAAATCGAAAACCCCCGCCTACCGCGGGAGTACTTCCGCATCCTCAAGGAGGGGATTCAAGAGGCCCTTTACTTCCCCCCGGGCCTACTGGTGACCGATCTGGGCACCTTGGGCTACATAGACATGATCCCCGTACTGGCCGATCTGCTGTTACGGGCGGAGGGAATACGCTGGGTCCTCTCCATCGGAGAGTGGAAGGGAACGGTCTTTTTCAGCCTGAGGACGACAGACGGAAGGCGCAGAAACGCCGACAAGCTTGCGAAAAAGCTCGTGCGGGGCATCCCAGGAGGGGGAGCTGGGGGACACGAGACCATGGCCGGTGGAAAGGTGGACCTCCCCTCTCAGGAGGGAGGGGAAGGGATTCGCCAGAGGATAAAGACACGGTTCCTCAAGGAACTTGGGTCCTCTTGGGAAAAGGGGATCCTCTTTGTGGGAGGGGAAAATGGAGTTAAAAACCGTAAAGCTGGAGTTTCCTGAAGGCTGCAACATCATCCTCGGCCAGAGCCATTTCATCAAGACGGTGGAGGACCTTTACGAAATCATGGTCGGCGGGGTCCCTGGAGTGAAGTTCGGCCTCGCCTTCTGCGAGGCTTCGGGGCACCGCCTCATCCGTTCCGACGGTAACGATCCAGAATTGGTGGAAGTGGCGTGTAGAAACGCCGAGAAAGTGGCCGCTGGACATACATTCGTCATCGTGATGAAGGAGGCCTTTCCCATCAACGTGCTGAACGCGGTGAAGGCCTGTCCGGAGGTCTGTCGCATATTTTGCGCCACTGCCAACCCCGTGGAGGTCATCGTGGCCGAAACAGAGCAAGGGCGCGGTGTATTGGGGATAATAGACGGATATACCCCCCTCGGTAGGGAGGATGAAGAGGGGATCAAGTGGCGTAAAGACCTCCTGAGGAAGCTGGGTTACAAGCGCTGAGGATCAGGACTGAGAGGCTTTCTTCTCCTCGCCAGGGATCAACTCGATCACAGAGAGGGGGGCTCCGTCCCCACGGCGAAACCCGGAGCGAAAGAGGTGGGTGTATCCCCCGGGACGGTCTTTGTAGCGGGGGGCGATCTCGTTGAAGAGCTTCCTCACTATGGCCTTGTCGCTGATGTACTTCAACACCTCCCGGCGAGCTGCCAGATCTCCCCTTTTACCCAAGGTGATGAGCTTCTCAGCGAAGCTTCGCAACTCCTTGGCCTTGGCAAGGGTGGTCTCTATCCTCTCGTGACGGAAGAGCTCCGTCACCATGTTCCTGAGCATCATGGCCCTGTGGCTGGAGGTGCGATTGAGCTTGCGATGAGCCTTCCTATGCCTCATCTTCGATGACCTCCTCTTTGTGCTCCGGCGGCGTGAAGTTCTCTATCCGCATCCCGAGGCTAAGGCCCATGTTGGCCAGGACCTCCTTGATCTCATTGAGGGACTTGCGACCGAAGTTTTTCGTCTGCAAGATCTCCTGCTCCGTCTTCTGAACGAGCTCGCCGATGTAACGGATATTCGCATTCTTCAGGCAATTGGCGGAACGCACCGATAGCTCCAATTCATCTACCGTCTTCATCAACTTCTCCTGAAGTTCTTCATCGTCCATTCCCTCATCGCCCTCGTCCTTCTCCTCACCGCCGCCTTGTTCCTCATCGAAGTTGATGAAGACGTTCAGTTGCTCCTTCAGGATCTTGGCCGCAAGGCCAACGGCGTCTTCCGGCCTTACGGTGCCATCAGTCCACACCTCCAGGATAAGCCTATCGTAGTCGGTGATGTGGCCCACCCTGGCGTTGGTCACCGTGTAATTGACCTTCTTGACCGGTGTGAAGATGGCATCTATGGGGATGGTCCCCAAGGGCATGTCCTCTTCTTTGTTCCTTTCGGCTGGGACATAGCCCTTGCCCATCTTGACCGTCATCTCCATCTTCAGAGAACCGTCCTTTTCCAGGGTGGCGATATGGTGTTCAGGGTTGACCACCTCCAAATCCGGGCCGCATTCTATGTCCCCGGCCTTCACCTCCTTTTCGCCCTCCGCCACGATCCGCACCACCTTGGGAGTGGGGGAATGGGCCCTGAATCTCACCCCTTTGAGATTTAGGATGATCTCGGCTACGTCCTCCTTCACCCCAGGTAGGGTGGAGTACTCGTGCAGACACCCCTCGATCCTCACCGCGGTGATGGCAGCCCCCTGGATGGAGCTGAGCAACACCCTCCGCAGGGAGTTTCCGAGGGTCACACCGAACCCCCTCTCCAGGGGCTCCACGATGAACCTGCCGTAAGTATCTGTGGATACCTCTTCATCCCGCTCCACCCCTTTGGGGCGGATAAGCTCCTTCCAGTTCTTCTCAAGAACCTTGTAATCCATGGCCATCTCTCAGCTGCCCTTACTTGGAGTATAGCTCTACGATAAGCTGTTCCTGGATGGGCGGAGTGGTAAGCTCTTCCCTATTGGGCAGAGCCTTCACCACGCCGCGGAAGTGCTCTTTATCCAGTTCCAACCATGAGGGGACACCACGCCTCGCGACGGCCTCCAGAGCGGCCTTTATCCTCTCCATCCCCCTGCTCTTCTCCTTCACCTCGATCACGTCCCCCACCTTCACCAGATAGGAGGGGATGTCCACCACCCGGCCGTTAACCATGATGTGGCCATGATTGACCAACTGCCTCGCCTCACGGCGGCTCGAGGCGAAACCGAGCCTGTAGACGACGTTGTCGAGGCGCCGCTCCAGGAGTACCAAAAGGTTCACACCGGTAATCCCCTTCTGGCGGTCTGCCATCTCGAAGTAACGGCGGAATTGGCCCTCGGTGATACCGTAGATCCGCCTCACCTTCTGCTTCTCCCGGAGCCTCAAACCATAATCCGAGAACTTTATCCTCGCATGGGGACCGTGCTGACCTGGGGGGTAAGGACGACGTTCGAAGGCGCACTTGTCGGTATAGCATCGTTCCCCCTTGAGGAACAACTTCATCCCCTCGCGTCTACAGAACCTGCAAACTGGCCCCGTATACCTTCCCATCTATACCCTCCTCCTCTTGGGTGGCCGGCAGCCGTCATGGGGGATCGGGGTGACATCCCGCACGGACTTGATCCTCAGGCCCGCCGCTTGCAGCGCCCTCAAGGCGGCCTCACGGCCCGCTCCAGGCCCTTTGACGTACACGTCCACCGCCTTCATCCCCACCTGGTCTATGGCCTTCCGTGCAGCGGCTTCGGCCGCCACTTGGGCCGCAAAGGGCGTACCCTTCCGCGATCCCTTGAAGCCCTGGGTGCCGGCACTGGCCCACGTGAGGGTGTTACCCTCGTGGTCGGTGATGGTCACAATGGTGTTGTTGAAGGTCGCCTGGATATGGGCGATCCCCTCCGGGACGTTCTTGCGGACCTTCTTCTTGCCACCAGAAGGACGTCTCCTCGCCATCTTACCTCCTCTTCTTTATCAAAGCTCCCCGCGGACCCTTACGGGTGCGGGCGTTGCTCCTGGTCCTCTGTCCCCTCACAGGGAGGCCACGCCTGTGACGAAGCCCGCGATAGCAACCGATCTCCATCAGCCGCTTTATGTTCATGGCCACCTCTTTCCGCAGCTCGCCCTCCACCTTGTAGCTGCGGTCGATGATCTCGCGGATCTTCGCCACCTCCTCTTCGGTTAGCTCCCCTGCCCTCTTGTTCCAATCTATCCCCGCTTCGGTGAGGATCTTCTGGGCAGAGGTCCTGCCTATGCCGTAGATATAGGTCAGCGCTATCTCGATCCTCTTGTTCTTGGGTATGTCAACCCCTGCGATCCGCGGCATCTCCTACCCCTGCCTCTGTTTATGTTTGGGGTTCACGCAGATGACGCGCAACACCCCTTTGCGCTTTACGATCTTGCACTTGTCACATATCTTCTTCACCGACGCCCTGACCTTCATTTCTCCACCTCCTACCTCCTACGATAAACTATGCGTCCCCTTGTGGGATCATAGGGGGAGAGTTCGAGCTTAACCTTATCCCCCGGCAATATCTTAATATAATGCATCCTCATCTTCCCGGAAACGTGAGCCAGGACCTTGTGGCCATTGGGCAATTCCACCCTAAACATGGCGTTGGGCAATACCTCCGTTACCGTACCCTCTACCTCCAGTCCCCGTGGCATAGTCAGCTTTTTTCCCCTATGGCCTTCAAGATCCTCTCCTCTATTTCCTCTATCTTCCCGCTTCCCTCTATTCTCCTCAACAGCCCCCTCTTTTCGTAATAATCGATGAGGGGAGCCGTCTGCTCCCGATATACCTTGAGCCTCGCCTTGATGGTCTCCTCCTTGTCGTCGTCCCTCTGGTAGAGCTCACCACCGCATTGATCACAGATCCCATCACGCTTGGGGGGGTTGAAGATTATGTGGTACATAGCCCCGCAGCGCTTACAGGTACGCCTTCCCGTGAGACGCTTCAAAAGCTCGTCCTCCGAGACCTCTATGTCTATCACATGGTCGATCTTGCGACCCATCTCCTCGAGGATCCTGTCTAAAGCCTCAGCCTGAGCCACGGTCCTGGGAAAGCCATCGAGGATAAAGCCCTTCTCGCAATCCGGTTCTTTAAGCCGCTCCCTGACTATCCCAACTACCACCTCATCCGGGACCAATTTCCCCTCATCCATATAACGCTTGGCCTCTTTGCCAAGGGGCGTCCCTTCCTTTACCGCTTCCCGCAAGATGTCCCCCGTCGAAATCTGGGGGATACCGAAGCGCTCCGTAAGCCTTTTAGCCTGGGTGCCCTTTCCCGACCCGGGAGGTCCGAGCATGATCAAATTCATCTTCTCCCTCCTTAACGTCTTCCCCTCATCATTCCCTTGACCAGTCCTTCGTACTGCCTGGTCAGGAGGTGGGCCTCTATCTGCTGCACCGTATCCAAGGCCACCCCCACGACGATCAGAAGGGCCGTCCCTCCGAAGTAAAAGGGGACGTGGAACTCGGCTATGAGGAAGGAGGGCAACACGCATACCGCCGACACGTAAATGGCCCCTACGAGGGTGATACGGGTGAGGACCCTGTCTATATATTCAGCCGTCGGCCGCCCTGGCCTGATACCGGGGATAAAACCCCCGTATTTCTTCATGTTGTCGGCCACATCGACGGGGTTGAAGACCACGGCCGTGTAGAAGTAGCAGAAGAAGATGATGAAGCCCACATAGAGCAGGTTGTAGATCACACCCGTGGGTGTGAGGACGCGCTTCACCGCCTCCATCCACGGATGGTTGATGAAGTTGGCCACTGTAGCCGGAAACATCAAAATAGAGGAGGCGAAAATTGGAGGGATGACCCCCGAGGTGTTTAGCTTGAGGGGCAGATGGGCGCTCTGGCCTCCGTAGATCCGTCGCCCCACGATCCTCTTGGCGTACTGGATGGGGATACGGCGGTGGGAGGTCTCCATGAAGATGATGAAGGCCACCACTGCCACCATGAGGAGCACCAGGAAGAAGCTGAAGAAGAGGTTTATCTCCCCTGCCCGCATCAGCCTGAAGGTATTCATCACCGCTTGGGGCATGTTGGCCACGATCCCTGCGAAGATGATGAGCGAAATGCCGTTCCCTATCCCCCGTTCGGTGATCTGCTCGCCGAGCCACATCAAAAAGGTGGTCCCCGCGGCCAGGGTGATCATGGTGGTGAACCTGAACCCCCATCCCGGGTTCAGCACGATCATCTCCCCCGCAGCCCCCCTCATGCCTTCAAGCCCTATGGCGATGCCAAAGCCCTGGATGAAGCATAGAAGCACTGTCCCGTAACGGGTGTACTGATTGATCTTTCGCCGGCCGAGCTCCCCCTCCTTCTGGAGGCGCTCAAGGTGCGGAATGACCACCGTGAGGAGCTGCAGGATGATGGCCGCGCTGATGTAAGGCATGATCCCCAGGGCGAAGACACTGAAGCGCTTCATCGCCCCGCCGGCGAACATGTTGAAGAACCCGAGAATCCCCCCCGCCTGCTGGAAAAAGGAGGCAAGGGCCTCCCGATCGATCCCCGGAGTGGGGATATAACACCCCACCCTGTAGACCGCCAGAAGGGCCAGGGTGACCAAGATCCGCTTCCTCAGCTCCGGGATCCTGAGGATGTTTCCGAAGGCGTTCATCAGGGGAGGATCTCCACGGTTCCGCCAGCGGCCTCGATCTTCTGGACGGCCGTGCGGGAAAACTTATGGGCTTTGACAGTGAGGGCCACCTCCAAGTTCCCATCCCCCAGGATCTTCACCCCGTCGTAGGAGCCTTTGACCAATCCAGCCTCCTCCAAAGCCTCCACGTCCACCACCGATCCAGCTGGAAAACGGTTCAGATCCCGCACGTTGACGATGGCGTACTCCTTCCGGAAGGGGTTCCTGAACCCCCGCTTGGGCAGCCTCCTGTGCAGGGGCATCTGCCCCCCCTCAAACCCCCGGGGGATGTCAGGACTAGAACGGGCCTTCTGCCCCTTTGTCCCTCTGCAGGACGTCTTTCCGTGTCCCGAACCGGGGCCGCGTCCCACCCGCTTCGGACGGTGGACCGCCCCTGGAGGGGGTGAAAGTCTATCCAGCATCGCCCTCCCTCACCTCTACAAGATGGGCCACCTTCCTGATCATACCCCTTATCTCAGGGGTGTCCTTGAGGGTGACCTCCTTGTGCATCCTCGTGAGCCCCATCCCCTTAAGGACCCGCCTCTGTTTTTCAGGCCTACCTATGGGGCTCCTGATCAGTTTCACCTTGAGATAGCCCGCCATCTCCTACCTCATGAGCTCCTCTGGACGTTTCCCCCGACGCCGGGCCACCTCATCGGGGGACCTAAGGCTCAGGAGTCCCTCGATGGTGGCCTTGACCAGGTTGTGGGGGTTGTTGGAACCGAGGGATTTGGTCAGCACGTCCTGGATACCCGCTGCCTCCATGATGGCCCGGACCACAGATCCGGCGATGACTCCGGTCCCCTCTGAGGCCGGTTTTAGCAACACTCGACTGGCCCCGAACTCACCAATGACCTCGTGGGGGATGGTCTTCCCCATCAGGGGGACCCTGATGAGGTTCTTCTTGGCCTTCTCGATCCCCTTCCTGATGGCCTCGGGGACCTCGTGGGCCTTGCCGAGACCGTAGCCGACTACTCCCTTCCCGTCTCCCACCACTACGAGGGCCGTGAACTTGAAGCGACGGCCACCTTTCACCACCTTGGCCACACGGTTTATGTGGACGACCCTGTCGGTGAGCTCCAAGGTGTTGGGGTCTATCCTCTGTAGCCTCCTCTCCTTCATCGCTTCAGAACTCCAATCCCGCCTCTCGCGCGGCCTCCGCCACCGCCTTCACCCTGCCGTGGTAGAGGAAGCCATTACGGTCGAAGACCACCTTCTTTATCCCTTTCTCCAAAGCCCGCTTAGCCACCAAACGTCCCACCTCCTTCGCTGCCTCGATGTTTCCCGTCTTGGAGAGCTTGCCGCGAAGCTCCTTGTCCAAAGTCGAGGCCGACACAAGGGTGTGGCCCACCGTGTCATCGATGATCTGGGCGTACATATGCTTCAAGCTGCGGTAGACGCAGAGACGCGGCCTCTCGGGAGTCCCCGAGATCTTCTTCCTTATCCTCAGCTTCCTCCGCAACCTTCCCGACAGCCGCTTCTTGGACATCCTTCCCTCCTAAGCAGCCCTACCCTTTCCAGCCTTGCGCCTTACCTCTTCACCAGCGTAACGAATGCCCTTGCCCTTATAGGGCTCGGGTTTCTTCAACGCACGTATCTCCGCCGCCACCTGTCCCACTCTCTGTTTGTCTATTCCCCGGACTACTATGCTCGTAGGGTTGTCCACCACTATCTCTACCCCCTCCGGTATGGGGTAAATGACGGGATGGGAAAACCCAAGGGTGAGTTTCAAGGCCTTGCCCTCCAAGGCGGCCCTGTAACCGATGCCCACGATCTCCAGCCGCTTCTCAAAGCCCTTTGTAACCCCTTCCACCATATTGGCGATGAGGGTCCGGTTCAAACCGTGAAGGGACTTGGCCCTGCGGCTGTCGTCCCTCCGGCGGACCCAGATCTGGCCGTCGGAGACCTCCACCTGGATCTCAGGGGGCACCTCATGACTTAGGGTCCCCTTCGGCCCCTTCACCTCTACCTTAGCCCCCTCCACTTTGACCTCCACCCCTTCAGGGATGGGTATGGGCCTCTTCCCTATCCGTGACATCTCTCCCTCTACCAGACGTAGCAGATTACCTCTCCTCCCACTCCCACTTTCCGGGCCTTCTTATCCGTCATCACCCCGCGGGAGGTGGTGAGGATGGCTATCCCCAATCCCCCCATAACCCGGGGGATCTCTTCCCTGCTCACATAAACGCGTCTCCCTGGCTTCGATACCCGTTTGAGCCCGCTTATCACGGGCAGACCTTCTTCGTCGTATTTGAGGAACACCCTCAGGACCCCCTGCTTACCATCCGGGATCACCTTGAAGCCCTTTATAAACCCCTCCTCCTTAAGGACCTCGGCGATCTTCCTCTTCAAGTTGGAAGAGGGGATGTCCACCTCTTCCTTCCGCGCCTGAAGGGCGTTCCTGATCCGCGTAAGCATGTCGGCAATGGGATCGGTCATCATGGCCCAGCCCTACCAGCTCGACTTTATCACCCCGGGGATGTTCCCCTCGAGGGCGTGCTTCCTCAGACAGATCCTGCACATCTGGAACTTCCGGTAAAAGGCCCGCGCACGCCCGCAGAGGGGGCAGCGGTTGTACTGCCTCACCTTGAACTTCTGCGGTTTCTGCGCCTTAACCCTCAAAGCCTTCCTGGCCAAATTCCATCCCTCCTTTCGAAGACTTCAGCTCCTGAAGGGCATCCCCATGAGCCTCAAAAGTTCCCTCGCCTCTTCATCGGTCTCGGCCGATGTGACGATCGTTACATTCATGCCCTTTATTTTGTAAACCTTGTCGTAGTTGATCTCCGGGAAGATGATCTGCTCCCTGAGCCCCAAGGTATAGTTCCCCCTCCCGTCAAAGGAGTTCGGGTCGAGGCCCCTGAAGTCCCTCACCCTGGGTAGGGCGATGTTCACCAGACGGTTGAAAAACTCGTACATCCGCTCCCGCCTCAGGGTCACCATACAGCCGATGGGCATCCCCTGGCGGAGCTTGAACTGGGCTATGGACCTCTTCGCCTTGGTCACCACCGGCTGCTGCCCGGTGATGGCCTTTAAGTCCTCGACCGCAGCATCCAATACCTTTATGTCCTGGATGGCCTCCCCCAGCCCCATGTTGACCACGATCTTCACCATACGAGGCACCTCCATCACGTTCCGATACCCGAACTTCTCCATCAACGCCGGGACCACCTCCTTCAGATAGAACTCCTTCATGGGGGACTTAGCCATCGCCGTTTACCTCACTTCTGATCAAGGGGTTCACCACAGCGTTTGCACACGCGGATCTTCGTCCCGTCTTCCAAGATGCGCTTCCCCACCCGCGTGGGGCGGTTGCACTTGGCACATATGATCATCACATTGGAGACGTGAATGGGCGCCTCCTTCTCCACGATCCCCCCCTGGCCTGTGGTAGGACTCGGCCTCAAGTGCCGCTTGACCATGTTCAGCCGCTCCACGATGACCCGCTCCTCCTTGGGGAACACCCGGATGATCCGGCCGGACTTACCCCGGTCTTTACCGGCGATAACCATCACCAGATCCCCTCTTTTCACATGGAGCTTTCTCATTTAAAGCACCTCCGGGGCCAGGGAGATGATCTTCATGAAGTGCTTGGCCCTCAACTCCCGCGCCACAGGGCCAAAGATCCTGGTGCCCACCGGCTCGTTGTACTGATTGACGATGACGGCGGCGTTATCGTCGAACTTTATATAAGAGCCATCGGGCCTCCTGATCTCCTTTTTGGTCCGCACCACCACGGCCCTCACCACATCGCCCTTCTCCAGCTTGGAGTTGGGCACAGCGTCCCTCACCGAGGCCACGATGATGTCACCCACTGTAGCGTATTTCTTGTTGGAGCTCCCCAGGATATCGATACAGAACAGCTTCTTAGCTCCTGTGTTGTCGGCGACCTCAAGCTTGGTCGTCGGCCTTATCATCGCCGATCACCTCCTCGACCGCTTCTTCCTCCTTCACCTCCGGGACGAACTCAGGCGCCCTCTCCAGGATCTTCATCACCCGCCAGCGCTTGGTTTTGCTAAGGGGCCTGGTCTCTATGATGAGGACCTTGTCACCCACTTTGCACTCATTTCGCTCGTCATGGGCTTTGTACTTCGTGAAACGCCTCACCACCTTCTTGTACTTGGGGTGCTGAACCAGCCGTTCCACCCTTACCACCACGGTCTTGTCCATCTTATCGCTGATCACCACCCCTACTTCCGTCTTCCTCTGGCCCCTTTCAGCCATCACCCTTCACTCCTCGCGATCTCCCGCTCCCTGAGGATGGTCTTTATCCGCGCTATCTCCCTCTTGACCTGGGAGATTCTCGCAGTGTTGCCGAGTTGACCAAGGGAGTGTTGGAACCTGAGGTTGAAAAGCTCCTCCCTGAGCTCCCTCTCCCTCTGTCTGAGCTCTTCGTCGCTCAACTCCCTCAGCTCCTTGGCCTTCACAGCTCCTCCTCGCGCTTGACGAACCTGACCGGGATGGGCAGCTTATGGGAGGCCAAGCGAAAGGCCTCCCTCGCATCCTCTTCAGGGACGCCTTCGAGCTCGAAGAGGATCCTGCCCGCCCTGACCACTGCCACCCATCCCTCGACGTTCCCCTTACCTTTACCCATTCGGGTCTCAGCGGGCTTCTTCGTGATGGGCTTGTCCGGAAAGACCCGGATCCACATCTTGCCCGTCCTCTTCACAAACCTGGTTATGGCCACACGGGCCGCCTCGATCTGCCGGGCAGTAAGCCAGCAGCCTTTCAGGGCCTGAAGGCCGTATTCCCCCATATTTAGTTCCGTCCCGGCCCAAGCGCGGCCCTTAATCCGCCCCTTTTGTTGCTTGCGGTATTTGGTCCTCTTAGGCTGAAGCATCCGCCCGCTCCTTACCAGGGGTGACGTCCCCTTTGTATATCCAGACCTTGACGCCGATCACCCCGTACTTCGTCTTTGCCTCAGCGAAGCCGTAATCTATGTCGGCCCTGAGGGTCTGCAGGGGCACACGCCCCTCACGATACCACTCGCGGCGTGCCATCTCGGCGCCGCCGAGCCTTCCGGCACAGGCCACCTTTATACCCTGGGCCCCCAACTTCATGGCCGCCGCCACGCTCCTCTTCATCGCCCGGCGGAAGCCCACTCGACGCTCGAGCTGAAAGGCGATGTTCTCGGCCACGAGCTGGGCGTCGAGCTCTGGGCGCCGCACCTCCTTGATATTTATGGCCACCTCCTTGCCCGTCATCTCCTCGAGTTCCTTGCGGAGGCTCTCCACCTCAGCGCCCTTTTTGCCGATGATGATGCCAGGCCTGGCAGTCCATATGTTCACCTTAACTCGTCCAGCCTTGCTGGCGGCCACCCGCTCTATCTCAATGGTCGAGATCCCCGCATGATACAGCTTCCCCTTGATGTGACGCCTTATGGCCAGGTCCTCATGCAGCAGCTGCGCATAGCCCTTGTCCGCATACCATTTCGACTTCCACGTCTTGGTGATCCCGAGACGAAAACCTATGGGATGGACCTTCTGACCCAAGCGACCACCTCCCTTATCTCTTCTCTTCGAGGACCACGGTGACGTGACTGGTCCTCTTGCGGATCATGGTGGCCCTGCCCATGGCACGGGGGCGCCACCGCTTCCACGTAGGCCCTTGGTCGACGATGACGTTCTTCACCCACAAGGCGTCCACATCAAGACCCGTGTTGTGCTCCGCATTGGCCACCGCCGAGCGGATGATCTTGGTGAGCTGCCTGGCGAACTTCTTGTTGGTGAAGGCCAGGATCCCTAGGGCCTCGTCCACCCTCTTGCCTTTGACCAGCTCCGCCACCAACCTGGCCTTCCGCGGCGAGATCCTCAGGTATCTGGCCCTCGCTACGACCTCCATTACTTCCTCACCCTCGTCTTCTTATCGCCAGCGTGGCCATAAAAGGTCCTGGTAGGGGCGAACTCCCCGAGTTTAAACCCTACCATCTCCTCCGTGATGTAAACCGGGATGAACTTCCTCCCGTTGTGGACCGCTATCGTAAGCCCAACGAATTCGGGGATGATGGTCGAACGCCGCGACCACGTCTTGATGACCTTGTCGGTCCGCCCCTCTTCCTTTAGCTTGCGGACTTTCTTCAGCAACTTGGGATCGACATAGGGACCTTTTTTCAGTGAACGCGCCACGGCTCTACCTCACCCCCCTATTTCCTCCGTTTGATGATGTATTTGTCGGTCGCCTTGTTCCTGCGGGTCTTGAGCCCCTTGGCCAGCTGTCCCCATGGGCTGCAGGGGTGCCTGCCGCCCGAGCTGCGGCCCTCCCCGC
>Ga0209410_1000694_pt1 | contig 15795 bp, 13 predicted proteins | sample Mar14436cmmetaG_FD_184135 | JGI IMG/M metagenome (GOLD analysis project Ga0209410, IMG submission 184135) | Marine hydrothermal vent microbial communities from Guaymas Basin, Gulf of California to study Microbial Dark Matter (Phase II) - Marker... ... | reverse complement strand
CTCCAGAATGCTTCCTCGGGCCTTTCACCGATCTCAAGCCATAAAGCACCGTGTATTCTATGATTATACCAGGAAATGAATTCATCAATGCTTCCAAAAGAAAATCTGTGCTTATCATATTCATACCACAACCTTTCAAGCTTTCCGTTTGTCTGAGGATTATTTCTCCTCGAGGGAATGAATTTCATTCCCTGGCTCTTAACATATACCTCAAAGGTCGATGGATTCTTTTTTGTCGAATAGAATTGCGTTCCTCTGTCAGTATTAACTTCCTTTATTTCAGCATTATATTCCATAGCTGTTTTCTGTGCTTTTCTTAATGTTTCAATTGAATGTTCAGCTGTGGCATTGTCAAATTCACCTCCTGCCAGGATATATCGTGAGGCATCATCAATCCATATGATTGCATATGGATCGTTCTCAGTTCTTCTATGCCAGTCTCCATGTACCAGACTGCAGGAATGCTTTCTCTCATACCTGCATCTTTTCCTTTTCTTCTGTTTGTTTGGATTGGGTACTGTTCTCCCGGTTTTTCTCAGATAAGCATGTATTTTGTTGTGAGGAATGCTGTATCCTCTCCTCCTCAATTCATAGTACAACAGTCTTGCACCAACTTTTGTTTCACTCCATACCTTATCTATTATTTCTTTTTGCTCTTCTGTAAGATATGTCTTCGGTCTTCTCCTCTTCGTTAATTGAGGAACCCTGCCTGTTTCTCTGTATTCTTTAACCAATTGTTGAACTCTTCTCATGGAAACACCATATATGCTTGCTGCCTGTCTTGTTTTTACATCGTTGTTTTCCACATGTTTTACGATCCAACGTATTGCTTTATCTGTTAGTTTCACCATAATGCATGGTGAAACATTACGGCGAAATAATTTCCGTACTCTACAATCTACTGCGCGAATTAATAACGCTTAAATATTGGAAACGGGATTAAAATCTGCAAAATATATTTCATACATATGTATAAATATATTCAGCTGAAGATGTGGCTTTCACACAATATGCCTGTCTGGCGGCAACTTTAGCCTAGCCAGATAAAAAATGTTGGATATGGATAAGAATATGGCAGCATTTGTCGTTACTCTCTGGATACTGGGCTTTCTCTCTTTTGCAGGAGGAGTATTACCTATTATTTCGTGGGTAAAAATCGGACGCCAATACAAAAAGACATCTTTAAACCCTTATTTTCCCAGAGTTTCGATAATAGTTCCCTGTAAGGGGGCTGGCAAGAAATTTAAGGAGAATATCAGGGCCATATGCAATCAAAATTATAAAGATTACGAAGTAATTTTTGTAACCGATTCGTTATCAGACCCCGCCTATAAGGCAATCCAGGAGGCAGTTGGCAAAGATCCCCGGGTGAAGTTAGTGCTCTCTGATAGAGTGGAGGGATGCAGTGGCAAAGTTTCTGCGTTGCTCAAAGGTGTAAAAATAGCGGATGATGCAGATGTCTATGTCTTCGCTGATTCAGACATCAGACCGCATAAAGAGTGGATTCGTCATCTTGTGGCCCCTCTAAATATAGAGAAGATTGGTGCCACCACAGGATATAGGTGGTATTTTGCCCACAGTTTAAGGTCACTGTTGTTATCCAGCTGGAATGCATGTACTGCTGCCTCTCTGTTTATTGATAAATTCAATTTTGTATGGGGTGGTTCAACGGCCATAAGAAAAGAACTGTTTGATAGACTGGATATAAAAAATAAATGGAAAAAAAGTTTCTCTGATGACCTCGTTTTAAGTAGAATCGTGAAAGAAAATGGTTATTCCATACAATTTGTACCAGAGAGTATGGTTGAATGTTATGAAGAAAAAAATCTTTATGAAATCATAAATTGGGGAACCACACAGAATGTCTGGACAAAATGGTATTATCCGAAACTATGGAGAATATCTTTTTTATCCGCAGTGGTTTTCAAGTTTCTAAACATTCTCGGGATTATTGTTTTGATAGACGGCTTTGTCATTCCCGGGCTGCTGATGCTATCGCCTGTGTTTCTGGATATCATCAAGGGGTGGCAACAGTTTGTTACCTTCAGAGAACTCATGCTTTATCCGAAAAAAAGATTTGGCTCAGCACTTGCGTATGCCATAATAAGCCCCATCGCATCTTTTTTATTGGCATATAATCTGGTTGCTTCGTTTTTTAAAAGAGAAATCGAGTGGAAAGGCAATGTATATAGGTTTGGATAGTATTGAACAAATACATGACCCCATGTTGTACTCGTGTCTAGGGAAAAGTATATTATTGGAGGCAACATTCATGAATAAAATATGACTGCACCGAAAATGGGAACACATGATAACAAAAAGAAATACCGTTTCCTACGGGCCATGGAGATTTCTCCTAAGGACGATGCATTTCATGGAAATATCAATCTTTTGGATGTTGAATGGTGGTATTTTGATGCGATACTGGAAAATGGATATAGCGTCCATATGGGAGTGAGAATATACCATTTGGGAAACAGCGGTATTGTACAGTCCAGAATTACTGTATATAGAGAAGGCAAATCAGTTGTTGAAGCTGTAAAAACAGACTTGTATTCAAATACCAATATTTCTTCCGAAATACCACTAATAGAGATCAATGGCAGACCTGTAATCGAATTCGACCAAAAGCATTATAAAAAAACAGGGAGGTGGCAATATCATCTGTCATTGCACATTGACAATCATGCCATTAATCTCACCTTCGATGGCATGACGCCTGGCTGGAAGGTCGAAACCTCAGATACGTGCTGGGCAGTTGCACTGCCCAAAGCAAAAGTGCAGGGAACAATAAAAGTCAATGGTCAAGAATTTAGGGTAAAGGGTGTAGGGTATCATGATCATAACTGGGGCTATCCTCCTCCCCTTCCCGTTTCATTAAATTATCAGGGCTGGTTTTGGGGTAGGATTCATTTCGATACCATGGGCATCACATGGGCAAGAGTTATGATGGGTGAAAAGGAAGACCTGCTTGCGGTGGTAAATCGAGACAGCTATGACCCCAAACAAGGCGTATTTTACAGCATACCTCCCGATAATATAATGCTTGAGACAGGAGGGTTTGTAAAAAACCGATGGCAGCAGATACCAACCGAATTTGAGTTGCAGATAAAGGATGTTGTTCCGGGATGCGAAAACCTGAATGCAGACGTACAAATGAAAACCATCGACGTGCATTATAGCAGGATTTTTACCTTTCACTACTGGAGATACCATATGCAGGCAAGCGGGGAGATAACAGCTGATGGTACAACCGAGAGGTTGCACGGCAAACCCCAAATTATCGAATTCCTCTGCATCAAATAAAATGGATGCATCAGGATATCCTATCAAAAGTTGCATCTGTTTATTTTAATCGCCAAAATATTATACGCCTTTTTTATTCCAATATGTGAAACTCTCAGATTACATTGCAGAAAATCGGAGAAAGATGGCTTTCCTTATTTTTTGCATTACGATTATTTTTTTATCGATAATTGTCACCAGAGGAATTCACTATGAATTCGAAGAAGAAAATTTTCTGCCAGAAAATGAGACGGTCAAAGCAAATGAGGAAGTGCTAAACGAATATACAAATGAGTATATGATACCCGCTTTGGTAAAATCCAAGGACGGCAATATACTGAATAAAACCGATTTGCTCGAAATTCTTCACATGGAAAAAAGAATTTATGAATCAACAGGGGCAGAGCCGTTGAGTGTTGCAGATATTATTGCTTCCGTCTTTCTCTCATCAAACATATCGATTGACTATGAAGAAAAGATAAAGGGGATTGAGAATATAAGTAACGAGGATATAATAAAACTCTTTAATTTTCCATTTTTCCCAAAAGGCATTGTTTCTATTCTCCTATCAAAAGATTTTGATGAAAAAAATATTACAGCAGAAGCAACAGTCATAAAAGTTTCTCTGAATGGCTCTCTTTACAAAGACGATGAAAGAGCGCTGGAAGAGGAAAGGAAGGTGAAGGAAGCAGCTGGCGGAAGTTATGAATTCATTGAACCCTACATCCTTGGAGGGAAGTTGATTGAGGAAGAGATATTGCAGATAAGTACTGAATCGCTTTCTATCATTCTATTGCTTTCGATTCTTTTTGTCATAATAGTACTTTTCCTCATATACAGAAGCATCCTTGATGTTGTTCTGAGTTTGCTATCTCTTGCCATAGCTATCATATGGACATATGGGTTTGCCTCGGCGCTTAATTATTCCCTAAACCCATTGACAATGGCGATACCTGTATTGCTAACCGGCCTGGGGATAGATTATTCAATCCACCTGAGGATGAGGATAAGGGAGGATGGCTCTACAAAAATCGCCCTCAAAACAGTGGGTACTGCACTTTTTCTATCGGCACTGACGTCCTCGATTGCATTTTTATCGAATATATCCTCATTTATTCCTGCCCTCAGGCAATTTGGCATACTCAGTGCTTTCGGCATTTTTTCATGTTTGGCTGCAGCGGTTACTCTTGCCCCCTTCCATGGAAAAGGGAAAGGAGAACAAGAATATGTCGCTCCGGTGCTTGCCAATTTGACCACCTCCATACAGAAAAGGAAAAAAATCATTCTATTCTTCATTTTTGTTATCACAATTTTTATGGGTTACTCTGCATGGCACATCAATGCAGAATTCGATATGATGAAATTCCTCCCAGAAAAACTGGAAACATCTCAGCACATTACATATCTCATCCAAAATTTTGAGGGAGTTCAGGGAGAAGAGGTAGATATCCTCATAAAAGATAATATGACCGAACCAGAAAAACTGGAAAAAATTTATCATATAATTGAAAATGCAGGAAATGACCCGTACGTTGTGAAAGTCCGGGGGAAAGCACAGATTGTTTCCATATTCTCAGTAATGAAGGACTATGCCAATAAGTCATATGGCCTCCATTATAATGCCACATTTGAAAGAATGTACAATATGGTTTTTTATGAAAATGGTCTTCCAAAAGAAAATGCAACATACGAAGATATTGCTGCAGCATATGCTCTTCTTTATTCCATTGCTCCAGACGACATGAAACACGTTATACACAAAGGTGAGAATTACGACGGATGTGTTATCCGCATTTCCACAGATACGGGAAAGAAGGAGAAAAACATAAGCATTCTATTTGGTGAACTTAAAAAAGATATTGGCGGGGAAAAAGCAGTTATTACAGGGAGCATTATATCGACTTTTATTATATTAAAAGAAATTCGGTCAAGCCAGATAAAATCATTATTTCTTACCATTCTGTTTTCTTTTATCGTCCTCGAGACAATATTTCTCAAAAAAAAGAAATCATTTGCCCTCGGCTTTATCATTACCCTGCCAGTTATTATTTCTTCCCTGTGGATAATCGGGACAATGTCACTATTCAAAATCCCTCTTACCATCACTACTGTGGCTGTTTCATCTCTCACGATCGGACTCGGTATAGATTATTCAATTCATATAGCATACAAATTTTTGGAAGGAAAAGATTCTATCTCTTCTATTTCCCGTACGGGCTCTGCATTATTTGGCGCTGCTCTGACAACCATTGCTGCTTTTGGCCTGCTTTCCTTCTCTCCTTTACCACAGATTCGTCTGTTTGGTATGGCCATCTCGGTTGGAATTGTTTATAGTTTTATTTTATGTGCGTTTATTCTTCCCATTTTACTCCAATACTGGAAGTCACTTCGCCACTTCAGTTGACTCCCTTTCATGTGAGATGAATCACTCCATTAATATTGTCCTTTCTTATAGAATGTATGTCAAATGTTAAAAATCAAAGCCAGATATATCCTCGAAATTGATGGATCAAAGCGTCTTTGAAAGAGTGTACTCCAAAGTATTCACAATCCCGAAAAAGAGGATTTCTGTAACTTTGGGAATTATCACCATTGTATTTGCATCTCTGCAGTATGGACTGGCAAGAGAATTCTTTGCCAGGCGCTATATCGCCCTTGGGCTTATTCTTATCATATTGATTCTCATTCTGGGCAGGACAATAAAACTTGCATTCAACGGCAGAAGAACTTTCTTTCTGGCCCTGCTGATTCTGATTTCCATAGAGATTTTTGATTTCATAGCCTTCCATTTTGGAACGCCGTATCTAATTTCTCTCACACCTGCACTCATATCATCTTTCCTCACCATTATCCTCTATTTTTTATCAGAGGCAAGTGAGGACAGAGTTTATGCTGTATCCCTTATTATGATTCTCCTGATATACCCATTTAATTACAGATATTCCTTCGATGCCCCAAGCCGCCTTGACTTTTATATCTTAACATTTACCTACATTTTCATAGCGTCGGTGGGCGTTTTTTTGGGCTATCTTTACATACGTTTTCTCGACAGGGATTTTGGTTTCAACCTGAAGGATTTGCTTAGGTCATTCACATTATCCTGGCTTACATCAAACCCGGCATATGTTGAGAAAGAATTTGATGGAACAGGTATGATAAAAAAGGGGTGGATAAGATGCCTTTCAATAGGAGATGTAAAAATAATTTCGGACTCCTTTCATCCCGGTCCGTTCGGGAATGTGGGCGGAGCAAAATTGGTGAAAAGAATTCTCGACATGGGAAATACAATGTATCTCCACTCGGCATCCACACATGGTGAAAACATAGTGAGCGGGGAAGAGGCGGAAAAACTGATGGACAGCATAACATGTAACTGCAAAGAACTCAGGGCAATGAAGCCCTATGAGGTTGAAAGCAAAAAATTCAAAATCACTGTCTTTCCCTTTGACAGCTTCCGTTTGATGATAGTGAGCGGAAAAAATGCCATAGATGATATCCCGCCGGAAGTACAGGAATTTGCGGACAAGTTTGGCGACATACTTGTGTGCGATGCTCACAACTCATACAAAAAAGGATATGATGTTACACCCGATGAAGTGGAGGAAATCAAATCGCTAATAGAAAAAGCTACAGGCATTGAAACGGAGGAGAGCACAGTCATGTACTCATTTTCAAAAAGAAAAGTTGACACCACCAATATATGCAGATATCTGGCGCTTTTGATTCTTGACTATGAAGGCGAGAAATATGCAGTTTTCATGATAGATTCAAACAATATTGAAAAAACCTTCAGATTGAGGGTGGAACGCTTCCTCGAAGATAAGAAAGTTAAAGCAATTGTGATATCTCCTGATGACCATGCAAAGACAGGAATTCTGCCCAAGGTGGGGTACGAGCCTGCAGGTGCAGACAAAAGCGATGTTAGAGCAGTATTTGACTTTTTAAAGGGAATAGACTTTAAAAATGTAAAAGAGAAGGGAAAGATAAGTTACTGTAAGAAAGATGTCAAGGCAAAGGTAATCGGGAGTGCATTCTTTGAAAATCTTGAGAGAGCAGTCATCCAAATGGGGGGGAAGGCGATGTTCCTTTTCTTTCTGATAATCTTCCTCCAACTGACGATAGCAGTAATTCTCGGTACACTTCTATTTTAGTGTTACATATATGAGACCAAAAAACTCGGATTGCATACTATATGGTATAAAAAATGAGGGGATGAAAGGAGGGGAAGGAAAAAATAATCCTCCTTTCTGAATATCACTCCGGCCGCATGTGCCCGCATCAGGGCGCTTTATCAACATGCTGGCTTTAATCCAATGCCCTTTGGCATCAATATGTTTTGTTGCCACCCTAAAGCATGTTGAAGATATTATTAATTGTAAAACAAAACTACAATGGATTGGGAACGGTGACGGGGCTATGCAATATAACGCTGAGATGAAAGAGAAGGGAACACAGTTAAGCGATAACACATCCAAACTCAAAAGGACATGGTCTTCGTTTCCAGAACCTTGGTAATGTCAATCAATATTCTCTCTATCTTGTCTTTTACTTTTTCCCACGTTTCTCTAATCGGAACAGCGCTATAAACATATCTGAGTCTTTTACCCTGCTCTACTTTTTTGGTTATAAAACCTTCGCTATCCAGTCTTTTTATATATTTCCGTATTGTGCGCTCCGAAAGATTCAGATGTTCTTCGAGTTGCTTTATAGTCAGTGGTTTTTTCAACAAGATATTATATATTCTAATCTCTACTGATTTAAAATTAAGGAAACCCAAAATAACATTCAATACTTCTATTGGCTTTTTTCCTTCCTTGAGTGACTTCTCGATATCTGCAATATAATCTCTTTTCATCATAAGTACAGTATGAATAAATTACTATTTAAATTTTCATACGTATGAAAATCTCTATTTATTGAGAATCATGCACTGTAAAGAGGAAAAATAAAAGCAATACAGCAGCAACTGACTCTACAAATTGACTTTTATTTATACCATGGGATAAGAATAACAGAGCTGCAAATATGATGCCCGATAAAAAGCATATCTCTGTAAAAATTCTATACTCCATTTCTTTCCCTTACCTGATACATTTTAATTATTTTCAAAAGATCAATCCTGCGAAAACTGGGCCAATATATGTCATAAAAATAGAATAATGCATTTGCCATCTGCCATAATAGAAAATTAGATATTCTTTCCTCTCCCGATGTCCTTATTATTATATCTGGGTCTGGCAAGCCAGCAGTATATAAATGAGAGGACAGAGTTTCATTATCTATATTCTCGGGTTCAATTTTTCCAGTTTGAACTTTTTTCATTATTTTTCTGGTTGCTTCAACTATTTCATCTCTCCCCCCATAAGCAATTGCAATGTTGAAGATATACGCATCATAACTTTTTGTTGCATTCATAACTTTTTTTGCCATCTCCTGTACATTCTCTGGCAGAAGATCAAGATTGCCAATTACGTTTATTTTTATTTTATATTTGTGGATTCTCTGATCAGTCAGCATCCCATTTAATTTCTCGAATATCAAATCCATAAGTTCTGTGACTTCCTTCTCCGGTCTCCTGAAGTTTTCGGTGGAAAATGCGTATACCGTGATTACTTTCGTTCCCAACTCCCTGCACAAGTCCACGATTTCTTCCATCCTATCTGCCCCAAGTTGGTGCCCCTTAAGCATGTCAATTTTCATCTCCCTTGCAAATCTTCTATTCCCATCCATTATTATAGCAATATGGCGGGGAGCAGTGAATTTTTTAACATCTGCCAGAAGATTTTTTTCTTTAAATTTTTCAATTTCGTTGAGCAAGAACCTGAAGAAAGTGCTGGAAAATATGTTTTTTGCAATGGGGTTGAATATGAGTAAGTCCATTATATTTCTTTCAAGACGGACATATCTTTTCATTACCTGGTGTTTTTTCATTATAGTACCCCTTTCTTTTTGCCCTGCCATTCTATGAGCTTCATAAAGAGATAATACAATGGTTTTACCATTATCTGACTCTTCTGGAAATATTCAGATCCTATTATCCTTGCCCATTTTAAATCATGTTTTAAGCATTTTATTAACAGTTCCTTGTGCAATTCTTTCATCTCCTCGTTTTTAAACCAATCTTTATTTTTCAGTTTTCCCATCGGAACGAAAAATAATGGGACAATCAGAGATTTAAATTCCACCAAGTCATCCATGAGTTCTATAGTTTTTATTATATCATCATCTGTCTCTCCCGGCAACCCAACCACAAGGGTACATGCCGGAATCATGTTGTTATCGGTCATCACTCCTGCCGCCGATTTGATAATCTCCGGGTATTCTTCCGGCTTGAACGGCCTTGCCTTTGCCGGCATCGCTTTTTTTACCAACTCCGGAGAGCCTGTTTCTATCCCCATTTCTGCACCCCACCATTTCTGTTTTTCATCAATCAAAATTTCGGCAGCCTCCTCTATTATCTCTGGTTTTGTTGCGACAGCTGCAAAAGATGCGTGACTCCATGCCACATAATTCATATGCTTTTTAGCAATTTCATTTATCTTCAGAACTTTATCTTTATCAGGAATGATATTCCTTGAGCCGTATAACAATACATCTTCAGCATGCAAGGTGGCTGCAGATATCCCATATTTTTTATTTACGAGCAATTCCTTCTCAACTTTCTCATAAGGGTACCACCTTAACGGGCGCAATGTCACCGAACAAAATTTGCACCCACGGGGGCAACCTCTTCCTATTTCGACCAAACCATTTACGGCTGGTCTTTTAATTTCTGGAATTTCACTCAAGCTTGGCGCTTCCTTTGGCTTCTTTTCTATGTACTGTAGCAAATCCTTTCCATCTATTGCTTTTCGGAAAAGTTCTGCAACGTCTTTTTCCCCTTCTCCGTCAAAAATGCAATCTATACCATATCGGTTTGCAAAGTCCATATTATATTTAAACTGCCATACTCCCGGGCCACCGATAATCGTTTTTACCCCTTTTTCTTTAAGCGTTTTATAACCTCTGCTCTCAAATAACAGGCGAAAATATTTTGCGTTGTACGGGTCGCCAGTTTTCATTATTCCTGCAAATGTTGTTGAAGAGGGACCCCAGCCAAACGGATCCATGACATATATTCCGATAACTTTTGCCCCCCCGAAGCTGCTTATATCGTCAGGGTCAACGGTGACAGCATCTATTCCTTCATCCACTAATTTTGCTTCTATTTTACGCAGGCCGTAAGGAGCCTGCAGCGGCAGGCCATTAATTTTTTTCATTTTCGGAAAGAAAAGATAGCGAAAGAGCCATTCCGGTAGCCAGTTTGGAGGTGCACTTGTCCCAAAACCTAAAAATTCCTTTCCGTGATGGTTGCTCATCAAGGTCTTATCGCAGGTTAGTATTACATCAGCCATATTTCACCCTGAATATATTATTTCATACATATGAATTTTTTCCATCACAGAAAAGAGTAGAATAATATAAATGTTTTGAGGGCATACATTATCCAGAATGAAAGTTGCACTTGTGGTAGAATGGTTCAACAGGGATGCAGGAGGGGTTGCATATCATGTGTCTGAACTGGCAAACGTTTTTTCCAAAAACGGAATGGATGTTACAGTTATCACCAACAAAGTTGAAAGACCGTTTTCCAATGTTAATGCAGATATCCTCGAAGTTGAGGGGGTGACAGACCCGCTATTCGGAACGAACATTTCTCCAGCTGTAAAGAAAAAATTGAAGGGATTTCTAAATGATAACTTTGATGTAGTGCATGCTCATCATGCGTTTTCAAGACTCCCACTGGCTACTCTTTCCCTTGCATACAAGCAGAACATACCATCAGTGCTTACCACGCATACGGTTTCGTTTTTTCCGGACTACGAGTACTTCTGGAATTTCATAAGTTATGGTTATCCAAGATACAGAATGGTGATTTCAAAGGTAAATAAAATTATTGCCGTGAGTGAAGCTGCAAAAAAGTTCATATCGTACTTTACCCAGAAAGATGCGGTGGTGATACCGAACGGCGTTTCCATAAAAAAATTTCATCCAGTTGATAAATATCTTGCCAGAGAAAAGGTGGGACTGGATGGCGATCCAATAATTCTTTATGTGGGCAGACTTGTCCCAAAGAAAGGGGTGGATGTTTTGATCCGTTCAATGAAAGAGGTAGTGGAAAGTTATCCACATGCCCTTCTTGTCATCGCAGGAAGCGGAAAAATGATGCCTCTCTTAAAAACACTGGTGCGCATTGCAGGGCTGGAGAAAAATGTACTGTTTTTAGGATTTGTGGAGGAAAATCTCTTACCTTATCTTTACAATTCTGCAGATGTTTTTGCTTTGCCTTCAATAACTGCAGAATCTTTCGGCATAGTATTGCTTGAAGCAATGGCATCAGGCGTTCCTGTAATTTCCACCAGAGTTGGGGGAATTGAGGAAGTTCTCGGAGGCGGAAAGTACGGATATCTGGTAGAGCCGAACAATTCCAGCGAGCTTGCAAGGGGCATTATCGAACTTCTGGATGATAAAAATCTGAGAGAAGATATTGCAAAAAAGGGCAGGGAAAGGGTGGAGAAGGAGTATTCGTGGGACAACGTAGGGAAAAGAGTTATGGAAGTCTATGAGGAAGTTGAGAAAAAATGAAGGCAATTCCATACATGAATTGTAAATAGCATACCCCCTCCATCAATCGGTTTAACACTTGGATTATGGCGGCTTTGGTACAGAATGCCTGATTTGCATGTCTATCTATTTACCATCTTGCTGAATAACGGAACTGCCAGCAGGGTAAATATTATGCCATATGCTATCATTATGTAGATATTTGTAGCGATGCTTCCAAAGCCAACACCCAGTACCATAACCCTTCTCAGGCTGTCAGCCATATATGTTAGTGGTATGAATTTTGATATGGTTTGCATGAAAGCAGGCATCTGCTGGATAGGGAAGAAAACCCCCGATAGAAACATCATGGGAAACATCAATGTCATCATGATCATTGATGCGGTTTCCTGTTCTTTTGATATTGAGGAAATCAGTATTCCTATACCCATAAAGCTGAATATTCCTATAACAAGAATCAGCAAGCTGAGTCCAATACTTCCGAATATTTTTACATGGAACAGCGCGACCGCCAGAATTAGCACTATCATTGCCTGTATGAACGCTCTTACACCCTGAGATATTGATTTACCTATAATGATGGAAAATCTTGATATTGGGGCAGCAAGTATGCCGTCCATTGTGCCCTTTTCTCTTTCGCGGGATATTGCAGATGCCAGCCCGGTCATAGAACTCGTCATAACAATCATTGCCATAAGTCCTGGAGCCATAAATTCTATGTAATTATCAGGATCAACGTCAACCATCTTTTCTGTTTTTATAGTGATTGGTTCTACCAGATTTCTGGCCGTTTCTTGATTTCCTACAGTTGCATTCACATTAGAAATCGCCAGCTGGGTGGAGATATTTTCAATCAATTTGTTGAATACAGAAGACAAAAGCATAGATATCTGGGGATTTGTTTGATCCGTAATGATGGTAACATGAGATTGTTTTTGATGAGATATGTTATATGCAAAATCTGAAGGTATGACTATACCACCGCTTACCTTTCCTTCCTTTATCAAATTTTTAATATCTTCAACTCCAGATGCATTGACGACTTTAAATCCAATATCCTCCTTGAGTATGTGCAATATCATTGAATCCAGTTCCGCCCCACCTGCATTTGATACAGCAATATCGGTATTCTGAAGGCTACTCTCAGATGGAAATATATAGCCCGTTAATATCATCATGAACAAAGGCATTATAACAAATACGGCAAGGCGGGCAGGACTTCTGAAGAAAGTTAACAGGTCTTTATATGCTATTAGAAAACCATCTTTGATTGCATTTTTCATATTCATCACCTCTTTATTTTGTCCCTTATCTTATCACCGGTAAGGGCGATAAACACATCTTCTATGGTCGGCTCTACTGGTTTCATCTTTTGTATATGGCAGCCATTTTTTACGCAATTGCGCACTACTTCATCCAGCATATCAGAATTTCCATGGATTCTTATGTGTCCGTTCATTTTTTCAATTCTTGAGATAGCATCTATAGAATGTAAGAAATTTGGTAATGCCTCCTCCCTGAACCATATGTCATACACATCTTCTTTCTCAATTTTTCTTCTCAATCCATCAGGTGTCTCCACATTGATTAACTTTCCGTGGTCTATAATTCCCACCCTATGGCATAGCTTATCCACCTCCTCCATCACATGTGTGGTGAGTATTATGGTTATTCCTTTCCTGCTTAAATCTTTAATAAACTCCCTTATTACTCTGCTTGTCTGGGGGTCCAGGCCAAGCAATGGTTCATCAAGAAATAGTATCTCCGGCTCATTAACAAGTGCTCTCGCTACATTTATTCTTTGCCGCATGCCTGTTGAATAATTTTGGATTTGCTCATCTCTCCATTCCCACATTCCCAGTGCCCGTAGTAATTTCTCTGTTCTTTCTTTTATGATATCTTCAGGCAGATGATGAAGACGGGCAAAGAAAACTATATTTTCCCATCCTGTCATGCGGTCGTACATAATCATTTTATCAGATACCAGACCTATTTTTTCTCTAACCTTGTTCGGCTCTTTCATTAGATCAAAGCCAGCTATTATTGCAGTGCCCGATGTTGGACGTGTCAGCGTGCAGAGCATTCTCATCGTTGTTGTCTTTCCTGCACCGTTTGGGCCCAGAAAACCGAATACCTCCCCTCGCTCAACTTTTAGACTGATGCCATCAACTGCTGTAAATTCGCCAAACTTTTTTGTCAGATTTTCTGTTTTTACTGCATATTCCATATTAACCACTCTTTTTTATTCTTTCAATTTCCAGATTCGTATTTCTCAAAATTTTTTTTAGCCTGAGCGTTATTTCATCATCTATAGGTATGAAATGTGATAATCCAAAAAGGTTATTTCTTAACCTTCGGAATTCCCCCCATATTTCATCGGGAAATGGTAATTCGGAGAATTTCCTGTAAAAACTCATTTGTTCTAACACGAATTTTGCAACCTCATCCTCAAATATAATTGAGTAAGTAGAAAGAGACTTTGATACGCTTTCCAAAAAATCCTTCTGTCTTTCTTTTAATTCTTCCAATGCTTTTTTTCCTTTATCGGTGATGATATAATTTGTTTTTTTATTTTTATGCTGGGCTTCAATTAGCCCTCTCTTTTCCATGTCTTTAAGAAGCGGGTATATCGATCCTGCACTAGGCCTCCGCCCCGATATCTCCTCGATGAAATTCATTAACCCGTATCCAGAAGATGGCTTTTCAGATATTAACTTCAGCATGTGGATCTTAAGGAATCCCTTCATCGGTCCTGTCATGTCCATATATATCTATTACGATATATCGAAACCGATATATAAATTTTTGGCAACTTGATATTATGGTTACAAAGCTCTGGCATAACAATGGAAGAAAACAGAAAACTCTACACTGAACAAAAGATGTCGATGGGGATAGTTTTTTATCAGATTATGCCCATATAACGATGGATGAAGGCAATTCCATACATGCATCCAACGATATACAATCTTTATCTGCTGGCATTACATGGAAAGAGTCTTGAGAAGAGGTATCGCTTCATATCCGGGGAAATAGGTGGTGGTCAGAGGGTGTTCGAACCGGGATGCGGAACCGGGATTTTGGCAGGCTATTTGTACAAAAGTTGCGATTACGTCGGCTGGGACATGAACCCCGCATTTGTAACATATCTGAAAAGAAAGGGATATAATGTGGAGATGCATGATATTCTTGATTTTGAGAATTATCCTGAGAACGATGTATGTGTGATTGTGGATGTGCTGCATCACATAGTTCCAAAAGAACAGATTCTTATTGAAAATGCTTTGAAAACAACAAAAAAACTCATAGTGGTAGAGCCGTATGAAGCATTCTCCTCCCCGCTGCCTTATCGAATTCGAAAATACTACGATTCATTTCTGGGTGACAATGACGGCATTAATCCATATGATAATAGGGTGAACTGGGCTTACTCGCCCGAAGAACTAAAAAAATATTTTACCTCGTTAGGGGCCCATAAAATTGCGGAAATCGGCAAGGATATTATGGCCGTATTTCATCCGGATAAATGTGAATAATAGTGAATATGTCGTTGCATTCAATATGGCAGAATCCTTGCTCCTTTTTCATCCACTGTGCAAGTGTAAACTTTCCCGTATTTTGAGAGCACTCTGGCAATTTTTTTTGTATCGCCCATCGCAAATATTGAATTGCCGAGCATGCACATGGAAGCCATGCCGTATCTGCATGCTTCCTCCACCGCCTTTTTCACCTTTTCGTTCATGAGCCCTGTTTCTTCTGCAAATCTTCTTGAAAGAAAAAAGAAATTTTCTACGGTAGGCGAAGCAAATATTTCATTCATGCATTCCCTTCCTGATTCAGAAATTCTATCTGCCACCCTCTCATTTTTCAGTATATCCTTCGTTTTCATTTCACTTCCCAATACTG
>Ga0209410_1000693_pt1 | contig 15808 bp, 14 predicted proteins | sample Mar14436cmmetaG_FD_184135 | JGI IMG/M metagenome (GOLD analysis project Ga0209410, IMG submission 184135) | Marine hydrothermal vent microbial communities from Guaymas Basin, Gulf of California to study Microbial Dark Matter (Phase II) - Marker... ... | reverse complement strand
GCCCGAGGGTTGCCGCTATATAGCACAAAGGGGAGAGCTGCCGAAACAAGAGCCACAGGGGGATGGCCCCCAAAGTCCCCATGGTGCCCGGCGCCAAGGGCGACCTGCCGACCCCTCCCCATGTGGCGAGCCAGAGGGAGGGTCTCACCTTTGAAACCTCCTGATGGCCTCCTGCAGGTCGATAAGCCCTTCGTAAAGGGCCCTGCCCACTATAACCCCCATCACTCCGGGGATTCGTCCGGCCCGCTCTATGTCCTGTAGGGATGACACCCCTCCAGAGAGCACTACCGGAACTCCCACTGATGCTATCTCTTCGGCAGCGGAGAAGTTGGGACCGGAGGCGGTTCCGTCGCGCTGGATGTCGGTGTAGATGATGAGGGAGACCCCGGCGCTGCGGGCCTCTTCGGCCACCTCCACCGCCCTGCGCCCGCTGGAGGCGGTCCATCCCCTGACCATGACCCATCCCTCCTTAGCGTCTATGGCCAAGGCCACCCGTTCGCCGAAGCACCTGACCGCCTCCTTCAGGAACCCCTTATCTTTGAGGGCCGCCGTGCCCAAGACCACCCTGGCCACCCCTAAAGCAAACCACCTTTCAGCGACCTCAAGGCTTCTTATCCCCCCGCCGAGCTGCACTCTGCACTTGACTGCCTGGAGGATCCTCCGTACCGCCTCCTCGTTGACGGGCATCCCCTCCCTCGCCCCGTCCAAGTCCACTACGTGGATCCATCGGGCACCGGCCGCCTCCCAGCGCCGCGCCACCTCCGCCGGGTCCTCGGCGTAGACGGTGACCTCCTCGAAACGCCCTTGCCGCAGGCGCACACACCGCGAATCCTTGAGGTCGATGGCGGGAATGACGAGCATCACTGGATTTCCGGCATGGTCCTCAGGGCCTCTTCCACCACCACTTCAGCGAACTCCCGCACGGTAAGCCACTTGAATCCCTTTTTCAGGAAACGGCCGATCTTGAAGAGGTCATCACTAAGGGGGCGTTGTCGCTCCTGAACCAACTTACCCCACAGGACCCTGCCGTCCCTCACCCTCAAGAGGACCAGCTCTAAGGAGACCTCTGCGGGACGCTCAACCCCCAGAGCGCTCCCGATGCGTTCCCGCCAGCAGTAAACGATCCCGAGGAGCACTAGGTCGGCCCCTATGGCCTCCCCCCACTCCTGGGCCCAGGGGAGGAGCTCACCCTCGCCCCCCTCCTGAGGCTGGGCCCTTAAGGGCAACAGGTCCCATCCTCCCCGTCGCTCGAGCCCCCTGCAGAGGATCTCCCTGAGGGCTGAGACCGCTTCAGGCCCCACGGGACAAGTCCGCACGTATCCCCCGCCCACCAGGGCCGGGACCATCTCCCCTCCCCCTCGTACGATGGATACCACCGCAATCCGTGTCCCTCGCGCTTCAATGGGCAGGGCCAAAAGATATGCCACGAGGAGGACGACCGAACCCTTCTTCATAGCATCCCCTTGGTCGAAGGGGGGCCCTCCATGCGGGGCTCCAACCTCGTCGCCTCCTTGAGCAGGACCCCGAGCCCTTTGAAAAGGGCCTCGCAACAGTGGTGGAGGTTCTTACCGTAGAGGAGGTTGGCGTGCAGCGTCACAGCGGCATGGGTGGCGAAGGCCCTGAAGAACACCTCCACCAACTCGGCGTCGAACTCCCCTACCTTCCCCTTGAGGTCAGCCCGAAAGACCAGGAAAGGGCGTCCCGATATGTCGAGGGCCATGGCCGCCAGGGCCTCATCCATGGGGAGCAGGGCCCAAGCGAAGCGTCGGATGCCAGCCCCTTCGCCTAGGGCCCGGCGGAAGGCCTCCCCGAGGGTGATCCCCACGTCTTCCACCGTGTGGTGGAAGTCCACCTCGATATCCCCTGTGGCCTCAACCTTGAGGTCAAGAAGCCCGTGCTTTGCCATAAGGCTCAACATGTGGTCGAAGAACCCCACCCCGGTCCGGACTTCGTAACGCCCCGAGCCGTCTAACTCAAGGACTACCTTTACCTCCGTCTCCTGTGTCCGCCGTTCAACCTCGGCCTTCCTCGCCATCTTCAAGCCTCCTCCTCACGGCATCGGCGTGGCCGAAGAGACCTTCGACCTCCGCCAAGGGGATGGCCACCCGAGAAGCACGCGCCAACGCCTCGCCGCTTGTGTGCAGGAATTGGATCCTCTTCAAGAAGGTCCACACCCCCACTGCGGAGCTGAAGCGAGCTGCTCCTCCGGTGGGCAGTATATGGTTGGGTCCAGTGCCGTAGTCCCCCAAGGTCACAGGGGTCTCCTCTCCCAAGAAGACCCCTCCTGCGTTGCCCACCCTGCCGAACCATCCCCAAGGGTCCCGTAGATGAAGTTCCAAGTGTTCCGGGGCGAATTCGTCCACCAGGGCTATCCCCTCCTCCAAGTCCCTTGTCAGGACTACAAACCCATGGGCCTCGATGCTCTTAGAGGCTATCTCCCCGCGGGGAGCCGTCCTCAGCAATCCCTCCAGTTCCTCCCTTACCCGCTGGGCATAATCTCCGTCTGGTGTGAGGAGGCCCACCCAGGCGTCCTCGTCGTGTTCTGCCTGGCTCAGCAAATCTAAAGCCGCGGCCCGGGGGGAGGTAGAGCCATCGCTGAGGATCAGAAGCTCACTGGGACCCGCCAACATGTCTATCCCCACCTCGCCATAAAGGGCCTTCTTGGCAGCGGTCACGTATCGGTTCCCCGGCCCCACTATTACGTCCACCTTGGGCACCCGCTCGGTGCCATAGGCGAGGGCCGCTATGGCCTGGGCCCCACCCACCTGAAAGAGCCGGTCCGCTCCAGCCACCTCTGCGGCGGCCAGGACCACCGAACTGACCCTTCCGTCCCCAGGTGGGGTCACCACCGTCACCTCCCTCACCCCGGCCACCTTCGCGGGGATGACGCCCATCAACACGGAGGAGGGATAAAAGGCCTTGCCGCCGGGGACATAGACCCCTGCCCTCTCCACGGGTTTGAAGACCTCTCCCCTCACCACCCCATGACCCATGTCCATCCAGTCCCGGGGGAGCTCTCGACGACAGAAGGCCTCGATCTCCCTAGCCGCCCCTTTCAAGGCCTCCAGAATCCCTCCATCCAGGGCTTGAAGGGCTTCGGACCACCTCCCCCGCGGCACCTCGAGGTCCTCAGGCTGAAGCTCCACACCATCGAAGCACTGCGTAAGCTCGACTAAAGCCCTGTCCCCCTCCTCTCTCACCCGTCGGAGGATATCCCTGACCACCTCCTCCACCTCCTCAAGGCCCCTCCGACGGTTTTGGAGCATTCCTTCCCACCGGCTCCTGAAGGTGGGGTCCTTCGTCTCAAAGAGCCTCATCGACGTCCACCTCCACGACCTTCGCCCCCAAGCTTGAGAGCTTCTCAGCGAAGTTTTCGTAACCCCGCTCGAGGTGGTAAATCCTGCTCACCAACGTCTCCCCCTCGGCGGCCAGTCCCGCCAACACCAAGGAAGCACTGGCCCTAAGATCTGTAGCCATCACCGGTGCACCGCTTAGGTAGGGCACCCCTTGGACGATGGCGTTTGGGCCCTGGATGCGGATGTCCGCCCCCATGCGCCGCAATTCGCTCACGTGCAGGAAACGGTTTTCGAAGATGGTCTCCGTTATCACGCTCAGCCCCTTCGCCACTGACATAAGGGCCATGAACTGAGCCTGCATATCGGTGGGGAAACCAGGATAGGGGTGGGTACGGACGTCGGCACTTCTGATGTGCTGGGGCCCGATGACCCTCACCGCCCCGTCCCCCTGGGGGCGAATCTCAACCCCGGTCTGCCTCAATTTCTCCACTACGGCCTCGAGATGATCGAGCCTCACCTCCTTGAGCAGTACGTTGCCCCGCGTTATGGCCGCAGCCACCATGAGGGTCCCGGCTTCTATGCGATCGGGGATGATCCTATGGCGCACGGGTCTTAACCCCTCCGAACCCCTTACCTTGATGACACCGGAACCCTCGCCCTCGATTTCCACGCCCATCTTCTTCAGGACCTCAGCAAGTTCGACCACTTCGGGTTCTCGAGCGGCGTTCTCTATCACCGTCTCCCCTTCGGCTACCACCGCCGCCATCAACAGGTTCTCCGTCCCCGTGACGGTGGGGATGTCGAGGTAGATCCTTGTGCCTTTGAGCTTCTTTGCTCGGGCGTGGATATAGCCGTGTTCCAGCCTTATCTCCGCCCCCATCTGCTCCAAGCCCTTCAGGTGCAGGTCGATGGGCCTCGCCCCAATGGCGCATCCCCCGGGAAGGGAGACCCGTGCCTCCCCCATCCTCGCCAAAAGCGGCCCCAGCACCAAAATGGAGGCCCTCATGGTCTTGACCAACTCATAAGGGGCGGTGAAATCCGCGACCCGCGAGGCGTCGAGTTCCATCACCCCTTTATCCTGCCACCTCACCTTCACACCCAGCCCATCCAGCAACTTGGAGAAGGTGTCCACGTCCCGCAGATGGGGGACGTTCTCCAACACCATGGGTCCTTCCACCAAGATAGACGCGGCCATTAAGGGCAGGGCGGCGTTCTTGGCACCGCTCACCCTCACCTCTCCCACCAGGCGCTCCCCTCCCTCGATGAGATAGGCCCTCATTCCCTCCACCTTCCCTTGACCACTCGCTTCACCCCGGTGTAATCCCTCACCGTCTCCACAGGGGAAAAGCCCTCCCCGACGAGGATCCGCTGGACCTCCTCCGCCTGCCCTTTCCCTACCTCCAGGAGGAGCCAGCCGCCGGGCCGCAGCCTCAGCGGGGCCCCTTCAGCGATCCTCCGCAGATATTTCAGACCATCTGGGCCACCATCCAGGGCCTCCAAGGGTTCGTAATCCCTCACCTCTGGATCGAGCCGAAGGACCTCCTCTGTGGGGATATAGGGGGGATTGGAGACGATGAGGGAAAATTGGCCTTCATCTTTGGGGAAGAGGTCCGCCTCGACGAGGCGCACCCTCTCGCCGACGCCGTGCCGCTCTACGTTCTCCTTTGCCACTTCCAAGGCGTAGGGTGATCGATCTGTGGCCCAGACCTCGCTTTCCGCCAGTTCTTTAGCCAAGGCGATGGCCACCGCGCCACAGCCCGTGCCTATATCGAGGATCCGCAAGGGGTGAGGGGCATCGGCTGCTGCCCTTATCGCCTCCTCTACCAAGACCTCCGTCTCAGGCCTGGGGATGAGACAGGCGGGGGTGACCTTGAAACTGAGGGACCAAAACTCCTTCTCGCCCGTGATGTAAGCGACGGGCTCTCCGGCTATCCGGCGTTGGATCATCTCCCTGAAGGCCGCGAGCTCCTCTTCTTTCAGGGGTTTGTCATGATCGAGGTAGAGCCCCACCCTGTCCGTGCCGAGCAGATACGCAAGTAGCACTTCAGCGTCCAAGCGAGGACTCCTCACCCCCTTCTTTTGGAAGAACTCGGTGGTCCACCTCAGGACTTTGAGGACCGTCCACCTCTCCTTCTGGGCCACGGCCCTCAAGCCTCCTCCATCCTCCTCAGGGCCTCCGCCTGATAGTGGGCGATGAGGGCCTCGATGATCTCGTCCAAGTCTCCCTCGAGGACCTCCTCGAGGCGGTATAAGGTCAGGCCTATGCGATGGTCGGTCACCCGCCTTTGCGGGAAGTTATAAGTACGGATCCGCTCACTGCGCTCCCCTGTCCCTATTTGGCTCCTGCGCTCCTTGGCGATCTTCTCCTCCTGCTCTTTTCGCTTGAGCTCCAACAGCCTTGCCATGAGGATCTTCATCGCCTTGGCCTTGTTTTTGTGCTGAGAACGCTCATCCTGGCACTGAACTACCAAACCCGTAGGGAGGTGGGTGATCCGCACGGCACTGTCAGTGACGTTGACATGCTGCCCCCCAGGCCCTGACGCCCTGAAGACGTCAATGCGCAGGTCTTTGGGATCGATCTGCACCTCCACTTCTTCCGCTTCGGGCAATACCGCCACGGTGACCGTAGAGGTATGGATCCTCCCCTGGGATTCGGTCACGGGGATCCTCTGGACGCGATGCACCCCGCTTTCGTATTTAAGCCTGCTATAAGCACCTTTGCCCTCGATGAGGGCGATGACCTCCTTGAACCCCCCCATCCCAGTGGGGTGATGGCTCAAGACCTCCACCTTCCATCCCTTCCTCTCCGCGTATCGGCTGTACATCCGGAAGAGATCCGCGGCGAAAAGGGCTGCCTCCTCACCGCCTGTGCCGGCCCTGATCTCCAATACTACGTTTCTCGCATCCCTCGGATCCTTGGGGATCAAGGCGAGCTTCAACTCCCTTTGCACATCCCGAAGCTCTCCCTCCAAACGCTTAAGTTCCTCGGCGGCCATCCTCCGGATTTCCTCATCGGGGTCGTCCAGAAGCGCCCGGGTCGAAGCCAACTCCTTCTCCAAGGCCCTCATACGCTTCAAAGGTTCGGTCAACCGCCGAAGCTCTGCATGCTCCTTGGCGTATTTCTGGTAGAGCTCTGGGTTTTTTATGACTTCAGGGTCGAGGAGGCGGCCCTCCACCTCTTGAAATCGCCGTTCCACCTCCTCGAGCTTGCGCAAGAGGTGCTCTTGCACAGGATCTCCGGGGTTTATTGCTGTTCGAAGAACTTGCGGTATTTTTTGGTGAACTTCTCGATCTTGCCCGTGCTATCCACCAGCTTCTGCTTCCCAGTGAAGAAGGGATGACAGCGAGAGCAGATCTCCACCTTGTAGTCCTTCCGGGTGGAGAGGGTGCGGAAGGTAGCCCCACATGCACACGTTATGGTTATCTCGTGCAGTTCGGGATGAATCCCCTTTTTCATCCTTCAAGACCTCCTCAATAAGATTAAGACCCCTTCCGGGGTCATGAAAATTCCCCTTTAGAGATAACATCTTTTAAGACGTGCTGCAACGCCAGTTACTGGTTCATGTTCTCGAGGAACTCCTTGTTGGACCTGGTGCCCCGGAGTTTGTCGAGGAGGAATTCCATGGCCTCAACGGGATTCATATTGGTGAGGACCCTTCGCAACAGCCAAACCCGGTGCAATGTCCATTCGTCGAGCAGAAGCTCCTCCTTCCGCGTGCCTGATCGGGAGATATCCATGGCGGGGAATATCCTGCGGTCAGCCAGTCGTCTGTCCAAGACCAGTTCCATGTTGCCCGTTCCCTTGAACTCCTCAAAGATCACCTCGTCCATACGGCTCCCGGTCTCGATGAGGGCTGTGCCGATAATGGTGAGACTTCCCCCTTCTTCGATATTTCTGGCTGCTCCAAAGAACCTCTTGGGCTTTTGAAGGGCGCTGGCCTCAATGCCCCCGGAGAGGACCTTCCCACTCGAGGGAACAACAGCGTTGTAGGCCCTGGCCAGACGGGTGATGCTATCAAGCAGTATGATGACGTCCTTTTTGTGCTCCACCAAACGCTTCGCCCGCTCTATCACCATCTCGGCCACTTGGACGTGACGCTGAGGGGGTTCGTCGAACGTGGAACTTATCACCTCCCCCCTGACCGTCCTTTCCATGTCAGTGACCTCTTCAGGTCTCTCATCTATCAACAGTACGATGAGATGCATCTCGGGATGGTTGGCCATTATGGCATGGGCAATAGACTGCAGGAGCATGGTCTTGCCCGCGCGAGGAGGCGAGGTTATAAGTCCCCTCTGCCCCTTGCCAATGGGGGTGAGAAGGTCCATTACCCTGGTGGAGTAGTCCTCCGGATCGTATTCCAGATTGACCTTCTCCATGGGATAGAGGGGGGTGAGGTTATCGAAGAGTACCTTGTCTTTGGCGGCCTCTGGATCCTCGTAATTTATCTTCTCCACCTTGAGCAAGGCGAAGTAACGCTCGTTGTCCTTTGGAGGCCTTACTTGGCCGCTTACGGTATCCCCTGTCTGGAGATTGAACTTGCGTATCTGTGACGGTGATACATAAATATCGTCTGGACCTGGCAAATAGCTGTTTTCGGGAGACCTTAGGAATCCGAATCCATCGGGCAGGATCTCTAGGACCCCCTCGCCGTAGATGACGCCATTTTTCTGAGCATGAGTTTGGAGAATGGCATAAATTAAGTCCTGTTTCTTGAGGCCTGAAGCGTTTTCCACCCCCAGATCCCGCGCCAACTTTAGTAAGTCGTTCACCTTCTTTTTCTTCAGCTCACTGAGGTTGAGCACTTCCATCGTCCCTCCTCCCTCTTGAGGCTTTCTTCCTTATATCTGCTAAGACCCTCAAAACTTGCTCCCTTGTATATTCGATGTCACGGCTGTTATCCACAATGTAATGGGCAGACGCAATTTTTTCTGACAACGGTAACTGTGCCTTGAGTCTCTTCAGGGCATCTTCCCGAGTTAAGCCATCCCGTTTGATCATTCTCTCAATCTGTAATGGTTCAGGAGTGTAGACAACGATGACAAAATCCATCTTCTCATGGTCACCTCTTTCGATAAGCAAGGGTGAATCTATAACAATCTCTCCTTCACAGCATCTTTTAACTTTCTCTTCAATCGCTTCTTCTATGAGAGGATGAATTACTAGCTCCAGTTTCTTTCGCTGCTCAGTGTCGTCAAAGACTATTGCTGCTAAACGTTTTCTATCTATTTCCTCCCCTCTTAAAACTCTCTTGCCAAAGGCTTTAATAACCCGTAAATAGCCTTCTGCACCTTTTTTAAGAAGAGAACGGGATATCTCGTCTACATCTATCACATTGATGCCTTGAGATGCAAATATGTTTGCTACTGTGGTCTTTCCCGTACATATTCCACCCGTTAATCCTATTAATATCTTCTGCCGTTGTTGCAAGCTTTGATTTTTCTTTGTGATGGGTTATGTATCCTTGGTAAAGGAGTCTCTATTATATGTCCAGATTTTCCACTTCTAGGGCATTCTCCTCTATAAACTTCCTTCGTTCTTCAACTTGCTCACCCATCAATATAGAAAAGACTTCATTGGCAGCTACTGCGTCCTCAATCTTCACTTGGATGAGGGAACGAGTATCTGGAGACATAGTGGTCTCCCAGAGTTGTTCAGGATTCATTTCTCCCAATCCCTTATAACGCTGGATATACAATCCTTCTCTTGCGATATTCTTAGCCAAAATCAACAACTGCTGTGGATCTGTAATCTTCTCAACCTTACCTTTAAATTGACAAGACACCGGAAAGGATTCCAAGAAGGGCTGCAATTCCTTGAAGAGGGAGAATAATTTACGGTATTCATTGGACAGGACTAACTCCCAACCTATCTTTCTTCTTAATCCACTGCCGTTGAAAGGGGCTACTACTATTGAAAAATAACCTTCTTGTTGATCTACACTGCAAATTTGAATTTCCCCTTGCAGATCTTCTATTATTTCTTCAAGCCATAGTCTATCTCTAAAGGCCTCCTTATCTTTTACTTGCCTTTTTAGAAAGGCAACGAGCAGTGCTTTAGGAATTCCATGTTTCTCAAAGGAAGTTATCAACTCTTGAAATATATTTAGTTTATGCAATAATTTGAGTAAGGACTTTTTAGTTAGCTTTTCCCCTTTTGATGTATTTACAACCAATTTTTGAGTTACTCTCTCTAATAGAAAGTTTTCAAGATCATATTCTGTTTTCAGATAAATTGTTTCTTCGCCCTTTTTTACACGGTACAATGGAGGCTGAGCTATGTAAAGATACCCTCTTTCTATAAGCTGGACCATTTGGCGGAAGAAGAAAGTTAATAACAGGGTGCGAATGTGCGCTCCATCTACATCAGCATCTGTCATAATTATGACCTTATGATATCTAACACCATCGGCGTCTATTTCATCCTTTAAAGCACCGATACCTAAAGCTGCAAATATTGTCCTTATTTCTTCATTTGATATGACCTTATCAATTCTGGCCTTTTCTACATTAAGAATCTTTCCTCTAATAGGTAAAATAGCTTGATATCTTCTATCACGGGCTTGTTTTGCAGATCCTCCTGCGCTGTCACCTTCCACTATGTAAAGTTCACTCTTAGATGGATCCCGTTCTTGGCAATCGGCAAGTTTTCCCGGTAAAAAGGCGTTGTCCAAACTTCCCTTCTTTCTCGCCAACTCCCGAGCCTTGCGAGCAGCTATCCTAGCCCTAGCGGCGTCCACTACTTTAGTAATGATCTTCTTTGCTACGTCCGGATGTTCTTCTAAGTAAGAAGATAGTTGATCGTTGACAAGCGATTCTACAAATCCCTTTACTTCACTATTTCCTAATTTTGTCTTAGTTTGACCCTCAAACTGGGGGCTAGGAATTTTTACACTCACTACCGCCACAAGTCCTTCTCTAACGTCTTCTCCACTTAATCCTTCTTTTAGATCCTTTAGTAAACCATGCTGGGAAGCGTAATTGTTAATAGTCCTCGTTAATGCTGACTTAAAACCGACAAGATGAGATCCCCCTTCTACTGTCTTTATGCAGTTTGCAAATGTAAGAATGTTTTCGTTAAATCCTTCATTATATTGTAGAGCTACTTCTATTTGACACTTGTTTTTCAGTCCATGTATATATATAGGATCTTCATGAATACAAGTTTTGCCTTTATTGAGATATTTCACCATCTCAATTATTCCACCCTCATAATAGAACAGATCTTGTTTTCCTGTCCTTTCATCAAGGATGGAAATTGAAACACCGCCATTTAAAAATGCAAGTTCACGTAATCTATGACATAGAAACTCATAACTGAACTCTAAATCTCTAAATATTTCAGGATCAGGCTTGAATCTAATGGTGGTTCCTGTTTGCTTTGTATCACCTTTTACTTTTAAAGCTGTGACAGGCTTGCCCCTTTCATAACGTTGAAAGAATACCTTACCGTCACGGTATACTTCAACTTCAAGATACTCAGACAATGCGTTTACTACTGATAAACCTACACCATGAAGACCACCTGATATTTTATATGTCTTAGTATCGAATTTTCCACCTGCATGAAGCTTCGTCAATACTACTTCCAAAGCAGGTTTTTTTTCTTGTGGATGCATATCGACAGGGATTCCTCTTCCGTTATCGCGAACTGTAACACTATTATCCAAATGTATAATTACCTCAACTTTATCACAAAATCCAGCTTGTGCTTCATCTATGCTATTATCAACCAGCTCTTCAACTAAATGATGTAGACCTTCTATATCCGTATTTCCAATATACATTCCTGGGGTTTTTCTAACAGCCTGCAGTCCTTCTAAAACACGGATGTGACTCGCATCATATGCCATCTTTTCTACCAACTGTTTCTTCTCCTTCATTTTTCATGATATTTTCATAGGCATTACTAAGTAAATGTAGTTTTCATCATCCTCAGGTTTGATTAAACCCGCACTTTCTGAATCTCGTAATTCAAATCGTATTAGCTCAGTATCGATTACATTAAGAGCGTCTATTAAATATCTTCCATTGAACACGATTTTAATATCTTCTCCGTCATATCTTATGTCCAATTTTTCCGAAAAGTTGCCTATATCTCCTCCTCCGGCATTTAACTCCATCGTATTCTTCGATAAAAAGAACTTAACACCTTCCCCCCTTTCACTCGCGAGAATTTCTGCCCGCCTCAACGCAGAAAGTAGCTCTTTTCTATTTACCAGAGCTTTTTTTTCAAGCTCCCTTGGAAGGACATGCTTGTAATCCGGGAATTGGCCCTCGAGTAAGCGAACGGACAATATGCTATTCGGACTCGCAAACTTCAGGGAATTCTCCGCTGTCTTTACCTCTATAGTCTCCTCTTCATCGAAAAGCCTACGTAACTCACTCAGTCCCCTCCTTGGAACTATAAATTGTTCCTCCTCCCTTGCTCCTGTAATCTTTTCCTCAACGATGGCCAAGCGATGTCCATCTGTGGCTACCATTCGTAAGAATGGATCATGCCCTTTAAAGAACACTTCAAACAATATCCCATGAAGATTTAATGACGATTCTTGTGAAGAAGTAGCAAAGATGACTTTTTCTGACATGTCCTTTAACAGATTGGCATCGCTTGAAAAGTATTTCCCTCCTCCTCCAGGAAAAGCGGGAAAGTCCTTAGGATCCAAACCAGGCAAACTGATGGAGATTCTATCGCAGGTTATTTCTGTCCAGAAATTCTCCCTTTCCTTTATGTGAACGTCCTGAACAGGGAATTCACGAATGATGTCGTACAGCTTCTTTGCCGGAATGCAAATCCTGCCTGCTTCTAAAACTCGAGCTTTAAAACATTCTTGTATTTCCACCTGTAGATCAGTAGCTCTTATAAAAGCCCTATCCTGATCGGCGTCTATCAGTAAGTGAGAGAGGATGGGATAGGTGCTCTTTTTTTCTGCTACTCCCTGCACTTTTGAAACAGCCCTCTGTAACTCCAGCTTTTCTACAACGATTTCCATTTATTTTTACCTCCCATTAATCAATAATAAAACATGTTAGTACTGTAGAAAACTTTCTTTTGCTCAACTTTTTTGAGGGAATCTACAGAGAGTAAACAGAGAAAGATTTTCCACATTTTCAACTTTTCAATTTTTTTTCCAATTCTTCCATCATCTCTCTAAAAATCGGGTCTTTTTCCATTTTTTCCTCGATTTTCTTTATGGCATAAAGCACTGTCGAGTGATCCTTTCCCCCAAGTTTTTTACCGATTTCCACAAGGGATGCGTCGGTAAACTTCTTGGAGAAAAACATCGCCACCTGCCTAGGAAGGACGATGTTTCTCATCCTCCTTTTTGAACACATATCCTTCACTTTTACGTTAAAATAAGACGAAACTCTGTGGATAATCTTATCGACTGTCAGTGGTTCTTCTTCTGAAACGATATTCTTAAGCGCTTCCTTTGCAAGCTGTAAATCAATCCTTCGCTTTGTTAGCGAAGCATAAGCGCTCAGGCGTATTAGACATCCTTCCAATATCCTTATATTTGAATCTACCTTTGAAGCTAGATAGAAAGCGACTTCGTCAGGGAGATCGATGTTTTCTATTTCAGCTTTTTTCTTCAAGATTGCCACTTTTGTTTCTATGTCAGGAGGCTGTATATCTGCGATAAGTCCCCATTCAAATCTTGAACGGAGACGTTCTTCAATATTGACTATTTCTCTTGGAAAACGATCACTTGTTATAACAATTTGCTTTTTATTTTGATACAAGGTGTTGAATGTATGGAAAAATTCGATTTGCGTTCTTTCTTTTCCAGCTAAAAACTGGATATCATCTATTAGAAGAACTTCGATACTTCTATATCTTTTTCTGAATTCGTCCATTCGCTCAAAACGAATGGAATTAATCAAATCATTAGTGAACTCTTCAGCAGAAATATAACACACTTTTAGAGGATCTTTCACTTTTTTCTCTTTAATTATTTGCTGTCCTATAGCATTAAGTAAATGCGTTTTGCCTAAACCGACCCCTCCATAAATAAATAAAGGGTTGTATCGTTTTCCAGGGTTGTCAGCAACTGCTAACGACGCTGCATGAGCTAACTGATTACCACTTCCTACGACAAAATTTTCGAAGGTATACCGAGGATTGAACGCCTGAAGGGCCTCTTTCACCCTTTCATCCTCTAACTCCCCATCTATCTCCCTATTAACTCGGTGCGAGACAATCAATTCGACATGTGAGATTGAGTCCCCCAATCTCTTTAGTATATGTTCTATCTGTTGAAGATAGTTCTCCTTTATCCACTCTCTGAAGAACTTGTTTGGTGTTTCCAATATCAGGCGATCCCGTTCCCGTTTTGCCCTGAGGGGTCTGATCCAGGTATCGAAGGCATTGGAGGATAGGGAGGACCGAAGAAGGTCCAAGGCTCGTTGCCAAATGTCTTCCATAAGCTAAATTTTTGGTTGAAGGACCAAGATCCTAGAATCGGCCGCCCGTTCCGTTGGACAGTCTTGAGGTTAGCAGAAGAGGACCCGTCGGTCAAGGCGTTCAAAGGATGACCAAGTTGTCCCTATGTATCACCTCGTCCGCGTATTTGTATCCAAGGATAGCCTCAATCTCGTAGCTCTTCCTTCCCTTTATCAGCTGGATTTCTTCAGCGCTGTAGTTGACCAATCCTCTAGCGATATCATGACCGTCCGGCCCCCTACAGATCACAAGGTCCCCTCTCTGAAAGTCACCCATCACCTCAGTTACTCCTGAAGGCAAAAGGCTCTTACCACTCTCCACTACTGCCTTTACCGCCCCATCGTCCAGAAACAGGACCCCCTTTACCCTGAGGTTGAAACCTATCCATTTCTTCCTGCCCCTCAGCCTTTGGGCCTCTGGAAGGAAAAGGGTCCCCCTTACCTCCGCCCGCCATATCTCTTCGATCACAGAGGCGTTTGTGCCATCCACCACCATCGTGTAGATTCCGGCCTTTGACGCTAATTTGGCGGCGCGGAGTTTGGTAATCATACCACCTATGCTGACCTCTTTTTCCGTGCCCCTGACCGAGGCTTCAAGCTCTTCTTCGATTTTATCCACCAGTGTGATCAATTTTCCCGACCTCGGTCCCCCGAGGAATACACCTTCCACGTCGGTGAGGATGATCAGCAGTTGCGCCTCGATCAATCCTGCGGTGAGGGCCGCGAGAAGGTCATTGTCTCCAAACTTGATCTCCTCTATCACCACGGAGTCGTTTTCGTTGACCACGGGGATTACCCCGAGCCTCAAGAGGGTCAGGAGAGTGTTGCGGGCGTTGAGGTAGCGTCGCCTATCCCTAACATCCTCGTGGGTGAGGAGCACCTGGGCCACCTTTAACCCCCATCTACCGAAGGCCTCCTCGTAGATGTGCATAAGAAGGCTTTGACCCACTGCTGCTGTGGCCTGAAGGTCGGATATGGATGAGGGTCGTCTTTTCAAACCCAGACGTTCCATCCCTGCGGCAATGGCCCCTGAGGAGACCAAGAGGACCTCTACGCCTCTCTTCCTCAAGGTGGCGATCTGATCAGCGAGGGCCTCGAAATAGTGGCGTTTTAACCCCTTGTCGAGGGATACGAGCAGGCTCGACCCGACTTTTATGACGACCCGTTGCGTCTCAGCGATGACCCTTTTACGGAGTATCCTTTCGTCCATTTCCCCTAAGCCTTTTTGCCATCTCCTTTAGGAGTTCTTCAACCCCTTCTCCCGTAAGCGCCGAAAGGGCCAAAAAGGGGAGACCTCTTCCCTCAAACTTTCTTCGTATGTCATCAACGCGGTCCCTCACCTCCGGGAGGTCTATCTTGTTCAACACCACCAACTCCGGCTTTTTGAGGAGTTCGGGGCTGAATAAACCCAGCTCCCTCCTGATACCCTCATAAAGGGTAAGGGGGTCGGCTCCAGCACTGACATCTATAAGGTGCACCAGCAGACGCGTACGTTCTATGTGGCGCAGGAAGCGACTGCCGAGGCCAGCCCCTTGGTGAGCCCCCTCGATGAGGCCTGGGATGTCCGCCACCACGAAGTGGTCTTCTCCTATGGACACGACTCCGAGGTGGGGCACCAGGGTGGTGAAGGGATAAGGGGCTACCTTCGGTTTCGCCGCCGAGATCCTTCTCAGCAGAGTGGACTTTCCAGCGTTTGGGTAGCCTACGAGGCCCACGTCGGCCAGGAGCTTCAGCTCCAGCTTCAACCACCGTTCTTCACCAGGCTCTCCCTCTTCCGCAAAACGAGGGGCCTGTCTGGTGGGGGTGGCAAAACGGGCATTACCCCTGCCCCCCTTGCCCCCCTTGGCGACGACGACCCTTTGGCCAGGTGCGGACAGGTCGGCGATCACCTCCTCTGTCTCAGCATCTTTGATTATGGTGCCGACAGGCACCTTGATGAGGAGGTCTTCTCCGTTGCGGCCGTGCTGCTTTTTACCTCTGCCGTGGCCGCCGTCCTGCGCACGGTAATGCTGTTTGTACTTAAAATCGAGGAGGGTCCTCAAATGGGGATCGGCCTCAAAGACTACATCCCC
>Ga0209410_1000692_pt1 | contig 15816 bp, 13 predicted proteins | sample Mar14436cmmetaG_FD_184135 | JGI IMG/M metagenome (GOLD analysis project Ga0209410, IMG submission 184135) | Marine hydrothermal vent microbial communities from Guaymas Basin, Gulf of California to study Microbial Dark Matter (Phase II) - Marker... ... | reverse complement strand
TATGATGAGAGGCTTTTATTTGAGAGTAATTTTAATGGCAAGAATAAACTGTATCTATACGATCCAGAAACTAATGAAATAAGTGAAGTAAAGTTTACTCATAATGATTACTATGATTATGATCCTGTTGAACATGATTACTATGGATGGACTAATGAAAAGATTCTATGGGCTATTGGTAAGAAAAATGGTAGGTCAAAGCTCTTTTTAGATGGTAAAGAAATACCGACGCCTACTGGCACGATTCATGGAATACCAGCTTTCCATGGTAAACATGTCTTCCTGGCAGTATCCAATATAGTTACGCCTACAAAAATATATAAGATCAATATTTCTGATGGGACTGCTAATATACTCATAGATAATAGGCTTCCAGAGGATATAGCTAAATCATTAGGTAAAGTAGAATTCGTAAAATATAGATCATTTGATGATCTAGATATTCCTATGTATATAGTATACTCAAATATATCGAGTAAGCCGGGTCCCGGAGTAGTATATGTTCATGGGGGCCCATGGAGTGAAGTGAGAGATGTATGGAGTATTATGATTGCATCACTTGTTGCAAACGGATACCATGTATTAGCACCTAATTTCCGTGGATCAACGGGTTATGGAGATGAATTCCGTACACTAGATATAGGTGATCCCGGAGGAGGCGATCTAATGGATATAGCCTATGCTAGAAAATGGGGTGTTGATAACAAGGTTTTCAAGGAAGATCAAGTAGCTATTATGGGATATAGTTATGGAGGTTACATGACTTATCTAGCTATAGGTAGATATCCTGATCTATGGAAATGCGGTGTTGCAGGTGCTGGTATTATTGACTGGGAGGAAATGTATGGCCTTAGTGATGCCATATTTAAGAAGTTTATAGAAGTATTATTTGCTGGTAAACATGAATTATGGAAAGAGAGATCACCTATAACGTATGTAGAGAATATAAAGAGTCCTCTATGTATTATTCATCCACAAAATGATACTCGAACTCCATTAAAACCAGTATTGAAGTATATGAATAGACTATTAGAGCTTGGAAAGACGTTTGAAGCCCATATAGCACCTGATATGGGTCATAGGATAGTGAAAATGGATGATGCAGTAAAGATTTTGTTGCCGGCTTTAATATTCTTAGAAAGATATCTTAAAATGTAAAATGATTTTTTAGTCTCATTTTAATAAAATCTATGCCTAATTATTAACTAGGTGTATACGTTGAGCATGCTATATACTGAATCATGGACTAATGATCAAAAGATTATTGAAATCGGAGGAGTTAAAATAGGTGGTTATCCAGGGGTAAATCCTGCACTACTTGTAGCTAGTCTATTCTATCAAGGAGATAAGTATTTGCTCGGCGAGGACGGTATTATTGATAAAAATGGTGTTTCAAAGGCTATAGAGTATGCACAGGAAGTAGCATTAAAATATAGCCTATACCTTGGTCTTGATGTAATATTTCCCACGGAAAGATCTGTTGAAAATATACTGCCATTTATATCCGAGTATGAATTACCATTATTTCTTGATTCACCCGATCCTATGGCTAGAGTTAAGGCATATAAAATGGCTAATGAACTAGGTATTACAAGTAAATGCATAGCTAATGGATTATACATTAATAGCTCTATTGAAGAGATTAAGGAGATTAGGAACTCGCGTATTGAAAACGTCTTATTACTGGTCTTTGATCCCATGAATCCATCTAAATCTATGATGCCCTTAGATCGATATAACTTATTAGTTAACAAGCTCCTACCAATGGCCAGAAAAACTTCAGCTAAAAATATCCTTATAGATGCTATAGTCCTTGATCCAGCAAGCATAGTCTTTAGTGCAGAAACCATATATCTGGTTAAGAAGAACCTTGGATATCCAGCTGGATGTGCGCCAGCCAATGCATTAGGGCCAGTATCTAAAAAGAATGTCGAATTGGAGGAAATGTTTGGTGTTCATGGAGGCTTAGCCGTGTTCTTAAGAATTTATGGTGCAGACTTTATAATGTATGGGCCTATAAAGAGGATAAAATACATAGCCCCAGCAGTTGCAATAGTTGATTCACTACTAGGCTATAGTGCAAGATATAATGGATATAGAATAGATAGAAAGCATCCATTGAAGAAACTACTTAAAAAACTACAAAAACTGTTTATTTCATCGTAAACACAGGCTATTTTAAATATTCATAGAATCATTAGCATTAAAAGACACTAGTCAACTTATTGTTACACGTACCTTAATTAACTATGGAGATATAATAAACAATATAATACCTATGTTAGTACTCTAAATATGGTGCCGATATATGGCCTTCCATGGAGTCCCTATTATCGAGACATCTAGAAAAAGAGCAAAAGAAGGCCTAAGCCTAATTAGAGATGCAGCCCTCTATATGATAATAGGATCATTATTAATGGGTACAGCAGTTATCAGTTTATTACCAGCAGCTATATCGTCTAGTCCATTAAAAACTCCAGCGATACTATTTTCATCAATCATCGCTATTGTAACAGTATTTATTGGTGCAATAATAGCGTTACTTGGAGTTTATATTAAGCTTTTACCAGGAGCATCATCTCTCGCTGATTATAGTGAGAGATATTCAACTGCAGCATCACTTATAAAGATTGGTTATTTATGGGGATTAATATTAATAATAATAGGGATCATTACACTAGCTGTAGTCATAGGCGCATTCTTTATAATTATAGGATACATACTATTGTTTATTGGTAAAATAGGCTTAATAATACTAGTATTTAAATTAAATGATGAATTCAGCGATTCCAAATTTTTAATAGCAGGTATTTTATTTATACTAGGTATTTTCGTATCGCTACTAGATCTTATAGGATGGATATTAGTCTATATAGGAGCCGGCGAAGCCATTAAGAGACTTGAAGCAACAGTTGAAATACCGCCTCCGCCAGCTTTATAGAGATAAAGTCATTATACATGCTTTATTTTGATAGTATTATATCAACTCATTCCAATAGAACTACTCTATATAAAATCCTTACTTATCTAAATCTATTACTTGGCTGGCAGGTTATTAATTAACTTAATTGTCTCTATAGCATCTTTACCATATCCATCTGCACCTATCTTTTTAGCATATTCTGGAGTAACAGCTGCTCCACCAACTAGTACATAGACTTTATTCCTTAGACCCCGTCTTTCAAGTTCTTTAATTACTGTTTCCATATACCTAGCAGTAGATGTAAGTAACGCACTCATACATAGTATGTCTGCATCATATTCTATAATAGCTTTAACGAATTTTTCAACATCTACATCAACACCAAGATCATGTACTTCATGGCCAGCAGCTTGTAGCATAATACCAATAATGGTCTTACCAATATCATGTATATCTCCTTTAACAGTTCCAATAACAATTCTGTGTCTATTCTTAACTCTGTAGCCACTAACTTCTTTTTCAAGAAATGAATTAAGTTTTCTCATAGCTTCTTTAAAGATCTCTGCTGCCTCGATCAATTCAGCAATAAAGTATTCACCCTCCTCATACAAATGGCCGACCTCCATCATACCAGCACTTAGTGGTACAAGAACTATATCAATAGCCTTCGAGCCATTCTTTAAAGCATTATCTATTTCCTCCAATACACAGTCTCCATCAAGATCTACAAGGCACTTACGTATCTTATCATAGATTTTATCTAGACCACTCAATTATGTGCACCAGTATATAGACTCATTTTAACATAAATAGATTGTTTAGAGATAAAATAGATATCTGTCTATAAACAATAATATGCTAGCATAAGGATACCATAATAGCATAGTCGATTCATGGTGATGCTGTTGCCCATAAGAACTAGCCATGTAGGTAGCTTCCCACTAGATTATAGTCGCGAAAACGTATATATGATCATGAGGGATCTCCGGAGCATAGGCATTGATGCACCACCTTATCCACAGTTGAGGAGCTTTATAGACATATATCTACAGTCATTGGTTGATGAAGGTGTTGCATGGACTAGAGATGGTTTCTACTTTATAAATATAGATCGAGTAGATGATATTCGTAAGATCAAGCCTAAGGTACTTGAGGCCGAAGATGCCGTAGAAGCATTGGGGAAATATGACTTAGGGTTTAAATGGCTTCGTGCACCAGTTACAGGAGTATTTACACTAGCTTCAAGGCTATATATTGAAGAAGATATTGGAAAAGGATTATACGCTACACTAATTAGCAGGAAAGATCTTGTGAGAGACGTACTGACTCCCTATATAAGGTCCTTTATTGAGTATTTACTAGGTCTTGGATACAATATAGTATTCCTAGATGAACCAATTCTAGGAGTTATTGTTGGCAAAAGGAGAATTATTCTCGGATATACAGAGGATTTCATTGCTGATACCATAAACTATCTACTTAGGAATATTAACGCTGAAAGAGGTATCCATGTATGCGGACGTATATCGGGGAAACTCTTTGAATTACTTGCATCAATTGAATCTCTAGACATACTGAACTTTGAATTCTATGATACAAGAGAGAATCTGGACATAATAAATCATGAGACTCTAGAGAAATATGATAAACTACTCGCACCAGGGATTGTTAGTGCTAAGAAACCATTTGTTGAAGAACCAGATAAGATTAGAAAATTATTTAATGAAATAATTAGATTAGCTAGTGGTAGAATAGATCTTGTATCTGGAGACTGTGGTTTTGCAGGATTAAAGGATACATTAGATGATCCATTAGAGACTTATAGAATTAGTATTGAGAAATTGAAGAGAATAGTATCTATTGTGAGAGAGCTTTCTTAGCAATCTTTAGTATCTCTCTTAGTCTCTCCTTTTCTCTTGGAACAGACAGTATCACTCCATCAACATAGTTCTTTATCTCACTAATGAAGTCCCTGATCTCATTTACCTCAACACATGGCTGATCAATCCTTGCTAATAATTTACGATTAGAATCAGTAGCGACTATGATGTACGGATAAAGCCCCTTACCAAGATCTCTGGCATGTCGGTAGATCTTTCTATATTTATCAAGGGTCTCCAAGCCCAGCCTTAGTACAAGGAAGAAGTCAGCGCCAATCCTAAGCCTATTAATAATATCTTCTAAGCCGTAACGGAGACTAAGTATAGCGCCAATCCTAATACAATAACCACTTTTCTTCAAGGAATCAATAGCTGAAACTGTATGAAGTTCATCTACACTAGAACCTATCTTAGGCCTATCTCCCATGGTTAATACAAGACCATCTATACCGAAAGTTTCAACAGCCTTAGCCAATGAATGTAGAGCAACACTATTAACATCATAGAGACGTACATGAGCAATACAGCAAACACCATAACGAGTCTTCAAATAAACACAAGAAGCAACACTATTAACACCTGGATAACCAAGAGGAGACTCAGGAACATCAAAGCAATCAACAAGTCCCCTACTAATCCCATAGTAATAGTCAAGATCACCACTAACCTCAAGCACTAGCCTAGCCAAGACATCCTCACCCACTTCTCCTACAACAATAAACTCTTTGCTTAGCTGTATTTTTGAAATAAACAAGTTTATTAACTTAATCGATAAAGACTACAATTATCAAGTCTTTAACCATAATACATTATCTAGATTCTTAAAATGCTCATCACCAGAAACAATCATTGCATTCATTGTCTTAGCAACTGCATAAACTATAGCATCTGTAAGGCTCGGCTTTGATCGGTATCCCGATTCCTTAGTATGATTTACAAGCTCTATATAGGCCCTAGCTGTTTCTACAGCTATCCTAGAATCTATAAGAATTATTATTGATAGCTTCTCAATAACCCTAATACGTTCCTCAACAATACTCCAGCTAACCCCCTCTCTAACATACTTTCTAGCTATTTCAGCAAGTACTATAGATGGTGTATATACATTCTCTGAATCCACCATATACCTTCTAACAATTTCACCAATTGCTGTACCTGCAAAATACTCGATCCAAGCATATGAGTCCATAACTATACTATACCTCTCTGTCCTCAAGCCGATCCTCCTCAGTAAAACTACTTATCCTATCCTTATCAACACCAAAATACTGATCGATAAGCCTCCTCCTATACTCCTTTAACAATACCTGGATAACCTCATCGTAACTATGAGCACCTAGCCGTTCCCTATAAAACCTAAGCATTTCAAGTGTCCTGCGTGAAACCTTTATAGTGGTGGTCTCCATACCAATCACTCATGTATTAGTATACCAGTATACTAATATACTTTTATCCCAATATGTCTAGGATTAATTTAACTATATGGGAATCATTTAATATTATAGATCTAAAATAGCAATATCTGCCTTAAGCTAAATTACATAATTATTTAAGGAAATTCAGTAAATATACTATTTGAAGGTGCCAGTTATGTTCTCCAATTCTGAGATTACCATGTATAGAGAGGCTCTTGACGATCTATATCCATTGTTTTCAAAAAGATATCTAGATACTTCAATGCTTTACATACCATACTATTATACCTGGAAGTATCCATCAGTTAGTAAGAGAGAAATAGAGATAATAGCATTACTATCAGCTATATATGATTTTCAAATGAGAGTAGGTACCTTAAGGATGCACTTCATAGAATTGATCGATATAATAAGTGGACTAGGCTATAGGATATGGGATCTTATGGAAACCGGCCTGTTTAAAGAAGTCATTAATGAGTTATTGAGGAGGATAGGGTATTTCCATAGATTCGATCCCTGCGGGATAGCAATACCTTGGATTATCATGGCCGTCTCTCAACTTGACCTGGAAGTTATAGCTTTTCGATCCAGTAACCCGGATCAAGCTGTTGCGAAAGCCTTGTGGAAAGAGTTATCCAAGTACACCAGTCAAATGACTAGTGTTGAGATTAGGAGAATTAGGAATATAGTGCCAAAACCTAATCCTAATTCTCCTCTTAAAAGGATCAATTTATTCCTGAGATGGGTTGTTAGAGATGAATACCCGGATCTTGGGCTTTGGAAAAGTATTGATAAGAGTATATTGAAAATACCCTTAGGGCTGGAAATAGCCCGTGTTGCTGGGCGTCTATTCTTTGGAAGGGATCTTAGAATAAACTCTATTAAGAGTCTTAAAATGGTTAATGATATTTTGAGGAGGATAAATCCCGAAGATCCCATTAGATACGATTTTGTATTATCAAGACCAGCATTACTAGGTATATGTCTTAAGAATATCAACTTCTCACATTGCTGGACTTGTCCATTGAGGGATATATGTAGAATTGGTAGATCGACTGGGGGGTATAGTGAGTTATTTACAAATGAAGAATATATGTCATTGAAGGAGCCTATTGATCGTAGAAGATTGGATTCTGCTAGAAGAAAACATGATATGATCCTAAAACGAGTGGTTATGTATGTTAGGGAGGCGCTGGGATATATTGATTGCCGGTCTGATTATCCAATAGATCATGGTTTAAGGCCTGATATTTATTGTAAAAATTCCATACCGCTTATAGGAGAGGTAAAAACATCAACAAGTACAAGGCAGGGTCCCATGCAGTTGAAGGCATACTTTGAGGAATTAAGATTAAGGGAAGGAATTAAAGAGGCGAATGGCCTGCTTGTCTATGGTAGCTATAGTAGTGATGATCTGGTGTTTATAAGAGAGGCAATAAGTATAATAGGACTAGATAGATTATATAAGGATATACTAGTTCTAGGATTTACAAGGGACTTTAAGGAAACTAAGATAGTGTATAGGATATAATAAATTATGGTTAATGTTGATGAATAAATCGTTGTATGTTTACTTGGTTAATAGGTTTAAATATTTATTATTCATTACAATTTATTTACTGAAGGTGTAGGGATATGAGGATCGTTAGGGCTGTGTCTAGGTCTGGACGTATTATTAGCTTGATATTATTCGTTTCCGCCCCTATAGTGGCTGGAGTGATTTTCTTTATATGCTTCTTTGTAGTTGAAGAGATATTTCCATTAATAATAGCTGGTATTATTGTACTCATAACCGATATACCGCTTGGACTTTATTTTTACCATAGATATAAACGTATTAACGGGATGATCAATAATTTTATGGAGGTTCTAGAAGGTGTATCGGGGGATAAGATATTGTTTAGAGACTCTATTGTTGTAGAGTATGGCTTGTTTGAGGCTACTGGTAAATGGGTTTCTAGTGGTAGGTCTTCATCTTATGTAGTTGAGTCTAGGTATGAGAAACTGTTTGATGCTGTTCCTACTAGTAGTATTGATCTAGGTTTCTTCCGTGAAAGAGGATACTTAATCGCTGTTAATAAGGATGGTTCCGGCAAGATCGTCTTACCTATTGCAAGGATTGTTGATGAACGCTATAAGGATCTATGCCTCGTATACATCGATAAAAGCATGAATAAACTTGCTGAGAAACAGTATACCTTGAGTGTAAAGAGTAGTTATGGAGATACTGGATATGCTAGTGTGAAGACTAGTAAGGATCTTTTATATGGAAACCTAGTGTTTAGTAGTGCTGGAAAAGCTAGATCCGCTAGACTCGAGCTAAGAGTAGTCTATAATGGTAAAAAAGCTAGGAGTATAAGACAGATAATAGCCAAGACAAGGAGCTCCATTAATTTCCAGTACAAATTATTCCCAGAAGAACCAATACTCATTATATATCCTAAACATAGTCTTAACCCAAATAATCTAACTATTAACTTAAAGACTCCAAGGCCATTTACAGCTGGTTTCTGCTGTACTAATATAGTGTTAAGACTAGTTCTTGACCTGCCTTTACGTAGAGACGTATATACAGAGGTTAATCTTGCCACTACTGCCTCGTAAGTATTTTTCATCACATCTAGTACTATACACTCCTATTGTATTATTGAGTGTCCATAACTGTTGACATATGCGTAAAATAATTAGATTTATATTGTGCTTCTGAGGGTAAGATGATTCTAGTCCACTAAACAATGATATCTACGGTGAAGTATTTTTGGCTTCATTAACACGAGTATTTCTATGGAATAGATTCATGGTTATAATGTTTGCAGTAACACTAGCTGTATCAATACTATTTTCGTCGACAATGACCCTATCAGTTATCTACATAAATGACACGATCGAAAGAACACTTTCTGGCTTAACAGTACATCAAACACTAGTTTTAGTATCTGATCAAAAGTCAGAAAGCATTGTCGATAAAATCAATAGCATCAAGGACACTCTTGAGAGTACGGGTCTAGTTGAGGATTATGGACCATTTATATATGTTGAGAAATGGGTATTAAATAAGCCGCTTAATATTACCTTAGAGAATAACGTGAATTTAACCATAACAATACCTGATCAAACAATTATACTCTTTACATCAATTACTGATCTTCAGGCAAAAACACGATTTAACCCTGTAATACTCTTATCACATGAGCTACTGAGCGATGTATCTAGAAGGTATGGACAAGAAAATTGGCCCATCTACTATGAAATGATTAAGAATTGTAGCGCTTTTAAGACAGAATTATTGGACAAGACATTCAATATAGGATTGGTGTCGTCAAAATGTCTTCCTGATGTAATAGATCAGGAGATAAGTTCTAGGCTAGGCTATCCACTCTATGCTCTTATCGATAAAGTTTTGCCCAGAGAGCCTTCCTATATAGGGAAGTACATGGTCGTCATAGCTGATCCCGATACCATAGACTACCTTATCAGTAAGAGTAGTGATTTAGGGATTGAGGTAAGCTCTGGAATAGGTAATAACTTCCTACTAGATCAGCTTGGCCGCTACGCCTTATCTTCTGAGGAGAGAGACTACATGATCTTCTCATCCAGGTATTATATGTCTAGTGGATTTATAGCAGTTCTTGTACCCATAAGGTATGATGCTAGTAGGCTCGTCTACGGATATAGTATACAGGCTTCTCTAAGAAATATTGGTAATACCATGTATGATCTATCTAGGATGTTCCACGATAAAGGATATGGATTACTGGTTGCTAATGATAGGCTTATTGAGGCTATAAGTAGTGCTAGCTTCATGGAGCCATTTATTAAGTTTATCTCTATAATAACCATTATACCGGGTATTATTGTAATCTGGATACTTGCTTCTAGAACACCATCTGTTGTACTCTCTATTATTAGGAAGATAATAGCGTTAATAAGGATCCGTGGTATAAGCCTTAGAAGGATCAAATACTCGTTCCTAATAGCTCTAGTTATTTGGGGATTAGCTGGTTTACTCATAGGATTATTTCTTGGATCAACATATGCTATTCTACTAAAGAATAAGCCATTAGAACTAATACCCACCTATATGAAGACATCTATGGACATATACTCTATAGCTATACTCCTAGTACTGACAGTCATAGCTCTACTACTCTCTATAAAGAAGAGCTTTAGCATATTAAGAGACATAGCTCCAAGAGAATTCACGAAGCCAACAATATTTGCTGAACTACCACTCCTTGAAAAAGGCATGGGCGCGGGCTCATGGATAGTTCTATTATTTGGAATCTACTATATTGTCAAGACAGCGATCGACTTTAACCCAATACTAATTCTAACACAATCACCGCCTCGCGAAGCAATTCTCTCCATAATATTAGTTATACTAGCAATACTAGAGCCTTTCATCTCATTCCTTGGCCCAATATTCTTCATATATGGTGTTACAAAGCTACTAATATCGTACCCGGATAAACTAAGCAAGATCATACAATCACTTGTATCACCACTTGTCGGCGAGTTAAAGAGTCTTGTATCAAACCTTATACAGGTAAAACCAGCTAGACTATCTCTATCTATTATGATGATAGGGTTTGCAGTAGGTTTTCTATTAATGGGGCTATTAGGCATAGGCATTACTGGTAACGCGTTTAATACTATTAGAGATGTAGCATGTGGTACAGACTATTATATCTATAAGAGCTTCAATACACCATCATCATTCCTAGAAAACTATGCTTTATTGGAAAATAACGTCAGTAAACTAGTTAATGGAGACTATACAGTCCTAGTAATAATTGATGTAGGGGGAAAGGAGTTTTACCTGGATAGTGAAAATTATATCAAGCTCAACTACATTGTATTCATCGATAAAGACGGGTTCTTAGAAATCTTTAGAGTACCTCCGGGCCTGAGTGAAGACCATAATGCACATGATTTGATTAGAGAAATTAATAGTAGGAATAGTATTCTAGTAGCTAATCCAGATTATAAGGTAGATGTTGGGGGAAGCTATAAGATCATGTATATGGCTGAGCAAGGTATGCCGGAAGAGATCATGGAGGTAAACATCATTGGTAGATTCTATAGTCTTCCCGGATGGGCTTCCTACGATCAATTGGCAAAGGGGCCTGTAGAAATATTGCATGAGCCAATATCATTTATGCATATACCTAGCGTAGAGGCTGAGCCGTCACTAGTATTTAGTAAAGATGTATTATTAGACTTTGTAGAGGAGCTTAATGAGACAATGGAGTCTACTGCTCAGGAATTCGGATCTCATCAAGGTAGTATTGCCGAGGAATACTCACGGTCTCCAATAACTATATACTATGTAATTGCTACAAATAATCCTGTTGACGAGGCTATTATAGAGGATATGGGTTGGCTATTATATGACTCTACACGTATGAAAAGCAATATTGATAATTCTAAGGAAGTATTTCTAGTAGGTATAAACCATGAAGTAACAAGCGGTCTTGCACTATATAGTACTAGTATGATCGCTATAGCTATACTTACTTACTCTAGTATATATGAGAACCTATATGCATTCACACTATTAAGAGCACGTGGCATAAAGGAGAAGGAAGTATTTAAGATAGCAATTAGTGAATCAATAGTAATATCTCTACTAGGCATAATACCCGGTCTTATAATGGGTATCTTATTAGGTTACTATTCTCCAAGAGCAATGTTCATAACTGCTACAAACCCTGTCTTAAGGAATGTATTCATATCCTATGGAGTTGATCTAGCTTTATCATTTACACCTGAAATAATCTTACCCATAATAGTCGTCCCTGGACTAATCATACTTTTGTCTCTCATCATATCTATACTAACCTATAGGAGGATCCTTCGTGAAGCAATTATGGTTCTTGGAAGCCATATATAGAGGTGAATGTGGTTGTCAAATATAGATCTACCCTTAGAAGGGTTTAAGTCAAAGGGCGTAATGGTGGAGGTAAAGGATCTCGTAAAGGTATATAAGATGAGTAGAGGGATCGAGGTACAAGCATTACGTGGGCTTAACATGGTTGTTAAACCAAGTGAAGCAGTTACTATAATGGGGCCAAGCGGATCAGGTAAAACTACATTATTAAACCTTATAGGAGGTATTGATAGACCCACGGCTGGATCGGTTGTTGTTGATAATGTTAAAGTTCATGAACTTAATGAGTCAAAGCTTGAAGAATATAGGCTTAAGATGGTTGGCTACATATTCCAGGCTTTTAACCTCATACCAGTACTGACTAGTCTAGAGAATGTAGAGCTCCCAATGATCGCACTCGGCATACCGAAGTCAAAGAGGATCAAGAGAGCTAAATGGTTATTAGAACTCGTTGGATTAGGCCATAGGCTCCACCATAGACCTACGGAACTTAGTGGTGGTGAGCAACAAAGGGTGGCTATTGCTGTAGCACTAGCCAACGATCCACCGCTGATACTTGCTGATGAGCCGACAGCAGAACTTGATACAGAAAATGCTATGAGGATCATAGACTTACTAACAAAGCTCTCAAGAGAATATGGTAAGACAGTGATTGTTTCAACCCATGACCCGAGAATAGCTATTAGGACAAACCGCATCCTAAAGATCGAGGACGGAGTGATCATGGGAGAATATAGTCCGATAGAGCTAGAGGAGAAACCAGAACTAACTAGGTTAACCGATCTAGCAGATACCATAAAGACACGTATAGCATCAATTGAGAAACAAATGCAGAAACTAGCTGAAAAACTTGGTAAGGGAGAGATCACGTATGAAGAATTTGATCGAGAATACAATAGGCTAAAGATACTGTTAGCAGGATACAAAGAATTACTCTCTAGCCTAGGTCATTAGTCTCTATTTTAAGAACATTAAGACTAGTTTATTGATAACTTTGGCAGAATCTATTTAAGGTAAGCTTTCCTTGCATAGGTATTTAAATAACTTGTTAGGTAATGTATTTATTGATCTAGTTATTAGGAGGTCTACTTAGGAGTGTTTGTAGATACCATAGCTAGTTATATTACCAGTTTCTTAAAGGAACATGGTATTACGATCAAGGTTAATGAGTATATTCTTGGGCTCAAGTATTCCTATGTTGAAATATTCTATGGAAATAAAAGCTATCTTGGACTATCTATTACTCCTATAGAGGATCTTGTAGGCACTCCATGGAGTTTCATAGAGCCATCCATAGACAGTCTAGTACAAATGGTTTCAAGCATTAATCCCTACATAAAGACCTTGGGAGTAGCACTACTTAATGCATTATCGCAGTACATGATATGGGAGGTAGGCTTACCCAAGGATCTGCGTCTTGAGCGTGATATAGATTTTTTCAAGACAATAATTTCGTTTGTAGAAGAGCCAATAGTTGTAATAGGTAATATGGCTCCATTAGTGAGAAGACTAGGTGAGGAGGGCTTTAAGGACATAATAGTCCTTGAAAGGAATCCATGTTATAGAATGAATTGCCTACCCGATACAATTGCTCCAAGAGTTATCGGGAGAGCGAGGACACTAATTATAACTGGTGCAACTATTGTTAATGATACCATAGATCAGATTCTAGTACTAGCCGGTAATTCAAAGAAGATCCTTGTAGGGCCTACCACTGCTATTTATCCTAAGCCTATATGTGATAGGGTAATAGATGTAATAGCGTCCATGGCCCCTGTAGATAACGATCTGGTTAAGAAGATCGTAAGGACTGGAGGAGGTAGATGGAGTTTTCATAGATATTGTAGACCATACATAATATATAGGAAGAGGATATAGTTATTAGGAAATAACAGCTATAGGTTTAGACCATGACATATAGCATAATTGTCCTAGATAAAGATAGGGATCTATTAGGGATAGGCGTTGTATCTGGTAGTATAGCAGTTGGATCAAGGGTTCCATGGGCACGATACGGTATTGGGGGAGTAGCAACGCAAGCCTATACAAATCCGGCGTTAGGCCCGATAATACTTGATTACCTAGGAAGAGGCTATGATCCTAGGGAAGCAGTTAAAAGGGCTTTAAATAGAGATAAACAGTCAAGTCTTAGACAAGTTGCTGCTATGGATTGGGATGGTAATGCATCATATTATAATGGCAAGAATATTCCTATAGAATATGGAGGATTTATTCATAAAGAGTGTGTTGCAATAGCGAATCTTGTAGTATCTAGTGAAATACCAGAGATACTGTGTAAATCATATTATGAGGATATAGATGATGACATGGGTATGTCAATAATTCATGCTTTAATGGAAGCCCATAGTATTGGAGGTGATCGAAGAGGTGATAGAAGCTCTGCCTTACTTATAATAGGATTGACTGAATTTACTCCATATTATGATAGAATCCTTGATCTAAGGATTGATTATTCCAAGGATCCTTTAAAGGAATTAGAGAGAATCTACAATTTATACAGAAGATTATAGTCATAAGTTATATACATAGAATGCTTTGATCATTTCAGATATTTTCATAGTGAAAATATTTACTTACCATTACTCTTCATATAATATACTTGGTGCTTTATCTTTGTGCGATATATTGGTGGTTACTCCTAAAGCGTCATGGAATAAGGTTATGATTTTTGCTAAAAACAGTGATCGCGAGCCTAATGAAGCTCAAGTCATAGAGTATATACCCCGTATGAGACATGAAGAAGATATTGTTAAACTGACTAATATTGAGTATTCACAAGTTAAGGAGACTTATGCAATACTTATATCAAGGCCTTGGTGGATCTATGGTGCTGAAATGGGTGTTAATGAATATGGCTTAGCCATTGGCAATGTTGCAGTATTTACAAAGGAGCCGTATAGCGATGAAGGAATGCTTGGAATGGACATGCTTAGACTAGCTCTTGAGAGAACGAGATCTGCTAAGGAAGCATTAGAATTCATTATCTCATTAATTGAGGAGATTGGGCAAGGAGGCAATTATTCATACGAGAAGAAATTTAGGTATCATAATTCATTCATAATAGCTGATCCTAATGAAGCATGGGTTCTTGAAACAGCTGGTAAATACTGGGTAGCAAAAAAGATTAGTGATGTATATAGTATCTCAAACGCCTTATCTATTGGTAAGGAATGGGATATAGCTCATGATGATCTTGTTAGACACGGTGTTATAAAACATGGATGTAGTATGGATGATTTTGATTTTTCTAAGTGCTATTCAGACTGGTTCTATACAAGGTTCTCTCATGGCCGTGAACGTAGACAATACACTTATAGTATGCTTAGGAATAAGATAGGAGAAATTGTTGTATGGGATATACTTGATATATTGAGGAGCCATTCTAAGGAATACTATCATCCTGCTAAAGGGTCTATGAAGGATATATGTATGCATTATGGAGGTATTACAAGGCCTTCTCAAACAGCTTCTTCAATGATTGTTCTACTATCCGGCAATAAACAATTAATTCTCATAACAGGAGTATCTAATCCATGTCTGTCTATGTATAAACCATTTATTTTAGGTATAAAGTTTCCAGGCGAAGAAGTAAAGCCTACGAATAAATATGATCAAAATAATTATTGGTGGAGACATGAGTATCTTCATAGGATGCTACATCTATGTTATGATAGATATGTTGAGGAA
>Ga0209410_1000691_pt1 | contig 15820 bp, 15 predicted proteins | sample Mar14436cmmetaG_FD_184135 | JGI IMG/M metagenome (GOLD analysis project Ga0209410, IMG submission 184135) | Marine hydrothermal vent microbial communities from Guaymas Basin, Gulf of California to study Microbial Dark Matter (Phase II) - Marker... ... | reverse complement strand
AGCTTTACGGTGATGAGCGTAGGCGAGTATCCTGCTATTATGTTGGCCGCCGACTCTGGGGCCGCAACATATACGAGGTCTACGCCGACGGCGTAGGCGGCGAGGGCTGAGAGGGCTGGGGCTCCCGTATAGGTCTCTGAGCCTCCTACGACGAGAACCCTGCCGAAATCCCCCTTATGGGCCTCGGGGGGTCTGGGCCTCGATGTGAGGTAGACATCCCCCGGCCCTGCGAGGAGCTCGGCCTCGGGTGGAATCCCTATAGGCTCTATGATCAGCTCTCCGAGGCATCCTCCAGCCTTCTTGAAGCCCCTCTTAGCCTTGTGGAGCGTTATGGTTAGATCAGCCTTCACGACGGCTCCCTCAGCCCTCCCAGTGTCGGCCTCCAGGCCTGAGGGGAGGTCTACAGCCACCTTGAAGGCCTCTGAGCTGTTTATCGCCTCCACCATTTCCCTGTAAGGAGACTTGAGGGCGCCCCTCACACCTGTTCCCACGAGGGCGTCGACGATGACATCAGCCTCAGGCAATTTGACCTCGGAGGAATCCTTGATGATCTCCAGCTCTACGCTCAGCTCCATCGCCTCTAAGGCCTCCCAGTTTCGCCTCGTCTCCTCCACCCTGATCCAGGATGGGTCTCCGAGGAGGATGACCCTAACCCCGTATCCCCTGGAGGCGAGATGCCTCGCCGCAGCCAATCCATCTCCGCCGTTTCCCCCGAGGCCGCAGACCACGAGGATACGCTTCTCGGGGTTGAATCTCTTGGCTATCGCCTCAGCTACGGCTCTGCCGGCGTTCTCCATCATCTGAAGCCTCGATACTCCGAGATACTCGGCATTCATCTCGACGGCCCTCATCTCCCTCGATGTGAGATACTCGTCGAGAATCAACTCTCTCAAACCCTCTATGATTTAGCCGCTTTAAGTCTCTCCCCTATTAGGTTGAGGGCTCTAAATCTGCTATGGAGTCCACATATATCTCAGTCCTCCCCCTCAGCGTCGATCCGACGCCTATGGCCCAGACGCCGGCCCTCTCAGCCGCCGTCAAATCCTCCGGTTGGTCTCCTATATAGATGGCATCGGAGGGCGGTAAGCCGCATCGCCGGCAGGCGAGGAGTATGATATCCGGAGCCGGCTTTGGGTTTTCAACCTCATCGGCTCCCACAACCACCTCGATGAGGTGGAGGAGTCCAGCCTCCTCTAAGATTCTCAGGGCTCTATGCCTCACCTCGTTGGTGGCGACAGCCAACCTGAATCCGGCGTCCCTCAGCCTTTCAAGGGTCTCGGGAATCCCGGGTAGGGGCTTGGCCATATACTCCGAGGCCATTATGCGGTCAGCCTCCTCATAGGCCTCCTCAGCCAGCCTCCGAGCCTCCCCCCATCCCATGCCTGTGAGGTAGAGGGCGACGGCTGCCACCACGATGTCCTCACGCCTCGGAGCCTTGGCGAGGGGTCCATCCATATCGACGTATCCGAGGGCTGGGTCTACGCCTGAGAATCTCGCCCAGTGGGAGGCCGCCTCACCTCCGAATCGTCTGCTTATCACCCTCATCCTCGCATCGGCGAGGGCTCTAAACCTCTCCTCTGCGTCTATCAGGGTGTTGTCCAGGTCGAAGATGAGGAGGCTGCAGGAGATTCGCCTCCCGCCTATAATTATCTCAGGCAATTCCTCCACCTTCTATTGTTGAGGTTTTTCCATCCTTTAGGGCGACAAATTTTATTAGTTGAGGAGAAGGTCTTAAATTTAGGGGTGGATGTTTTGCCGATGGCTTTTGTCCTGATCAACGCCGAGATCGGCGCTGAGCATGAGGTGTTGAAGGCTCTAAAGGAGATACCTGAGGTTAAGGAGGCCTACATGGTCTATGGGGTCTACGACATCATAGCGAGGGTTGAGACGGAGACTATGCAGGAGCTGAAGGATACGATAAGCTGGAAGATAAGGAGGCTGGACAAGGTTAGGTCGACTTTGACGATGATCGTCGTCTAGGCCTCCAGGGTCTTGAGTAGATCCGCCTTTGTCACGATGCCTATGATTCTCCCTCTCTTAGTGACGAGAACCGCTGGGTAGACCCTCAATAGGGCTGTCAAGATGGATAGTGGGGCCTCCTCCCCAACCTGTGGGAAGGCGTCATCCATCACCTCTGAGATAGGCCTCTCAGCGAGGGATGGGCCATCCTCCCCCTCCATGAATCTCTCAACGATGGTCTTCTCCGAGATGCTTCCCACAATCCTACCCTCCTCCAGAACTGGGAGCTGTGAGTAGCCATATCTCATCATGAGCTCCGCCGCCCTCTTAACGGGTTCATGGGCCTCTATGTAGATGACATCCCTAGACATAATATCCGCCGCTTTAACCCCCCTGCCATCCTCAACCCTCTGCAGCGCCTCTAGGATGGCCTTAACCTTCCTATAGGATGGCTCGATCTTACCGGCCTCCAGCTTCGCGATGTAGGATTGGCTCACACCGGCTAACTCGGCTAGCTGGCTCTGTGTTAGGCCCAGCCTCTTACGCCTCTCAGCGATCCTCTCAACGGAGGGGAGCATCATGGATTAGGGGTCTCAACCCTCTATTTAGGGCGATCCATCTTAACCCTTATATCCCTCTTAAGGCTCTCATGGGGCGGCTTGCTGCTCCACATCGGCATCGACGACACCGATTCGCCGAGGGGTGGATGCACCACCTATATAGCGGCCAGAATCGTCGAGGATCTATTAAGCCTGGATGTCGACTTCATCGATTATCCAAGCCTGATAAGGCTTAACCCAAACGCCCCATGGAAGACCAGGGGTAATGGGGCCATCTGCCTGAGGGTTAGCATCCCCGAGGAGTTGGAGTCTAAGGTTAAGCATATAGTCATCCAAGAGGTGGAGGCCTACGCCGATTTGGAGCATCCACAAACCCATCCAGGGGTGGTCTTCCACATCGGCGAGATCCCCCATCCCATTCGGGATTTCGCTGAGAGAACCATCAGGGGATTGACGACGCTGAGGGAGGCGATGGAGCTCATCGACGAATACTCCGCCTCGGCGATAGGCTATAAGGAGATGAGAGGCCTCATCGGAGCCCTAGCGGCCATAGGGGAGACCCTGGAGGGGGATTACACCTATGAGCTCCTCGCATATAGACAGCCTGAGAACTGGGGTAAGCCTCGAAGGGTGGATCCAGAGTCTGTGGTGGAGATGGATCGAGTGACAGCCCCTGAAACCTTCAACAACTATGACCCTGAGACGGGCAGGATTCTCATAACTCCCAGGGGGCCTGACCCCGTCCTCCTTGGTATAAGGGGTGAATCGCCGGAGGTTGTTCACAGGGCCTTTGAGATGCTTAGGATCGATGAGCCAGTCGAGCGTTGGGTCATCTTCAGAACAAATCAGGGGACAGACGCCCACCTCGGCGAGCCTGTGAAGCTGGGAGCGGCGAAGCCCCACATGCCGATAGTCGCCGTCGTCGAGGTCGCCTCGAAGCCCAGAACCATTCCAGGAGGCCACGTCATCCTCCGCGTTCGAGATGAAACCGGCGAGATGGATGCGGCGGCCTATGAGCCGACGGGATCCTTCAGAGAGATCATCCGCTCCCTCATACCTGGAGACATAATTCGAATATATGGAGGGGTCAGACCGATGGGGAGGGAAGCATCGACGATAAACCTGGAGAAGGTTGAGATCCTGGAGCTGGCGAGGGATGTGAGACTAATGAATCCTCCATGCCCCCTCTGCGGGGCGAGGATGGAGTCCATGGGACGTGGAAAGGGATACAGATGTCGGAGGTGTCGATATAGGGATGAGACCCTATCGAAGATTGAGGTGGAGGTTCCACGCAGCGTGGGGACAGGTCTATATCTACCGCCGCCGAGGGCTCAGAGGCATCTAACAAAGCCCCTGAGGAGGTATGGGCGGGAGAAGGGGGGGCCGCCGGTAGGCTCATTATATGAGCCTTGGCATCACCCATAGCGAATTCCTCAGCATCGTCCTCATCGGGGGTTAGGGTCATTAACATATAGGGGTTGGCCCTCACCCTTATTGGTGTCTCCATGGTGAAGGTTGAACTCTCCCTAAGAGATTTCCTGCAGGCCAGTCCTCCATCGGTCGTCGTCCTGGCAACCTGCGTCGACGCCTCCGGTAAGCCTAACATCATAACCCTCGGCATGTTCATGCCCATAAGCTTCGATCCACCGCTGGTCTGCATCGGGGTCTCACCGAAGAGATACAGCCATAAACTCATCGAGGAGACGGGTGAATTCGTGATAAATGTCCCAACGGAGGACATCATCGAGGAGACCCACTTCTGCGGCACCAAATCTGGGAGGGACTATGATAAATTCGAGGAGACGGGTCTGACGACGAGGCCTGCTTCAAGGGTTAAGCCACCCCTCATAGAGGAGTGCTACGCCCACTTGGAGTGCCGAGTGGTTCAGAGATACACCTGCGGAGACCACACCCTCTTCGTAGGCGAAGTCGTGGCAGCCCATATCAACGAGGAGGTATTAGGAGCGGATGGAAGGGTCGACGTCCTAAAGGCTAAACCCATATTCCAGAGAAATTATATCTACTATGGGTTAAGGCCGCCTTAACCCCTTTTTAGGGAAAGACTTTTCAAAATCCCCATCCCCTCACATCGGGCAGGTTGAGTCAGGATCCATACTTATGGCCCTCGTCATCGTCGCAGCCCTCTCCATCCTCCTAATATCGTGGAATCCTATCAGGCGTGAGGTTGACGGCGGCTGGGGAGCAGCTATCCACAGTTGAGGAGACCACTAGAAGCTGAGGAGGCTTCTAGGGGAGGAAGGAGGTAAGCGGGATATACACTCGGTGAGTCGAGCTTTATATAGGGATGCTCCTCCAATATGGGGGGCGTCGAGGGCTGGATGTATCCCAGGGAGTATGATGAGGCCATCACCGTCTTCTCCCCAGAGGGCCGCCTCTACCAGGTTGAGTATGCCATGGAGGTCGTCAAAAGAGGCTCCACCATCCTCGGCGTCGCCTCCCCAGATGGCGTCGTCCTGGCGGCTGAGGAGAGGCCTGAGAGTAGGCTGCACTTGACGAATCCCTCGCAGAAGCTATTCCAACTCGATGAGCATGTCGCAGCAGCCGTCTCTGGGATGAGGGGGGACGCCAGGGTTCTGGTGAACTATGGCAGAATCCTCTGCCAATATTATAGGCTCCTCTACGATGAGCCTATAGATCCAGAGGTTTTGACGAGGCATCTGGGAGACCTCATCCATACATATACTCAGATGGCCTGGGTTCGACCCTTCGGCGTCGGCCTAATCATAGCCGGAGTGAACTCAAAGGGGGTTAGACTCCTCGCCCTCGATCCAAGTGGAAGCTATAAGGGCTATAGGGCCACAGCCCTTGGAAGGGGGGAGGGGAAGGCCGTGGACTTGTTGGAGAAGCGCTATAGGGCGGAGCTCACCCTCGACGACGCCATAAGGCTCGCCCTCGAGGCCCTGAGGGCTGCATCCCCCTCACTCACGCCCATGGAGATCTCCATGTTGGTGATATCGAGGGAGACAGCCTCCCTCAGATGGCTCACCCCCGAGGAGCTCCAGGGATATATGGCTTAGTCCCTCCTCCTCGGAACCATTATTGAGACGATGAGGGCGCAGAGGAGGCAGAAGAGGCCGCCGACTATGAAGGGAGTCTGGAGGCCGTAGAGGTCCCAGATGAGGCCGAAGACGAAGGGGCCTGGGATGTCGCTGAGGCCGACGAGCATCTTATAGGTTCCTATGACCTCAGCCCTCTGCTCCACCGGTGCGAGGTCGGCGACCCACGCCTGGATATTCGGCCTATATAGGCCTTGATACACGCCGTGGAGCAGGAAGAGTAGGCCTACAAGGATGTAGGATGAGGCGTAGGCGAAGCCTATGGTGAGGATGCCGAGGACGATCATGCCGAGGATAACCGGCGTCTTCCTACCGAAGCGATCTGAGAACTTCCCAGCGAAGTAGGCCGTGGGTGCGAAGCTGACGTTGATCAGCCAGTAGAGCAGAACCGTCGCCCAGAAGGCCTCTTTGGGTATGCCCAACACCTTGGCGCCGCAGACGAGCATGAAGTTCTCGGAGACGTTCCAGAAGGTGAAGAGCATCGTCACCAGGGTGAGGGGCAGGAGTATCCGGTCTCTGAGGAGGATGGAGAAGCCCAATCTCCTTCGACGCCTCTCCCCCTCAGGAGGCCTCTCCAGAACCTCCCTCGTCCCGAAGAAGATGAGGAGTATGCTCACCGTTGTGGGGGCTGCGGCGCAGAAGAATATCCATCTATATGCCTCATCGATGTGAACCCCGATGTTGAGGAAGAGCTGGAAGAGCCCTATGCCCAGAAGAGGGCCGATGACGGCTCCGAAGGTGTCCATCGAGCCCAATAGGCCGAAGGCACGCCCCCTATAGCTCTGCGGAACCGAGTCAGCCAACAAAGCCTCCCTCGGGGGATTCCTTATGCCTCGGCCAACCTGGTAGAGCATCTTCGCAGGTATTAGATGCTGCCATACCCTCGCCAGGCCTTGGGTGATCCTGGAGATGAGGAGGAATAGATAGCCGATCCAGATGAGGTGTCTCCTCCCCTTAATATCTGCCAATCTGCCTACGAGGGGCATTATCAGGAATCCTGTCAACAGAGCCAGGGAGTCGACGAGGCCGAGAACCTTCATCTCAGCGACGCCGAGAACCTGAACGAAGAAGATGGGGTAGAATGCGAACAGCATGTCGGCCCCCATATCGTTGAAGAAGGCTGCGAGGCAGATGGGTAGGACATTCGTCATCTTCGTGAGCCTTACATCCTCATCCTCTGTCATGACGCTGAGATTAGGATTGGAAGCACTTATTAGATTTTCCCACTAAATTTCAATTATAGGTGGTAAATATATGGAGCCAGGTGTGCTTCAAAATATGAGAGTCCTCGGCTTCACCCCCTATGAGGCGAAGGCCTATCATACCCTGGTGAAGTATGGGGAGATGACGGCGAGGGAGCTTAGCAGCATCAGTGGGATACCCTACTCGAAGGCCTATGAGGTTCTGAGCCGACTGCAGGAGAAGGGCTTCGTGGAGGTTCAGAAGGCGAGGCCGATGATCTTCAAGGCCGTGGCGCCGAGGGATGCCCTCGAGAGATATGGGGAGCATCTACTGAGGGAGTTGGAGGAGGAGCATAGACAGCAGCTTAGAAGCCTTGAGGAGAGGTTTAAGGCGAGGGTTGAGGCCGTAAATCAGGCCCTGAGAAGCCTCAGGGGGAGGCTTCAAACCCTCTATGAGGGCCGAGGAGCCCTCGAGGCCTCGGAGGAGGTGATCTGGACGATAAAGGGGAGGGAGAACATACTATGCCAGATTAAGAGCCTCATCAATGAGTCCTCCCACATAGAGATGATACTCCCAAGCATCCTGCTGAACGATCTCTATGATGCCCTCAAGGGAGCCCGGGGGGAGGTGATAGTCGATGTGGGGGATGAAAGGCTTAGACGCCTGAGGGGGATCACCCTCTACAGGATGGAGGAGACACCCTTCAAATGCCTCATCCTCATCGCCGATGAGAGGAACACCATCTTCACATCCGAGAGCCTTGAGACCGCCTTCAAATCCTCGAATCCAGGGTTGGTGACGATTCTGAAGCACTTCTTCCGGCATGAAAGGGAGGAGGCTAAGCCGCTGTAGCGTCGTCATATCGGCCTTGCGAGTATGATGTTGTGCTTATTCCCTATGATCCTCACCCTCATCTTCTCCCCTATGTTGAAGGCCTTTACGCCGACGATTGTTATGGCTCTCCCCCTCCCAACTGCGAGGGCTTCACCCCTTCTCCAGCCTGGGGCGATCACCCTCACCTTCGCCATCTCCCCCCTCCTATAGGGTATGGGATACATCCTCCTGGGGTGGATGCCGAAGTCCTCTGGACGGAGGATCAGCTTCACCCCGTATCGCCGCTCCATCTCCCTAAGTTCATGGTAGAATCTCGACCAGCTTATGGGTCTCACACCTTTGGGTCTCCTCCCCCTCTTATGGGCCTCGTAGCGCTGTATCCCAAGTGGAGGCCACCTCCGGCCGGCCCCTATCGATTTGGCATACTCTATGATCCTCGGCATCTCACCGTCGTTGACCCCTGGAAGCCATACCGGGGCGATGAGGAGGTCTATGCCGACGTCGACGATATGCTCGCAGAGCTCCAGGATTCTCCTCAGCGGATAGCTTGATGCGCCCACCATTCTTCTCGCTATCTCCTCGTCGAGGGCGTGAATGGAGACGTTGAGCCTATCCATCCCCGCCTCAGCCATCTCCTCTATCAGCCTCTCATCGAGTAGGACTCCATTAGTCTGCATCGATATGGTCTCAACGCCCTCTATCTCCCTGAGGCCCTGTATGAGCTCTATGAGCCTTGGATACGTCGCTGGCTCGCCTACGGTGTCTATATGAGCCTCTATGCCCCTCCGACCCTTATACTCCACAACCCTATCCACCAACTCCAGGAGGGGCTCGAGGGCGACGACATACTCAGCCAACCTCGTCCTCGACTTTGGACCCGCATCGGTGGAGCAGAAGATGCAGTTTAGGGGGCAGAGGGTCGTCGGCCTAATCTGGAGGAGGTTGGTTCCCCGATCTATCACTCCAAAGGCTATACAGCCCATGAGGGGGCATTCGACTTCATCGCCGATCCTGATTAGGGTGATGCCCCTCCCCCCGCTCTCTATGTATCGAGGCCTTAAAGACTTAAAGGCCTGGAGCTCCCCTCTTTCGATAGATTAAGTTAAATCTATTAAGACCAAACCCAGAATGAGATGGAGAAGCCGAGTTGTCAGAATCCTCCTGGAGCTCATCCTCGAGGATGAGAGACGCCACCATGAAACCTTTAACCTACTCCTATCAGCCAAGCAGACTCCTGAAGAATACGACCTCCCCTAAGGGTAATGGTAGCGGGGGGTCGATTTGAACGACCGACCTTGGGGTTATGAGCCCCACGGGCTAACCTGGCTGCCCCACCCCGCTCCAGATTTGTGATGGTTGAACGAGGGCTTATAATCCTTTCGTGCATTTTCCTTGTGAAGAACTTTATCTGCGCTTCGATTATAGAGTGGGCGTCCCCTAATTATTGGGGACTACCTCGATATATCGATATATAAAAATTTAAAATATTGCACCTCCTTAGAGGATAGAGCGTTATGAGGATTGTACTAACATCCGATCAGTCGCTTACATCGACGTTTAGAGATATTCCACTGTTAGACTTCCTCCCATGCGCCCCCCTCGAGAGGGTGCCGAGAATAATCTATAGATTATTGGATTCACAGCTTCCAGAGAAAAATGGAAGATTGATATATGCTCCATATGCGATAAGGAAAGTGGAAGCGGCACTCCTCAATAGTGGATTTAAAAGAGATGAAATCATTGTAGCACATCCTAAAAAAATGGAGTGTTTCATCGATGACAAAACAACTATTGTTGGAATAAATACAATGGATCCATATGGCTTGGGTCCCGTAACATTGATGTTTACGGATGGTGGAAAATTAACCTCATATTCAAAATATTTTTTCACAACCCTTGTTAAAAGATTGAATGATTATAGAGAAAGGAAGAATTACAAGTTTAAGATCGTTGTTGGTGGACCTGCTGGATGGCAATTAAAGATGAAGCAGGATTTAACTGAAAAATTAGGTATAGATCATGTTATATCTGGGGAATGTGAGCATGTTATTGGGGATATATTTAGGGATATTGAATCAGGTTCAATGGATAGATTTATAGATATAAAAAGTATGCCAAGAATAGACGAGATACCAACAATAGTAAATCCCTCATATAAAGGTATGGTTGAAGTTATGAGAGGATGTGGAAGGGGATGCAAATTCTGTTCACCAAATTTGAGAACTGCAAGATTTTATCCAATAGAGAAAATAATTGAGGAGTTGGATGTTAATGTTAAGTCTGGATTGAGAAAAGCATGGTTGCATAGTGAGGATATTTTTAACTATATGGTTGAAGATAGAAAAAATTTCTATCCAAATGAGGATGCTGTAATTACTCTATTTGAGGAGACTCTTAAAAGAGTTGAATTTGCGAATCCAACACATGCAACAGTAGCTGGAGCTTTAGCGGCGCCTAAAATATTGAAGAGGGTTGCTGAGTTAAATCATGCAAATGCAAATAGGTGGATTGGGGTGCAGGTAGGTTTTGAGACAGCATCATCAGAGCTAATTAAGAAAATAGCGAATAATAAAATGAAGCCGTTCAGCGCTGAGGAATGGCCATGGGTTTTATTAAATGGAACATACGCATTTAACAAATTTTTCTGGTTCCCAGCATACACAACTATATTGGGGATTCCAGGTGAAACAGATGAGGATGAAATTGAAACTGCAAGGCTTATAGTGACTATGGAAAAGAGATTAAAGGAAAAATTGGGGGAGAGAGCTCATTTTACAGTTACACCTCTCGCCTTCGTTCCCATGGGTAGTTTTAAGGGGGAAGACTTCTTCGATATCAATGAAAATCTAACAAGGGGTCGTATATTACATCTCTATTATGCCTGGCGTCATTTAGCATATGAAGTTGAGCATTCTTTGAATATGGTGATAAAAGGCAAATTAACTTTCCTTATGTTCTATCCTTTAGCAAGATTAGGCTCGAAAATCATTATGGATAGTATAAGGAAATTTGCTATTAAAAAGGGAATCGATGTCGATAAGCCCCTTGAACCAATGGACCTGAAGATTTCCGAGATAGAGGTATGAATCTGAGGGAAGGGTTTTAGCCTCGCCGTCGAGATGTTCTCTGGGCAGGGTTGGTGGATAGGGAGACGAGGGAGATCGCCCTTGAAAGGATACGCATATTGTTCAGGTTAGCCGATGAGGTCTTCCATCGGAACCCTGAACGTGCCCAGCGTTATGTCGACCTTGCGAGGAGGATCGCCATGAGGGTGCGTATACATCTCCCGAGGGAGTTTCGTCGACGTATCTGCCGTCGATGTAAGGGGTTCCTCGTCCCCGGAGTCAACTGCCGTGTGAGGATCAGGCAGCGTAGGGAACCCCACGTCGCCATCACCTGCCTGAGATGTGGAGCTGTGATGCGCATACCCTTAAGGAGGAGGGGGGATGAGGAGGGGGCTTAAGCTCATCAGCATCGGATTGGCAGATGAATACGACCTCAGCCTCAGAGCCGTGGAGGAGGCGAGGAGCTGCGACAGGCTCTACGTGGAGCTCTACACCACGAAGCTCTCAACATCCAAGGAACGGCTTGAAGCCATACTGGGGAGATCCCTCAGGGAGGCCTATAGGCGAGACCTGGAGGGGGAGAGGCCGAGGATATTGGAGGAGGCATCCCAAAGCCTCATCGGCCTCCTCATCGGGGGAGACTGCCTCACGGCTACAACCCACATCTCGCTGCTGTTAGAAGCGAGGAGGAGGGGTCTGCCGACATGGGTGATCCACGGCTCATCGATACTCACAGCCATAGCTGAGACGGGTTTATCCCTCTACAAATTTGGGAAGGTCGTCACGCTTCCACTCCCAGAGCGGGGGCCACCGGATACGGTTCTCGAAGCCCTTGAGGGAAACCTCAGCCTCGGCCTCCACACCCTCATCCTCTTAGACTTAGATGCCAAGAGGGGTAGATGGCTTAGCATAGGTGAGGGGATAAGGCTGCTCCTAAACGCCGATCGACCTGACATATTCAACGATGAGACACCCCTCATCGGCGTTGCGAGATTGGGGTGGAGAAACCCCCTCATCAGAGGTGGGAGGGCCTCGGAGCTCCTAAACATAGACTTCGGAGAACCCCCCCAGGCCCTGATAGTCCCTGGACGCCTCCACTTCGTCGAGGAGGAGGGTCTAAGGCTCCTGGCAAACCTTCCAGGGGAAGCCTTAAAGGGTTGGAGGCCGAGGAGTGAAACCGAGCTCCTGGTGGAGAGATATATGAAATCCTGTAGAAGGGTGATAGAGAAGCTGGAGTCCTCACCCCTCAGAGAGGAGGCTCAACGAATACTGGACTATGCCTCAAGATACCTAAGCGACGCCGAATACTACGCAAATGAGGGGAGGTGGCCAACAGCCCTGGCAGCCGTCTCCTACTGCGAGGGATTGCTGGACGCACTGAGGCTGCTGGGCCTGGCTGAGTTCGAGTGGTGATCGATATGGGTAAGACCGTTCTCGCCTCAGGCGTCTTCGATCTCCTTCACTACGGACATGTCCGCTTCCTTGAGGAGGCCAAAAGGCTTGGAGGCCCCGATGCCAGGCTCGTCGTCATCGTCGCAAGGGATAAAACCGTGGAGAGGTTGAAGGGTCGGAGGCCGATAATTCCGGAGGATCAGCGTCGAGCCCTCGTCGAGGCGTTGAAGGTCGTCGATGAGGCTCTCCTCGGCTATGAGGAGATGAATCTGGAGGCCGTATTGGAGCATGTGAAGCCCGACATCATCGCAGTAGGCTATGACCAGGAGGGCATCGAGAGGGAGGTTAGACGCATCATAGCTGAGAGGGGGCTGGACATCGAGGTTGTCCGTATAGGGCGCTTCGGGGATGAGGAGTTGAGCAGCTCCTCTAAGATTAAGAGGAAGATCGTTGAGGACTGGATGCGGAGACTCTGACGAGGTCTCCATCCCTGAGATCGAAGTGCTTCCTCAGATATATCGGCGATATCACCTCCAGCACCGAGTCGTCGTAGATGGTTCTATCAGCTATCACAACGGCCCCCTCCACATCGTCGTTTATCACAGCCGGATAGCATCTAACGGCTCCGAAGCTCCTCCCCTCATCCCTGAAGCCCTCGAGGATTATGGCCGGCATCCTCGCCAGCCTCCTCTTCAGCTCTACATAGCTTCCATCCAGCCTCAGGTTCAGCGTCCCAGGGTAGGGGTCGAAGCCCAGCTTCTCCCTTATCTGCCTCCTATACCCCTCCCTGGTGATGTAGTAGGCCCCCTCCCCAAGGCCTGTGAAGACGATTCCCTCGAAGACGTAGGCCTCCAACTCCCCCTCCTCGAGATGTCTCCTAAGCCCATAGTAGACCTCCCATAATGCTCTCAGCCCCCCCTCGGTGATCCTCACATGGCTTCCATCCACTCCCGTCCGCCGCTCTATTAAGCCGAGCTCCTCCAGCAGCCTCAGATGCCTTGAGGCAGACTGCTGTGAGCATCCCAGCACCGTGGAGAGCTCCGTCGTCGAAACCCTGATCTCCCTGGAGCCTGCTCCCAGATTCATCAACCTATAGAGGGTGAACCAGAGCTGGGGTTTGAGCCTCAAGCCGTGGATAAAGGGGGTGCTAAACCTTATTTGGCTAACCCTTCGCCACCGCTATGGGAACCGTCATCATCACCTTGGTTCCTATGCCCAGCCTATGGCTAACCTCCGCAACCCTATGGATGTCCTTATAGCCCTCAGGGGTCTCCTCCTCGACGACTCTGCCGCTGGCGGCCCTCACGATGATTCCCTTACGCTTCAACGCCGAGATGACGCTGCTCGCCCTGAAGCGTCTACGGGCGGCGGCCCTGGACAGCACCCTCCCAGCACCGTGAGCCGTGCTGGCGAAGGATATCTCCTCAGCCTTCTCCGTTCCCACGAGGAGGTAGCTCGCCGTCCCCATGGTTCCGACGAGGAGAACCGGCTGCCCTATGCCCCTATAATCCTGCGGCAGGTCCTCCCTCCCTGGGCCGAAGGCCCTTGAGGCCCCCTTCCTGTGGACGATGACGAGCCGCCTCCTGCCGTCGATGACATGCCACTCCCTTTTAGCCGTGTTGTGGGTCATCCCATAGACGAGGTGCATCCCCATATCCTCAGCCGGCTGCTTGAAGACCTCCTCGAAGGCCCTGCGAACCTGATGCATTATGATATGCCTATTTATGAAGGCCCAGTTTATGGCGCAGGCCATCGCCTGGAAGTAGTCCTCAGCCTCACGGCTCTTCACCGGTGCGCAGACCAGCTCCCTTGAGGGCAGCCTTATGCCATATCTCCTCGCAGCCCTATCCATTATCCGTATATAGTCGCTGGCGATCTGATGGCCATAGCCCCTCGATCCGGTGTGTATCCAGATGACCACCTGTCCAGGCCCCGTGATCCCGAAGGCCTTTGCAACCCGCTCATCATAGACCTCAGCAACCCTTGCGACTTCGAGGAAGTGGTTTCCGGCTCCGAGGGTTCCGAGCTGTCCGGCTCCCCTCTGCTTAGCCCTATTCGAGACCTTCTCCGGATTCGCCTCCTCCATGCAGCCCCCCTCCTCCATATGCTTCTCATCCCCCTCCCAGCCGTAGCCGTGGTCTATGGCCCATTTCACTCCCTCGACTACGGCGTTGTCCAATTCACGGGTTGAGAGCTTCAGCTTGCTTCCGACGCCTACTCCGCAGGGGACGAGTCTGAAGATTGTGTCGATGAGCTCCCCAAGCTTTGGCTTCACCTCATCGTAGGTGAGGTCTGTCCTGATGAGTCTCACTCCGCAGTTTATGTCGTAGCCCACTCCACCTGGGGAGATGACCCCCTCCTCTGCATCGAAAGCTGCGACGCCTCCGATGGGGAAGCCATATCCCTGATGGCCGTCTGGGAGTATGATGCTATACTTCAATATCCCTGGAAGCTGTGCCACGTCGACGCCCTGCTTTATCGTCGCATCCTTCGTCATACCCTTCAGGAGGGCGTCGTCGGCGTATATCCTGGTGGGGACATTCATCCTCGGATCAGCGCCCTTAGGGATCTCCCAGATGAAGTCCCCCAACCTGTTGATGGGATAGTTCATAGGCCTCAACCCTTCTCTCATAGGGAGGGCTTATAAAGATTTTTGGCATATAAACCAAAATAGATGAGGATAAGGGTTTTGAGGAGGCTGACGGTGGAGGAGGTTCGACGACGCATAAGGGAGCTGGAGAGGAAGTATGGGGGAAGGCCCATGGAACCCCTTGATCGCTCAGCTGAGGGTTGGGTAGAACGCCTCGAGGACTACCTCGAGTGGTCTGGGATGATGAACGCCTTGAGGGCCTACGACGAGGAGGGGGAGTCGGAATACTATGTGGAGGAGACCTGGGAGCTGCCGGCTGAGGAGCTATCGAAGCTGACGCCGAAGAGATTGGAGCTCCTCGACGCCCTCTCCAGGATGAGGTTCTCCTCCATAAGCGAGCTGGCCGAGCATCTAAGGAGGGATGTGAAGAATGTCTACCTCGACCTCAAAGCCCTGGAGGAGCTGGGATTCATAAGGCTGAGGAGGCACGGCCGGAGCCTAATACCAGAGCTCAGGGTGGAGGAGCTCACGCTGCTACTGGGGTGAACCTTAAAGCCCCCTGGGCATCCTATCCATGATATGACCCTCAAAGACCCCTGTAAGGCTGATCTGGCCCTCATCAATGGGAAGATCATCACGGTCGACGAGGACTTCACCATCGCCGAGGCCGTAGCGATAAGGGATGGACGCATAATGGCCGTTGGCTCAAACGAGGAGATCGGTCAATACATCGGAGATGGGACTGAGATCATAGACTTGGAGGGTAAAACCGTCCTCCCAGGCCTTATAGACTCTCACATCCACCTGCTGAGCCTCGGTCTCACCATGTTCTGGATAAACTGCTCAACGCCCCCGATGAGGTCTATAAGGGATATTGTGGAGGCAGTGAGGCGGAGGGCTGAGGAGCTGGGCCCAGGGGAGTGGATAATAGGCCGTGGATGGGATCAGTCTAAGTTGGAGGAGCATAGGTTTCCGAATAGATGGGACCTCGATGAGGCGGCTCCCGATAACCCCGTCTATCTCATCAGAACCTGCGGCCACATCGTCGTCGTAAACAGCAGGGCCCTGGAGATAGCGGGGATGGACCGAGACACCCCCCAGCCAGAGGGAGGGGTCATCGTTAAGGATGAGGATGGTGAGCCAACGGGGGTGCTCCTGGAG
>Ga0209410_1000688_pt1 | contig 15869 bp, 18 predicted proteins | sample Mar14436cmmetaG_FD_184135 | JGI IMG/M metagenome (GOLD analysis project Ga0209410, IMG submission 184135) | Marine hydrothermal vent microbial communities from Guaymas Basin, Gulf of California to study Microbial Dark Matter (Phase II) - Marker... ... | reverse complement strand
CCTCAGGCTGAGCCTCACGCCGAGATCGAGCCGAACCGGCTCTGTCTCGATCCTCACGAACCCCTCGCCCCTGAGGACGTTGGAACACCTGGTCCTTTTGGAGGAGAGGGGTAGTCTCCGGCCTCCGGCGGAGACCCAGCAGGTGTAGAGCGAGTGGTTCCTGTGATGGGACTGGACGATGTAGGGATAGGAACCATCGTAAAGCCAAGGGGAGTCTACCCCCGTGAACTTCTCCACCTTGGCAGCATATGGCCGGAGGTCTACGATGCTCCCGCCCCGGTTCATATCTAAGGTGAGGCGGAGGTTCCCATCTATGTACCAAAGATACTGCTTGCCCGAGGCGAACCTTATGTCCCTCCAGAGGCAGATATGGGGTTTCCTGCCTTGCCCGCTTCGCCTGAACCACCTGGCAAATTCGGTCAGGCACATCACCTCTACCGATGGGTCCTCCTTCCGCTTCCGGGCTAAGAAGGCCAAGTACTTATCGTAGAGTTTCCTGGCGACATAATAGGGCTCGTCGTATATGGGGGGCTTTCTGGGGTCGAGCCAGGAGGACTCCTGAAGCATCGTATAGAAGGAAAAACCTCCGTTGTAGCGGGCCTGCTCCAGCCATTGGTCTATAAACTCGTACAGGTAGCTCATGTCGTTTTCGCCTATGCTCTTGCTGCGCAAAAGGTCCCCAAGCTCGCTGCTGTACCAGTCGTTACGGCTGTCGAAGGACTGGATCATGTCCCGGTTGAGCCAGGGGACACCCACAAGGCCGATCTCCTCTTCCGGAACTGCTGCCGGGGCGAGGGAGTTGTATTCGGAGGGAAGCCAGGGCCACCATGGGCCACCCTCGTTGAAGTTGAACCAGGCGGGGGTGCAGCCATGGTATACGTTCACCCCCTCCTCGAAGCAGGTGGCTACGGCGACCTCCACCTCGGGATATTTCTCCTTTACGAACTTCAGCGTGGGCGCATCCATCTGGATGGAGGCCACCGATGTAGGATATCTGCCGAAGGCCTTCCGGAACTCCTCGAAGAGGAATCGGATCACCTCCCACCTCTTCGCCAGAGGAAGGTGGTATAAACTGTCCTTTGCCCCGAACTTCTCCTGGAGCTCCCGGTTCAACCCGAACTCCAGCCCTATCTCATCCCCGAACTCCCTTTCGTAGGCCTTGAGCCTTTCCGCCCAGGAAGGGTTGCGGAAGGTATCGTAGGGAACTATAAGTGTGACCTTAAGTCCGTGCCTGTGGGCGCAGTCCTGCTGCCAGAGGAATGACTCCCACATCTCGGGATGTCCCTCGAACACCTCTGGGATGTGGACGATGGCTATGACCTTCTTCATGTCTTTTCCTCCCCTATCGTCCGGAGCGACCTCTCGCCAACTGGCGGTCCATCCCCCTGGTCCAAAGATAATCAATTTCCGCCGATATCGCACGTGCTTGACAGGTTGTCCCTTTTTGTGTATCTTATATATTCCGAAAGCGCCCGTAGCTCAACTGGACAGAGCGTCTGACTACGGATCAGAAGGCTGGGGGTTCGAGTCCTCCCGGGCGCACCATAGGCTCGTGGACATCTCCGAAGAGGACCTGCGGTGGATGAGGCTCGCCCTCTCGGAGGCCGAGGAGGCCCTGAGGGAGGGCGAGGTCCCTGTAGGGGCTTTGGTGGTGAGGGAAGGGGAGGTAATCGGCAGGGGGCACAATAGGGTCGAGAGGTCACAGGACCCAACCGCACATGCTGAGATCTTAGCCATAAGGGCTGCGACGGATGTCCTGGGCACCTGGAGGTTGGAAGGTTGTACATTGTATGTCACCCTGGAGCCATGTCCCATGTGTGCAGGAGCTATCGTACAGGCGAGGGTGGGAATTTTGGTCTACGGTGCCCGGGACCCCAAGCGAGGTGCCTGTGGGTCTTTGATGAACGTAGTCCAGGACCCGAGGCTGAACCATAGGCTCCAGGTGAAAGCGGGAGTTTTGGAGGAGGAGAGCAAGGCGCTTTTGAAGGAGTTCTTTGAGAAGCTTAGGCGGAGAGGTGCGGGAGTGGTTTAACCGGACGGCCTCGAAAGCCGTTGTGCCCTCGTGGCACCGTGGGTTCGAATCCCACCCTCTCCGCCAGGCGGAGAGATGCCCGAGAGGCCGAAGGGGCGCGACTGGAAATCGCGTGTGGGGCCAAAAGCTCCACCGAGGGTTCGAATCCCTCTCTCTCCGCCACTTTTACCCCGTGGGGCCGTAGCTCAGTTGGGAGAGCGCCAGAATCGCACTCTGGAGGTCAGGGGTTCGAATCCCCTCGGCTCCACCAAATTCGGGAAGATAGTGTGCCGAAGACGACATATCTCGGTCGGCCGGGGATCTGACGCCCTCTGTCGGAGGCAGGGGTAAAGGTAAGCCCCGCATGACCCGGCCGGAGCTGCCTGCCCCTGCGGATCTGGAGCGAGAGGGCAGGTGCACGGCCGTTTTTCTTTTCCGATATGGCCTACCTCGTAAGCGCAAGGAAGTGGAGGCCCCAGAAGTTCGAGGATGTGGTGGGCCAGGAGCACGTACGGGTGACCCTCCAGAACGCCCTCAGGGAGGGGAAGGTCGCCCACGCTTACCTCTTTGCCGGTCCGAGGGGTGTGGGGAAGACCACGGTCGCAAGGCTACTTGCGAAGGCCCTGAACTGCGAGCACGGCCCCACACCGGTCCCCTGCAACTCCTGTCCACAGTGTACGGCCATAGCCCAGGGAAGCAGCATGGACGTCTTAGAGATAGATGGGGCCTCCAACAGGGGGATAGACGAGGTGAGGGAACTCAGGGAGAGCGCGCAGCTCGCACCTGCCGGAGGTAGATACAAAGTCTATATAATAGATGAGGTACATATGCTCACGACCCCGGCCTTCAACGCCCTCCTTAAGACCCTCGAGGAGCCTCCCGCCCATGTGGTCTTCATCTTGGCCACCACCGAACCCCACCAGGTCCCACCGACCATACGCTCGAGGTGCCAGACCTTCAACTTCAGGAGGCTTTCCGTGGGAGAGATAACCGGAAGGCTCTCCTTCATATCCGAGGAGGAGGGGGTCGAGGCGGAGGAGGAGGCCCTCGTGCTCATAGCCCGGAAGGCCGAAGGGTCCATGAGGGACGCCCAGAGCCTCTGGGACCAGGCCGTGGCGTTCAGCGAGGGGAAGGTGAGCCTGAGGTCGGTGCAGGAGATGCTCGGGCTCGTGGAGGGGGACCTCTTCTTCCGCTTAGGTGAGGCTATACTCAAAGGGGACGTGAGGAGTGGGTTGGAGGTCGTGGAGGAAGCCTTCGATAGAGGTGTCTCCTTGGGGGCCTTCGCCGACGGTCTGACCGAACACTTCCGCAACCTCCTGGCCGTCAAGGTTGGGGCGCCGCCCGACCTTCCCGAGGAGGAGCTCGCACGGCTCAGGGAACAGGCGGAGGCCGGGAGCGAGGAGGATCTGGCGAGGCTTCTGGTCATGTCCTCGGATGTAGCCTCAGAGCTTCCCCGTTCCCCCGCACCGAGGCTGAGGCTTGAGGTGGGGGTGGTGCGCATGGCCAAGTCCCTTTCTTCTGTAAAGGTCGAGGAGGTGCTCGCACGGCTCGGCCGTTTAGAGCAGGGCCTGAAGGAGGGGACGTCGGTGGTCCGGCGTCCTCCCAAGGACTTGGAGGAGTTGAAGGGGCGTTGGGAGGAGGTCGCAGACCTTGTTGCCCGCCGCAGTCCGAGGCTCGGGGCCTTCCTGAGGGAGGGGCGTCCTCGTAGGCTCGAGGACGGGGTGTTGGAGCTGGCCTTCGGCTCCACCTTCCACAGGGACGCTGTGAACCGCCAGCGCAGGGTGGTCGAGGAAGTTTTGAAGGAGGTGTTCGGCACGAAGCTCAGGGTGCGGGTCCTGAAGGAGGAGGTGGAGGGGGAGCAGTACGAGGACGAGAGGATGTTGAAGAAGGTCTTAGAACTTTTCGACGGAGAGGTAGTACAGGGTTAAGTCGTGGACGCCCTCGAAAGGCTGATATCGGAGTTCGCCAAGCTTCCCGGGATAGGGAGGAAGACGGCCCAGAGGCTCACCTTCTTCCTCCTCAAGGAGGACGGAGAGAGGGCTTCTTCCTTGGCCGAGGCCATCCTCGCCCTCAAGGAGAGGGTGAAATATTGCTCGGTATGCTTCAACATAACCGAGGAGGACCCCTGTCCGATATGTAGGGACCCAAGGAGGGACCGCAGCACCATATGCGTGGTGGAGGAGCCGAGCGACCTTATGGCCATAGAGAGGCTCGGGGTGTACAAGGGCGTGTACCACGTCCTCGGCGGGGTGCTCTCCCCCTTGGACGGGGTGGGGCCCGAAGACCTGCACATAAGGGAACTTTTGGAAAGGCTGAAGGAGGGGGTGAGGGAGGTCATCTTGGCCACGAACCCGACCGTAGAGGGCGAGGCCACGGCGCTGTACCTTTCCCGGCTCATACGGCCTTTAGGTATAAAGGTCTCCCAGATAGCCCGTGGGATCCCTATGGGGGGGGACATAGAGCTTGCGGACGAGATGACCCTCGCAAGGGCCTTCGAGGGTAGGAGGGAGGTGGGGAAGGATGTACCGCAAGGTGGACGATAGGATCGTGAGCATCTTGGAAGAGATCACCGACGGGCAGGTGGTCAGGGACGAGGACCTCATGGAGCCCTATTCCCACGACGAATGCGCCCTGAGCGAAATATGGAGGCTCCCCGAGGTGGTCGTCAAGCCCACGAACGCCGGGCAGGTGTTGGAGGTCCTCAAACTCGCCTACGAAGAGGAAGTGCCCGTCACCCCCAGGGGAGGGGGCACGGGCCTCTGCGGTGGTTGCGTGCCGGTCCACGGTGGTATAGTGCTTTCCTTAGAGAACATGAACAAGATATTGGACATAGACACCAGCAACTTCGTGACCGTCGTGGAACCCGGCGTCACCCTCATGCAGCTCGCCCCCGAGGCCCGTAAGGAGGGCCTTTTCTTTTCCCCCCGTCCGGGCGACGAAAGCGCTAGCTTCGGAGGGATAGTGGCCACCAACGCAGGGGGGAGCAGGGCGCTGGGGTACGGCACCACGAGGGACTGTACCATGGCCTTGGAGGTAGCCCTTCCTCCCCCGTACGGGGAGATAGTGCACCTGGGAAGCAGGACCGTGAAGAACAGCAGCGGCTACAGCCTCCTACACCTGATGGTGGGCTCCGAGGGGACCTTGGGGATAGTCACGAAGCAGATCATGCGCCTCGACCCCCTCCCAGTGGTCACCAACACTCTTATAGTACCGTACGGTAACCTACACGACGCCATAGCCACCGTGCCCGATGTACTCAAGAGGGGCTTCCGCCCAACCGCCTTGGAGTTCGTCCAGCAGGACGTGGTGACGGTGGCCGAGAAGAAGAGGGAGAGGAAGTCGAAGTTCTCCGGAGGTCAGGCGTACCTCATGATAGAGATAGACGCAGGTTCGGAGGAGGAACTGGAAAGGACCGCAGAGGGCATAGCCGATGTCTGCGAGGAGCACAACTGCGTGGACGTGTTTCTGGCCTCGGGCAAGGAGCAGGAGGAGGTCTGGGATTTCCGCGGGAAGCTGTACGAGGCCATAAAGGAGTACACCATAGAGATCTTGGACATAGTCGTCCCCCCGGCGGAGATAGCGAACCATGTAGACGCTGTGCAGAGGATATCGGAAGAATACGGGGTTTGGATCCCCACATACGGCCATGCGGGCGACGGGAACGTGCACTCCCACATAATGAAGGTGAGGTTCAAGGATGGGGACCTCGAGCAGATGGAGGAGTGGAAGAGGGTCTACGCCTCCGTGCGGGACGCACTGCACGAGGACGCCCTCAGGAGGGGAGGGTTGGTGTCGGGTGAGCACGGCATAGGACTGGTGAAGAAGAAGTACCTGCCGATGTTCTCGGACAGGACGAGGATAGAGCTTATGAAGAGGATAAAGAAGGAGTTCGACCCGAAGAACATCCTTAACCCTGGAAAGATATTCGACTTATGAAGGGTTTCCAGACCTTCTCGACAGGAAATTCCTTGAGGCGAATCAAAATACACAGAAACTGGAGGGTGCTCGACATCGGAAGCGGCCATAATCCCCATCCGAGGGCGGACGTGCTGTTGGATAAGGATGTAGTTCCCAGCCCCGAGAGGGGAGGCCTCCCGTGCCTTAGGGACTCCCGTCCTTTCGTCCTGGGGGACGCACAACACCTCCCCTTCAAGGATAAGTCCTTCGACCTCGTCCTGGCATGTCAGGTCGCCGAACATGTGGAGGACCCTGTCCTCTTCTGTAGGGAGCTTGTGAGGGTAGCCCATAGGGGCTACATAGAGTGTCCCGGAGCCTTGACGGAGCTCGTCCTCGGGGAGCCGTTCCACCTCTGGCTCGTGTCCAGGAAGGGGGGCGGGTTGGCCTTTAAGAGGAAGACGAGGGGGAACTCCAAGGCGAGCGACCTGTTCTACGCCCTCTTCTATGCAGGCCAACCGAGGGCCAGAAGGACCTTCACCCCCAAAGGTCCGTTCGGCCCGCTTGTGAGGGCTTTGTCGCTCCTCGTGCGAAAGTTTTGGCGTATGCCCGGGGTCAGGAGGTTCACCTATACCTCCTTCGAATTCCAGGGGGAGTTCCATGTTCGGGTCGTTGGATGAGGGTCGGTGGAGGAGGTTCCACGTCCAAGTCTTCGTGACTTTCTTGGCCCAGGGCTTGAACCTCCTCCTCAGGATGGCGAGCGTAGCAATAGTAGCGCGCTGGCTTGGGCCCGAGGGGAAGGGGGTCCTCGTGCTGGCCCTCCTGGTCCCCGGGATGCTGGGGCTCTTCCTGGATATGGGAGTGAGCGTGTCCAACGTGTACTTTGCAGGTTCCGGAAAGATGGAAGTAAGGAGGCTCCTGGCAAGCTCCATTGGCCTCGGGCTCGCTTCTACCGCCTTCGGCCTCGTGCTCGTGGCCGTCTGCATAAGGGCAGGATTGCTCGGAAGGCTCGTCCCTGGGGTTCCTGCGGAGTTCCTCGCCTTGGCTATGGCTAACCTGCCGATATCGCTTCTGAGCGGGTACCTCCTGGCGGTGCTCCAGGGCCTCGGAAGGATAGTTACCGTGAACATCGTGAGGCTCATCCAAGGCATTACGATGCTTATCTTTACGATCCTACTAGTCGTAACGTTCGGGTTCGGCCTCGGGGGAGCTTTGGTCGCATGGCTTTTGGGAGGGCTCGGCTGCCTTTCGGGCGCTGTTTTCGCCCTCAGGAAGGAAGGAGCATCCTTTAAGCCGGCCTGGGATGTAGGGGCTGTCGGGAAGCTGCTCTCCTTCGGGCTCAAGGGATATGTAGCAAACATCTTACAGTTCTTCAATTATAGGCTCGATATGTTCTTAGTCAACTGCTTTCTCGGCCCTGCGAGCGTCGGGATATACAGCGTGGCCGTAAAGCTCGGGGAGATGTTGTGGTACCTGCCCAGCGCTGTGGGGTTCGTAATATTCCCCAAGGCTGCCTCCACAGATGCCGACGAGATGAACACCTTCACCCCTAAGGTATTTCGGGCTACCTTGGCCCTGACCGCCGCGGGTGCTCTGGCCCTGGGCGTCGTGGGAAGGCCCCTTATAGGCTTCGTGTTCTCGGACGCCTTCCTTCCCTCGTACGGCCCCATGCTCGTCCTCCTTCCGGGCGTGGTGTTGCTCGGGGCCTCGAAGGTCCTGACGAACGAGATAACGGGAAGGGGCTATCCCCATTACAACTCCATAAACGCTGGCGTGGCCTTAGTCCTGACGGTAATTTTGGACCTACTACTGATACCCCGCTACGGGATATCCGGAGCGGCCCTGGCCTCCTCAGTCGCCTACAGCGTCATACTCTTCGTTGCGATAGGGTTCTACATTGCGGTGAGCGGCAGCAAGGTGAGGACGCTCCTGCTTCCTGTGAAGGGTTGAAATGTTGAAACATCTTAAGGTTGAAAACTACAAGAGCCTGGAAAACCTGTCTTTGGACATAAGGTCCTTCATGGTCTTCGTGGGACCGAACAACTAGGGAACACTCGTACCTTTATCACTTTTGACCAAATACCCGCTTCTCGCTCGCTTTACTGAGGAGGTCCGAAGCTGGACCCTATTCAACTTCCTTATGCACTATGTGGTCGTCGGGCATGCCTTAGAGGGATGGCTTCTGGCAGATGTCGAAGCGGTTCGGAGATATCTGAAAGGGGTCGTGCCCGTCACACCTTCTGCGACGCTGGATTGTAAACCGAAGGAGGTGATGAGAGGGCTCTTCAGGAAGGCTGGTAGGAATTTCCTTTCGGACCGTGACGGTCCGAAGATGGCGGAGATGATGGATTTGGACAAGGCTTCGAAGAGAAATAAAAGCTTGGCGACCTTTCGGGAGATACTTAGGGACCCTTAGGAGGTGCATATGAAAGTTCAAAAGATAGTGGCAATTACCCTCGCATTATCTACTTTATAAGGGTGGACAGACCTCCAGACTCAGAGGAAATCGATTTAAGGGTTCCGACATAGATGGCTCTGATGACACTGAGGGTTTAACTCTCAACCACGATTTAAAGACCCAATCTTTTACTGGGGATGACGATGATGGAATAGTTGATGGAAGAGATGATGGGATCTCTTAAGGGGCTTTATACCGGAAGTTCGAAAAGGAGCCGCCAAAGTGTGCAATTCTTTGTTCCTCGTGAAGAAGAGAGGAAATCCCAGGATGATACATGCTTCGAAGATGAAAACCGTCCGGACCACCGAGGAGGAGCTCGAAGAGGTCGCCCGACAGTTCGATGGACGGGAAGATGTCGTGGCCATCTACGTGTTCGGTTCGTTCGTCACACGGCGCAAGCGGCCTGAAGACATAGATGTATGTGTGATTACGAGACGTAGGCTTGATCTGGAAGGGGAATTGGAGGTTGCGGCCCGATTTCCGGACGATGTGGATGTGATCTTCTTCTACAGGCTGCCCGTAAAGGTTCGGTTCAACGTCTTCAGGCAGGGAAGGCCGCTGTTGGTGAACGACGAGGATGCCCTTTTGGAGGTTAAAGCCAGGACCATAAGACAGTACCAGGATTCGTATCGCTGGATTCAGCGGTATAGGCTAAGATGGTTCAAGTGAAGGAACTTGACCGCATCTCGTCCGCCATAGGGGATATAGAAAGGTTCTTCGACGATATGAGCCGCATGAGGATATGTGAAGAGGTCTCCGAAGAGGACCTCAAGGGGTTCTACGCTGCCAGCATGGTGTTGCTGGCCGTTATCAACCGGGCGATAGACCTGGCGAACGAGGTCATCCTGTTATACGGTTGGGAGGAGCCATTTTCCTATGCGGAAGCCTTCCGTGTTTTAGAGAGGCAAGAAGTTATCGACAAGGATTTATGTAGGAGGCTCGTCGTCCTGGTGCGGCTGAGGAACTTCCTCTCGCACGAATATCACAGGGCTACCGAAAGGGATATACGACAGGCTTGCGAGTTGATAGGTTCGGTGCGGGAGTTCGTGGCGGCCGTGGAAGATTGGATTAAAAGGTATGGAGGTCAATGATGTCGAGGGGACCCGAAATAGTGGCAACTCTCGAGCGCAAGCCTTGGATCGTCCTGCTTCCAGACGGTAGGTTTGCGGTCCTGTATTGAGGGAGAAGGACATGGCCGGGTCCTTCGTAGATTTCGTCGAGTGTGAAGTTTCGGGAAAAGTGTTCCGATAAGGTAGTAGGGGGACTACGTGAGCGCCAAAGCCAAAGAGGGAGGAACCATGCAGGGTGTACAATATGTAGTTGACGAAAGAGGGAGGCGGGTAGGTGTATTTTTGGACTTTCGCTCCTTTCCCCATCTGAAGGACATGTGGGAGAAAATCCTGGAGGATATAGCAGATTTGGAAAGTATAGCGGAGCGCAGGGACGAAGAAGGTATTCCTCTGTCGGCCCTCCGGGAGGAGCTAAGTCGGGATGGAATCATTTGAAGTTATAGTCCAGTCAAGTGCCCGGAGGGAACTTCGGAGGTTGCCACCGGACATCCAAAAACGGATATTTAGGGCTTTGGAGGGCCTTGAGCGATGTCCTGTTCCTCGTAGGGCGGTGAAGATAATAGGAGCAGAACATGCCTATCGTCTTAGGGTTGGAGCGTATCGGGTTATCTATAAGGATAAGATGAAGGGAGTGGAAAGGCCGATCATAGATTTCGCTTACGAAGGAGTGAAGTTCGAAAGGGCCTACATATCCCCCACTGGGCTCGGTATGTCGCGATGCCGGTTACGAGACGGGGTACTTCGGCAAGTGGCACCTGCGGAGGGTTCGGTTCCGGGTGGGACGAGAAGATGAGCTCGGTCATTACAGGACCTGGCAGAGGTACAAAAGAAGAGGTCCTCCGAGGGTTCACATTTGCGGTGAAACTTATGGAAGTCGGTTAATCCAAAGGAGGGAGGACATATGTCCAAGAAGGGAATGGTGGAAGTGAGATGGCACAGCAGGGCTGGCCAAGGTGGGGTCACAGCGGCCAAGGTGTTGGCCGAGACGTCCATGGCCTTGGGCAAGTTCGTCCAGGCCATCCCCGAATACGGGGCAGAAAGGGAAGGGGCACCCGTGAAGGCGTACACCAGGATAAGCGACTCCCCCATCGTGGTCCACACCCAGGTCACCGACCCGGACTACGTGGTGGTGCTGGACGAGACGCTTCTGGACATCGAGGATGTGACCGAGGGGCTCGCACCAGAAGGCAAGGTCATAGTGAACACCTCCAAGAGTCCGGAGGAGGTGAGGAAGCGTCTCGGTCTTGAGCCTGGCCAGGTGGCCACGGTGGACGCTACGAGCATATCCATAGAGTGCATAGGCAGGCCCATCCCGAACACCCCCATGATAGGGGCGCTCGCCAGGGTCACCGGGCTCCTTAGTGTGGAGGAGTTGGCCGAGGACTTCAGGAAGAAGTTCTCGGGGAAGTTGAGCGATAGGGTGATAGAGGGGAACGTAAGGGCGATCCAAAAAGCAGCGGAGGAGGTAAGGACAGAATGAGCGAAGAACTCAAAGGTTACAGGGAGCTTCCCATAGGGGGGCTGATAGTTGAGCCGGGGAACGCCGTAACTTACAGGACCGGCACTTGGAGGACCTTCAGGCCCGTCTGGCACGAGGACAAGTGCATCCACTGTCTCTTCTGCTGGGTGTACTGTCCGGATGCCGCCGTGCAGGTGAAGGACGGCAAGATGACGGGGTTCGACTACGAGCACTGCAAGGGGTGCGGAATCTGCGCCCACGAGTGTCCGAGGGACGCCATAACCATGGAGAAGGAGTAGGGAGGGGATATGGCCGAAAGGATGGCTTTGACAGGGAACGAGGCCGTGGCGTACGCCATGATGCAGATAAACCCCGATGTGGTCGCCGCCTACCCCATCACCCCTCAGACCGCCCTCATGCAGAAGTTCGCAGACTTCGTGGCGGACGGGGAGGTGGATACCCAATTCGTGCTCGTGGAGTCCGAGCACAGCGCTATGAGCGCTGTGGTGGGGGCGGCGGCAGCGGGCGCCAGGGCCATGACCGCCACAGCGGCGAACGGTCTTGCGCTCATGTGGGAAATACTTTATATTGCAGCTTCTACGAGGCTTCCCATAGTTATGCCGGTGGTCAACAGGGCGCTTTCTGCCCCCATAAACATCCTCTGCGATCATTCGGATACCATGGGGGCCAGGGACTCTGGCTGGATACAGCTCTTCAGCGAGAACGCCCAGGAAGCCTACGACAACACGATCCAGGCTGTAAGGATAGCCGAGCACAGGGACGTCCTTACGCCTGTGATGGTCACCTTAGACGGGTTCATAATAAGCCACGGCCTCGAGGTGGTGGAGGTCCTGGACAAGGAGGCCGTTCAGGACTTCGTGGGGGAGTACGAGCCAGCGTACACCCTCTTGGACCCCGAACATCCCATAACCTTCGGTCCCATAGACTTCTCTGATTACTACATGGAGCACAAGCGCTCCCAGGTGGACGGGATAGAGGCGGCCCGTAGGGTGATACCCGAGGTTGGGAGGGAGTTCGGGAAGAGGTTCGGAAGAAGCTACGGGATGATAGAGGAGCACGGTACGGATGGGGCCGAGGCCCTGCTCGTGGCCCTGGGCTCCACCGCTGGCTCGGCGAAGGCCGTGGTGGACGATATGAGGGAACGGGGCCTTCCCGTGGGGTTGGTGAAGATAAGGGCCTTCAGGCCCTTTCCGTACGAAGAGCTAAGGGAGGCCTTGGGGAAGGCTAAGGCCGTGGCCGTGATGGACAGGTCGATATCCTTCGGAGCACAGGCAGGTCCCCTGGCCTTAGAGGTCAGGTCTGCCCTATACGGCCTGAGCCTCCCTGTAAGGGACTACATATACGGCCTCGGGGGAAGGAACATAACTCTGGAGGAGATAGAAGATATCCTTCAGGAGGCCTTAGAGATGGCGAAGACCAAAGAGGCCGAACCTCTCGTCAAATATGTGAGCGTAAGGGAATAGGAGGGGAGGATGGCGACATTGAAGGAACTTTCCCGTATGCCGGAGCTTCTCTCGCCCGGTCACAGAATGTGTCCGGGGTGTGGCGCTCCGATATTGGTGAGGCTCGCCCTAAGGGCAGCCTCCGAGCACGGAGGTGTGGTGGCCGGGGTCGCCACGGGATGTTTGGAGGTCTCCACGAGCATATTCCCGTACACTGCGTGGAGGTGCTCCTTCATCCACAACGCCTTCGAGAACGTGGCCGCTACGATAAGTGGGGTGGAGACGGCGTACAAGGCCCTGAAGGCCAGGGGCAAGGTTGAGGGGAACTTTAAGTTCGTGGCGTTCGGAGGAGATGGAGGGACGTACGACATAGGTCTCCAGGCCCTCTCCGGCGCACTGGAGCGGGGACACGACATGGTGTACATCTGCTACGACAACGAAGCGTATATGAACACAGGAATCCAGCGCTCCAGCTCAACCCCCTTCGCTGCGCATACTACGACCTGCCCGGTGGGCAAGGTACGGAAGGGGAAGACAGAGTTCCCCAAGGACCTTACAGGGATAGTCGCCGCCCACAGGATTCCATATGTGGCGCAGGCCTCAATAAGCCACTGGAACGACCTCTACAGGAAGCTTCAAAAGGCATTCTCTGTAGAGGGACCTGCGTTCCTCAACGTTTTGACACCGTGTACGAGGGGTTGGAGGTTTCCTTCGGACGAGACCGTGGAGATGGCGAGGCTCGCGGTTGAGACCTGCTTCTGGCCCCTGTACGAGGTCGAGGACGGAAGGTGGAAGGTCACCTTCAAGCCCCGCCAGAAGAAGCCTTTGGAGGAGTGGGTAAAGCGCCAGGGTCGCTTCAGACACCTGCTCCAGCCGGAGAACAGGCACTTGCTCGAACAGGCGCAGGCAGAGGTAGATAAGAGATGGGAGGAACTTTTAGCCAGGTCGGAATAGCCCGAGGGGGGGAGGGGACCCACCGGGTCCCCTCCTCGGGGCGCATATTGAACCTGCCGAACATTCTCACCGTCTCCCGGATATTGCTCACCCCCCTGTTCTTAATTTTGTTCTTTTCGAAATGGGAGTACGGCAAGCAGCTCTCCCTCCTCACCTTCGGGTTCGCGTCGCTCACCGACATCTACGACGGACATCTGGCCAGGAAGGGAGGAGAGGTCACATCGGTGGGAAGGTTCCTGGACCCGCTGGCGGACAAGATCCTCGCCTCGTCGGCCCTAGTAGCCTTCATGATGACGGGACTGGTCTCCTTCTGGCTCGTGGCCGTGATAGTTGGGAGGGACATATTGATCACGTTCCTGAGGATCTATGCCTTGTACAACGGGAAGCAGGTCGCCACATCCAAGCTCGCCCGTTACAAGACCTCGTTCCAGTTGGCCGCCATATTCGTGGTCTTAGGGGTCATGAACCTTCAGATCAGCTTCAAGAACCTGGGGGGTGCGGAGGAGGTGGCGAACCTCCTTATGAGCATAGTCGCCCTCCTGACGGTCGTCTCGGGGCTGCAGTACCTGCTGAGGAGGAAGTACGTACCTTAAAACACGGGGGAGGGACATGGAGACAAAAGTTGGAGCACAGCTCTACACGCTGAGGGAGTACCTCAGGACCCCATCGGATATAGCCAAGACCTTGGCGGAACTCAGGAAGATAGGATACAGGGTCGTCCAGGTGTCGGGGCTCGGCCCGGTGGAGCCCAAGGAGCTGAAGAAGATCTTGGACGGAGAGGGGCTGTACGCATGCTCTACACATACGGGCTACGAGAGGTTAGTGAACGACATCCAGGGTGTCATCGAAGAGCACGAGATCTTGGGAGCTAAACATATAGCCTGCCCCGGCCTGCCCAAGGAGATGCACAACGAGGAAGGGTACAGAAAGGCCGCAAGGAAGCTCTCCGAGGCGGGGAGGGTCCTGAAGGAGCACGGGTTTACGCTCTCCTACCACAACCACGCAGTCGAGTTCGAGAAATACGGCGGCAAGGTGGGCCTGGAGATACTCTTGGACTCAGCGGACCCGGATTGTCTCTACGCCGAGATAGATACCTACTGGGTCCAGTACGGAGGGGGGGACCCTGCGTACTGGTGCAGGAGGTTTGCAGGGAGGCTTCCCCTCGTGCACCTGAAGGACATGGGCATGAAGGAAGGGAACCAGGTCATGATGGAGGTGGGGGAGGGGAACCTCAACTGGCCAGAGATACTCAAGGCATGCGGTGAGGCCGGGACGGAGTGGTACCTCGTGGAGCAGGACGTCTGCCGGAGACATCCCTTGGAGAGCCTGAAGATAAGCCTGGAGAACCTCAAGAGGATGGGCTTGGAATAAAGGCTCCTGATGAAGAGGTTAATCCTAATCTTAGCTTCGGGAGGACCCTTCGGCTACGCGCCGGTAGCCCCAGGGACGGCTGGAAGCATCCTGGGGCTTTTAATTTACTGGGCCCTGCCACGGATGGACCCGTGGACGTGGACGGAGATTCTGACGGCGGGATTCCTGCTCGGGGTCTGGGTCTCGGGGAAGGCGGAGGACGAATGGGGGAAGGACGCAGGCAGGATAGTGATAGATGAGGTGGTCGGAATGTTGGCCTCCGTGGCCTTCCTTCCCAAGACCTCGTTGACAGCCGGGCTCGGCTTCCTTATCTTTAGGTTGATGGACGTTGTAAAACCCTTCCCTGCGGGACTTTCCCAGAGGCTCCCTGGGGGATGGGGGGTGATGGCCGACGATATCGTAGCCGGGGCTTACGCAGGCCTTGCAACTTGGGTGATACTGCATACGATGGGGGGACCATGAGGGCGGAAGTGATCACGGTCGGGGACGAGCTTATAACGGGTCTGGTGGTGGACTCCAACTCCGCTTACCTCGGACGGAGGCTTACGGAGCTCGGGTTCAGGGTGGTAAGGATGACCTCGGTGGGGGACGGTCCCGAGGAGATCAGGATCGCCCTCCAGCAGGTAAGCTCCGATGTGGCCGTGGTCACGGGCGGCCTGGGTCCCACGCCGGACGACAGGACCAAGGAAGTCTTCGCAGAGGTGGTCGGGAGGAGGCTGGTGCTGGACGAGGAGGTCTTGGAGGGCATAAGGAAGAGGTTCGCCCACAGAGGGATGGAGATGCCCAGGTCGAACGTGCGCCAGGCAACGGTGCCTGAAGGTTCCCAGGTCCTCCCCAACCGATGGGGCACGGCTCCGGGGCTGCACGTCAAAGCCGACGGAAGGCACTTCTTCCTCCTTCCGGGGGTGCCCAGGGAGATGAGGGGGATATTCGAGGAGAGCGTGGTCCCCATCCTCAGGAAACTTTCCGGAAGGGCCATAAACTTCGTCCTCCTGCGCACGACAGGGATAAGCGAGTCGGCCTTGTGCGAGAAGCTTTCGGATCTGGACCTGGATAAGGTCGCCTTCCTGCCAGGGCTTGAGGGGGTGGACGTAAGGGTGATGTGGGAGGAAGGGGAGGACCCGACACAGCTTATCGAGGAGATAAGGCGCAGGGCCGGCCAGTTCGTATACGCCGAGGGGGAGGAGGG
>Ga0209410_1000687_pt1 | contig 15875 bp, 12 predicted proteins | sample Mar14436cmmetaG_FD_184135 | JGI IMG/M metagenome (GOLD analysis project Ga0209410, IMG submission 184135) | Marine hydrothermal vent microbial communities from Guaymas Basin, Gulf of California to study Microbial Dark Matter (Phase II) - Marker... ... | reverse complement strand
GGCGTGAAGCGAACCAGTTCTATAAGTAAGAAAGTCAAAGTCAAATATTTATTGTTCATTCTATCCACAGATAAGGAGTACATACAGAGTTTGAGGGATAGAGTTAGAACATTCCTGTCTTGGGTTCCACAATCCGAGCTTGACAAGATAGCAGATGTAACCATAAAGTATGGATCCTCAACCCAACATGTAACCACATGGTGGGGATGGAAAGCACATATAGAAATCAAAAAGGATGATCTTGAAAAAGCCCTTTCAGGAGACTGTGAAGCATTAGCAGATTTTGAAGAAAGCATATTCCATGAGTGGGGTCACCACGTAAACTGGGTGCTTAGAGGCTCAACTATCGAGTCCGATGTTGAAACCCCATTCACCCCTGCAAAGGGCACAGATATATGGAAGGCTGAACAAGTAGCTTTTGAAGAGGGAACGGCGGATCTTTTCGCCCATTTGCTTTTGCTGTCGAATTTAAATCTCTTCAAGACGGAAAAGGGCATGTATCGCCAATACACAGACATACTTAAGGGAGAAAAGAATGCCGTAAAGGAGGCCATAAGAAAGTACATGGTTCACGGCAATTACTTCTCCGGAGCCGTCGTAGCCTTTGTCCAAGATCTGTATGGTCATGAGTACGTAGCATCCCACCCCGATGAGGTCTACAAAGATTTCATTAAAACCATGAGACGATGCGGCGGAACAAGACTCAGAGACTTCATCCTCGAGAAGAGGAGGCAGGCTAAAGCCTCCGGAAACACAGACTTGCTGAAAAAGATAGAATTGTTGGTTAAAGATTATTCGATAGATCTCTCCTTTGTAATATTTCAGGAATATCACGTTAGAGGCTTGGAATGGGGCGAGCGTAGCCCCTCCGAGGCAAAAGTGCAGCTTATTCGCGGCGGCAGAAAGTACCCTGTGATTCCTGGAATAATATTATTGCCTGGAGATACATTAGTAATTCCAAAGGGCGTTAAGCTCGTACTCACAGTCCGAATGCAAAATGGAAAGATCGGCATTTACCTTGTAAACGGTGGCAGCTTCAAAGGGGGACGTATAACCATTAAAAAAGAATTAACGATCGATAACGTTGCCGTCTACGTCAAGAGGGCTCCAATAGAGGTTAGAGATCCGAGAGAGGGGAGAAGAATTCGAGTAGAGCCCACTTCTACCGAGTATCTCGTAGTAGAGACCGGGGGAGACCTTGAGATCAATGCCTTAAACGGCTCTATAGGGATATACGATCACAATGGAAGCCTCATCTTAACCCTCAAGGAAGGCTATAAAGTTGATTTCAAAGGTTGGAATACTGTTTCTAAACCCTCTAAAATAGATTACTCAAAACTTGATAGGTGGTGGGTTAAGGCAGAGGCGAACATGGTAGGCTTCATAGCCGAGGATATCGAAGAAGAGGGGACATACCAGCTTTTAGATTACATTCGGATTGTAAATATTGAGCCTAAGAACGGAACTGAGCTGATAACTGAGAAGACATATACGTTTAAGCTCACCGTGAATTATTCATTTACGTCTGCGGATCGTGGATACATAGGCTTGGTCGCCAAGATTAACGATCCAAAGAATCCAAGCATAGCACGTAAAAAGATCCCCATCTATGGATGTAAAATCGCGGATGTAAGGGATTTCACCTTAAATGTTGACATTCCAAGCGACGCTGAAAGACTATACATCGCGGTTCTGCTTCTAAAGGATAATCAGACATCCACAAAGATATACGATATGGTTGAGTATCCGGTTAAGAAGGGAGGATGCCTAATAGCTACGGCGACATTCGGCTCCGAGATCTCCCCAGAAGTTAACTTCCTAAGATCCTTCAGGGATCAGGAAGTGCTCACGACATTCGCTGGCAGATGTTTCATGGAGGTATTCAATGACTTTTATTATTCTTGGAGCCCCTATGTTGCCGACTATATAAGGAAGAATGCGGGTGTCAGAGCGGCTTTCAGACTTCTCTTATATCCGCTGATAATGATTCTTCATTTATCATCGCTTACATATCACTGTCTCAGCTTTTTCCCAGAAGCCGCCATACTCGCAGCCGGCTACGTGGCAAGCTCCTTAATAGGATTAGTATACCTCGGATTACCTCTATCTTCAATTAAACGTTTCAGAAGAATGAAACGGCACATACTGAAGGCTTGGATCTACTCATTGCTCCTAACCCTAATCCCAATAGTTCTCGCCGAAGCTACGCATTCGACCCAGCTGATGGAGGCGGCAACGGCGATATTCGTCCTGCTAAACATAGGCTTCTCCTCGATTTTGACCGGAACATCCGTTGCTAAGGGAGCATCCATCCTTCCGCAAATAATCAAAAAGAAAAGGATACAGAGATATCTCTAAGCTGAAATATGAATGACGAGAAAACCTTTCATAAACCTTCATCATTCTCCCAGCTATCTTCTCTATTTTCCACGTGACTTTTTTAATACAGTCATGCCCAGATAATGCTTTAATTCCTCAATTATCCTTCAAGTGCTTATCTTCTGCCTGATGATTTTCGTTACTTTTTCGTTTGAATTCCTCAATCTTCTCTTCTATAGGATATTCTCTCTTCTTTGGTTTGTATCTCTTAACATCGAATGACCTAAACGGAGCGGAGGAAAGTAATGAGTATAGTCATATATCCATAATTAAGCCTGAGATGCTCGGCGAGACGTACCGTTTGATTCTAGGCCGCTCTATAATCGTGGATATCCGCAAGATTACAACCAGACAATCCCTAGATAGGTCAAGGCGAATATATAACTCGAATCCTAAGAGGGCTTAGTGGAAATTATTATTGAATCCCTGCTTAAGGGATTTAGGAAACAAGATATATTCTTCTATGCGGCATATTTTCTTTGGAGATCTCCGTTGCTCTCTAGATCCTCTAGCATAACTATTCCCGCGATAAAGAAGGGCATAACATACTTTGGACATAAGGCTTATCTACTTCTCATAGATGAATGGGGCATATCAGGATTCTGTTATGGAAGGCTTCTGGGCTGGAAGGATATCCTCGCAAGATTGACACTTGGACTTCTAGGCGGATTAATTGGCAAACTAACTTTCGGCGGGACCCAAGGAGCAATTCTGGGCGCTATTGCCATGACGGGCAGTCACGACCCTGAGATCGAGAAAAAGTCCAAGCATATCTTAGATGAGCTTGCATCCTCCAAGATGGTTGGGAACGAAGAATTCTCGATTCCCGCATCGTCTATCAGGGTAGCGAGACTGAAAATCGGAAAGAATGACTTATCGGTTTTGAAGATCAAGGCTAGATGGAGAGGAAGAACATTCCTCATCAGAAGAAAAGATGCAGATCGTATAGAGCCGATTCTAATCAAGTTTTTAAGGAATAGATTTGAAATCGAAGAGTAGGGAGGCAGATTTTTGAATTACTGATTTATAGCGCCTCTTCCCTTTCATAATTTGGTGGTAAGGGCTATGAGAAGGGTGAATGTAGGTGTTCTTGGATACGGTTTTGTCCAAGAGACATTTCACCTACCATCATACATGGAGATCTCCGAAGCAAACGTGCTGGCCATAGCTGGTAGGAAAAAAGGAAAAGCGGAGGATGTAGCCAGAAAGTTCGGAATTCAGAAAGTCTATTCAGGAGATGACTTCATTGAGAAGATCTGCTCAGACCCCGAAATAGACGTTATAGATGTTGGACTGCCGAATTTTCTTCATCAGAAGGCATCTGTAATAGCGACTGAGAACGGCAAGCACGTGATCTGCGAAAAGCCTCTTGCCCGCAATGTCGATGAGGCGAAGGTCATGGTGAACGCCGTTGAAAGATACGGCGTGATCGATTGTTATGCTGAAAATCAAGTGTTCTTTCCGCAGGTAGTCAGGGCTAAGGAGATGATCGAGAATGGCGCCATAGGCAAAGTCTTTTGGGTGAGAAGTAGGGAGGCTCACTTCGGCCCCCACTCCGACTGGTTCTGGAATCCAGACTTGGCTGGAGGAGGAGTCTTGATGGATATGGGATGCCACTCAGTTGAGGTTGCAAGATATCTGATCAATAAGAGGCCCGTAGAGGCAAGCGCTTGGGCTGCAACGTTAGTTCATGACACGAGAGCCGAAGATAACAGTATAGCTCTGATCAGGTATGATGGAGGAGAGCTGAGTCAAGCAGAGAATAGCTGGGCTGCGCATGGAGGTTTAGACTTGAGATTTGAGATCTACGGCTCTGAAGGTGCAATATTTATTGATACAACGAGGGAGACTGGTATCCGAGTATTCACCGTTGCCTCTGAGGAGAAGGCTGGATATGTCGTGGAGAAGGCTGAGGTTAAGAGGGGATGGATGTATCCAATATGGCGTGAGCATGAATTATACGGTTATCTCTCTGAACTTCAGCACTTCATATCCTGTATAAGTAGGGGGGAGAAGCCGAGGGAGACATTCAGAGATGGATACATAGTGAATTGTATGCTCGATGCATGTTATAAGTCGATTAGGACGAAACGATGGGAAACGATCATTTACAGTTAAACTCCGCTCCTCGCAACGATACTCAGCGATTCGCTTGAATCCTTTTGACGTATTTTTGCCAAACCGAATCTAAGGGAAATCCGGTCAGACCAAAATTAGATATATAGAGCGGTTGGGCTATTCTCTATGTAAGCATTCCGATTTGCGTTTGTCTTAGAAGGGATGACTTTTATGAGTGAGGATTTGGCGGATGTTCAGAATCAGAGGCCAGAGAATGAGATCGAACTTGAGAAGGTCGGGATTGAAGGCTTAAAAAAATACGTCATAATAAGGAGGCCCGATAAGACCTTTCATGCGATAGTTACAATTAACAGTTATGTTACTCTTCCATCGAATCTTCGAGGAGCACACATGAGTAGGTTTGCTGAGTCGATTGCCGAGACCCCAGTTGAGGCCTCTTCAATAGAGGATTTAGCGGAGGAAATCGCGAGGAAAGCCTATCAGAAGCATGGATTTCACTCTTACACTGAAGTGTTTGGAGAATTCCCTTATAGGAGGATTAGGCCTAATGGCGGAGAGGAGAATGCCATAGCCGAGATGTTCGCGAGATTCTCAACCAAAAATGGAAGGAAAATCGTTGGAGTCTCCATCAGCGGAGTCCTAGCATGCCCATGCTCGAAGGAGCTGACGGGGGGATTAACGCATAATCAAAGGGGTAAGATCATAGTTGAGATGGACGTCTCCAACTGTAAAGTCGACCTTTTAGATGTTATTAGAATATGCGAGAATAGCTTCAGCTCCCCAACATTCTCTATCTTAAAGAGGGTGGAAGAAAGAGAGGTTGTGAAGAAAATCCATGAGAACCCAATGTTCGTTGAGGACGTTGTTAGAAAATGCGTTCAGCTCTTAAGGGAGAAGTTTCCCGGAAGATACTGCAGAGTCAAATGCATAAGTTATGAATCAATCCATGACCATAATGTTTGCTCCGAATGGAGCGGCATATTATAGCACTCAGGCTTCCCAGCATCCTCACTCTTCTAATCCTCTGCTCCTTCTCTCCTCAAGCGTCTTCTTTATTGCCAACTCAACCTGCTCAACGGCAGTTCCAAGATACCTTTCTGGATCCAAGGCTGCCTCGATCTCTTCAACGCTCAGTAGAGACGTTACTCTCTCATCCTCCATGATAACATCTCTGAATGGCCTCTTTTCATCGGCGCTCTTAATGGCCAATCTTCGAACGAGCTCATGGGCCTCCTGCCTGCTCATTCCCTTTCCAGTTAAGGCAAGCATGAGGGCCTCAGACATTATCCTGCCCTGAGTTAACTCAATATTCCTCCTCATCCTCACCTCGTCAACCTCAAGGTTTGAGAGTATGCCTATCATTAGATGAAGCATGTAATCTACAAGGATGCATGCCTCTGGAATAATGAATCTTTCAGATGAGGATTGAGTGAGATCCCTCTCGTGCCATGTTGGGATATTCTCTAATGCTGGTATAACAAGTCCCCTCACGACCTTAGCTAAGCCACATATCCTCTCGCATAATTCCGGATTTCTCTTATGAGGCATAGTTGAACTGCCCACTTGCCTTTCACGTTTAAATGGTTCTAATACCTCTCCGATCTCGGTCCTCTGAAGCTCCCTAATCTCAGTAGCGAACTTATCGAGCGTTGAGGCTATCATGGCTAATACGCAGATGAGCTCCGCATGCCTATCTCTTTGAATTATCTGCGTTGAAACCTCAGCGGCCTTCAATCCAAGCCTCTTCATTACGAGCTCTTGGATCTTAAGGGCTTGCCTTCCAAGTCCAGCTTGAGTCCCAACGGCCCCGCTCATCTTTCCAACTATTAAGCGTTTCCTGCATTCACGGAGCCTTTGAATATGTCTTGAGATCTCCCTCATCCAAACCGAGAGTTTTAAGCCGAATGTTATTGGCAGGGCATGCTGTCCATGAGTTCTACCAATCATTATTGTATTTTTATATCTGTCCGCCTGCCTAAGGAGTATTAACTCGAGATCATCAAGTTTCTTACCCACTATATCTAATGCATCCCTAAATTGGAGAGCCTTGGCTGTGTCAACAATATCATAGCTCGTTGCCCCCAAGTGTATGTATGCACCGCTTGGCCCGCAGACCTCCGCGAAGGCCCGGACGAGGGACATTATGTCATGCTTGATCTCCCGCTCAATCTCCTTTATCCTGCTGACCTTAACATACTTCGTTGAGGCCATCTTCTCTATCTTCTCAGCGTCCTCCTTTGAAATGTTGCCGACTTGAGCATGAGCCCACGCAAGAGCAGCCTCAACATCCAATAGTCTCTGAAAGTAGTTTTCCTCCTCAAAGACTCTAAGCATCTCTGGAGTTCCATATCGTCCAGTATCTATTGGTAGAATAGGCAAGACATGTCACACCTCACTCTATCTTAGAACCGATGAATATTTAATGATTAAATCATTAGTGATCGTAAGTTTAGTGTGCAACCTAAAAGTTGACGCCTCCATGCAGGTAGGATGCAGATATGACATTGAGAACTGGGATAGTATTCTCTCCAGCATGTCTCCTCCATAAGGCTGGGGAGTATCACCCGGAATCTCCAGCGAGATTAAGACTCATAATGCAGGGAATAGAGTATTCCAATTTGTTAAAGAACGAAAGAATTGCCCTCATAGAGCCCGATGCTGCGAGTTTAGATGACCTCAGGATGGCACATTCAGTTCAATACATCAATATGATAAAAGATATCTGCCAACGTGGAGGTGGACTCTTAGACGAAGAGACCGGAACGGTGATCTCTCAGGATAGTTTCTTGGCCGCATCTTTTGCTGCCGGCGGGGCAATAAAGGCTGCTGAATTGATAATGAATAAAAGGCTTAAGAATGCTTTTGTCCTGTGCAGACCTCCCGGTCATCATGCTGGCTACGCATATGCTGACGGATTCTGCATCTTTAATAATGTGGCCTTAGCGGCCAAGCGCCTCATAAATGAGTTCTCATTAGATGGAATACTTATATTTGATATTGATGCCCATCATGGTAATGGAACTCAAGAGATGTTCTATGATACGGATGAAGTTCTATATATTAGCCTCCATGAGGATCCATCGGAGTTTCCGGGAACAGGATTTATAAATGAAGTTGGAGATGGAAGGGGAACCGGATATACCGTAAATATTCCATTTCCTTATGGGACTTCTGACCCGGCTTATTGGAAAGCAATAAAGTCCATAGTGACGCCGATAATAGAGCAGTATGGGCCAAGATTCATTTTGATCTCGGCTGGATTTGACGGCTACTTTCGAGATTCCATAGGTGAACTCTCACTTTCAGCCTACATCTACCTTGGGATCTTTCAGATCATGCTGGATTTAGCGCATAAATTTAGTGGTGATCGACTTGTAGCAGTGTTGGAGGGAGGATATCGCCTCAGATTCTTGAGTAAGATCGTTCCGGCGGTTATATCTAGGATGGCAGGTCTCGAATTTAATTTGCGCGATGACTGGCCTAAGCTGGATATGACTGCCCAGAGATCAGCGGAAAAAATTATTGAGGAGACAAGGGAGACTCAATCAAGATTCTGGAATCTCTAATTTGCCAATTCATGTTATTCTATAACTTCGATGGCTCCCTCTGGACATTGAGACTCACATGCGTGACAGGCGAGACATTCATCTACATGCACAGGGGAGGATTTCCCATCAACTATCTCATAAACTCCGACAGGACATACGTCTACGCATGTTCCACAGCCAGTGCATTTCTCAGTATCTACTTTTATCTCAACCAAGATGAATCACCCTTTTAGGATTTAATGAAAATGATTTTAGAGAGATAAAAGTTTTATGGAAAGGAGGGAATGAATTTATTTTCTACTCAGCCTCAATTCGATATTGAGATTAATTGTAATTGACTATCTGAGCCCAGATTAGTCTGCGTAGAACCGGATTATTGGAGAATATAGCCTCAACTTTATTATACTTGAGAGAATTACATTCAGATTGTATGTATGACATCAATAGTTGCTCATGATCGACGTAGAGCACTACAAGGGGAAATTGGAGATCCACAACCTTCACGTCATATAGGTATCTAAGTTCTTTAACTAGATGCTTACTATCCTGCTCATTGGTCGTTATTATTTTAATCTTCACTGAGCGGGAGGCTAACTCGTCAAGCAATCTACTAAATATTCTAAACAGAAGAATTAAGTTGTTCCCATTTGTTATTATATAGACCGACCTCTTCGCATTAATGAGCATCTCCCGCATCTTCTTGAAGATATTTTGCTTTTCATTGATAGTCCATATAGAGCCTTGCCGCAATTTTTCTTGTGTTCTGGCTCTTTTAAAAGCCTCTTCTAATGCGAATATAAGCGACGAGAGATTTTGAGTAATATTCCGGTATGTCTGGAGATAAGACTTCAAAGCAATGTTAGGCGGGACAGGTGAGAATCTCCTTGGCTCTCCCGGAATCTCAGTAACGAGACCCGTATCGATCAGTCTTTTTAGCACTGTATTGTATAAACCTTTGTTCGCGGAACTCCGCTGAAGACGCTTAGCTTTCTAGCGGTTGCCTGTCCAATCTCAATTAATGGAACGTATAGTATAGCCTCGTATTCTGAAAGCCCTAAATATTCGGAGAGTCTCCGCCATAACGCCTCAACCAAAATACTTTTTACATGAGTCTCCCTTTTTTGCTGAGAAAAATCATAACTTAATCATCCCTTTAAGCCCTTAAATGATAGATTTAATGTAACCAGAGATCGTCATTATTTGGCAACAGCCAGATATCCGCAAGATGGTTATTTTTAAGATAATTTTATAAGAATTATTGCATTGTTCTATTCGAAATTTTATTCGGAATCAGAAAAATATTTTCAGCCACTTGCTTCCTCTTGAAGCCTCAACAATATCTCGGAGATCCTACTCTCAGTTCTTCTCCTTATTTTGGCATACTCATCTATTAGTCTCCTTCGAACATCAGCCGATATCTCGCCACGCTTGAATCTCGCCTCAACCCGATCAATATCCGCGTTTAAGGTCTCAATCTCAACCTCCGCCGCCTCTAGCTCCTTTATCAGCTCTCCATACCTGTCAGAGGTTGCTTTTATTCTATCCTTAAGTTCTGCAAGTCGCTTATTCAATTCTGAGATTTTATGTTCTATTGTTCTTCTTCTTATCCTCAACCTCCTTCTGGAGATTCTGCCACTTCTGAATTGCTCCTCAACGGATCGCAGCTCAATTGTGAGCCTCCTTTTCTCCTCATAGACTTTAACGAAGTCACCTAGCAGAGTTGATGGGACGGATATGGCGGTAGATGTCGGATAAAAGAATCTTTTAATAATGAAAAACGCAACGAACACTAAGGCCGTAGCTCCAATCCATGTTAGGGGCTTGAACGCTCTCCAAAGAACTGAGTATTGATATTCGAGCGTTATATGCGACATGCTGAACTCTGTTACATTATACCTTGTAAGAATCATTTTTGTTGCTAGTCCTTGCCTTTTAACTTGGAGATCTGATGGTAAGTTCTTAGGCTCCGCGCCCTCAGGTAAATGAATTATTAATGAGAACTTTTTTATAAGTAAATTTTTAGGCTTAACCAGCTTTAATTCTAATCTATAGTCTTGCCAGCCCATTTGATCAATGAACATACCTGATGGAAGCCTATAGGATATTAGGAACTCATTTCTCTCCCCAGGCTTCAGCGGTCTTCTCAGAGTTACATTAACCTGAATAGCATCCTCTTTATTGATCCTAATTATGCCTACTGAGTATTCTCCATAGGCGTCTTGAACATGGATCTCACTTGCATTTGCTGGTAAAAGGAAAGACACCTTATAGATCTCCGTTGAATATACATTAGGAATTGAGTAGTAGTCTATGCCTGAGATTCCACCCCAAGCATCTATGATTATCTCTCTCCTCCACTCATCAACAAAGAATGTCTTATTCGTTGATTGGCCAGTATCCTTGGCAATGGATGAGAGCAAGCCTCTAATACTCGGGCTGCTGGAAACTCCAGTGGAGAGATCTATTCCCAAACAGGAATGAAACATAAGTATTGTAAGCAACACCACTGTGAAAATATGTAAGTTCTTTCCGCTGATCCTCCTAATCAACTCCACCATCCCTAACCGCTTATAAATCTTGCATGTCTTGAAAGTATGATAATTTCAATCTTTTAAGCATGTCTCTTATAATTAGCGGTGATACCCACTTAAATCCGGGGATCATCTTGACGAAAACTTAGAGTCCACCCTTCTTTAAGTAATAGCCATCTTCCTTTTTGGAGCCGAAGCTCCTTACTCCCTTCTCCTTCAGTTGTCTTTTTAGCTGAGAAGCATATTCCCTACTGATCTCCCCCCTCCCCTCGAGATAATCTATTATCTCGCCTGCCTGCTCCTCATTATCGCATCTTCTCAGGAAATCTATTACATCCGGATTGTATCCTCTGAAGTTCTGAGAGGCTACTTTCTCTCCGGATTCAATATCAGATCTAACGGATGTAATCGTTATCTTGATATTTCCATCCGCTCCTTCCATTTCCCTAGCTAAGTTAGGGAATAGCCTTCTGAATTTTTCACTGTCTATCTCCATCACTCATCATCCATATTCTCTAATTAATTATTTTGTCACATCCATGCATTAAAGGTTATTGGCATTCTTCTTAGAGTGTTCACGTATGGAAGCGCGCTCAATGAATCCGCCGAGTATTTCCTCTGCCTTCTAAGGTGATGCGTTAAGGGGATTAGGAGCCATCGCCTGCTAATACTAGAGATTGGATGATTGATCCAATCACAGAGATAATGGAAAAACTCTAAGATATGCCTGTCACTTGGGGTCTTCGAATTTGTAAAATTCATTACTGTTGTTTGCAGGGCTCTTATCTTCCGTTGCACCCTCTTGCGTTTAATGACCCGCATTAAGATTTTGCTTACTGCATTAAGCCTTTCTTCATCAATATCCATTAAGACAAGTTCGCTTCATCCATAGATCATTCGCTCTAAATATGCCTCTGGAATATCCAGAGTGAAGTGGCCGCCAGCTCCAACTATCACTATTTTAGAGCCGACCACAAAATCCTTACTCCACCTATGAATCTTCATTCCAGCTTAGATGGTAAGAGAATTTATAAGGATGTTGCTTCTAACCGTGATGAAGGGAGGATATTGCGCATGTCAACCGTTCTTATAGTTTATGATTCTAGGACTGGAAATACTGAGAGAGCCGCTGAGCTTATGGCTGAGGGGGTAAGGGAAGTTGAGGGAGTAAAATGTATAGTTAAGAGAGTGGATGATGCTTCACTTGACGATCTTCTAAATGCCGATGGGATAATTATAGGCTCTCCAACGTATTATGGCTTAATGAGTGCGAAGATAAAGAGGCTAATAGATGATAGCGTCGAGATACATGGCAGACTTGAGGGGAAGATAGGGGCAGCTTTCACATCTTCAGGCGGAAACTCCTCAAGGGCCGAGACGACAATCCCATCTATCTTAAAGGCATTTCTCATTCACGGTATAATCATTCAAGGGGATCCTCATAGTCAACATTACGGATTAGCCGTTATCGGGGCTCCTAATGAGAGAGACTGATCTCAGCAGGAAATTTGGGAGGAGAATAGCAAGCCTCGTCATTAAACTTGCGAGATGATCATCGCGAGGGAGAGTAGGCGTGGCGGGTTTGAAGGCAGTAGTATTAGCTGCTGGCGAAGGAAAGAGGCTTCGCCCATTAACTGCCACTAGGCCTAAGCACATGATCCCTATAGGGGGAAAGCCTCTTCTTGAGCATCATCTCCTAGCCCTAAGGGACTCTGGAATAAAGGATGTTCTGCTCATAGTCAATTATAAGGCTGACCAGATCAAGGAATATTTTGGGGATGGATCAAAGCTTGGATTGAGGATCAGTTATGCCTATCAAATGGAGATTAAGGGGACAGCGAATGCCTTCTCGCTTGCCGAGGATTATGTGGACGGAGATTTTATAGCGACATACGGGGATCTATTGATAAACGCCGAGGCAGTCAAGCCGGCTTTGAGTCTTCACTTGAAGGAGCATCCAGCGGTTACTGTAACAACTGTTGAGGTTGAAAATCCAGAGCAGTATGCGGTTGTCAAGTTAGAGCAACGTAGGGTTGTAGAGATAATTGAGAAGCCTCAGCCCGGATCGATAATTAGCCGACAGGCAAACGCTGGGGTTTACGTATTTTCGCAGGAGATATTTGATGCTATAAGGCAGACCGGATACTCGCCTAGGGGAGAACAGGAAATTACTGATTCTATCAGGATACTTATAGGGAGAGGCGAAGAAGTATTGGCGGCGAAAATCTCATTTGATGACTGGCTTGATGTTGGAAGACCATGGGACATCCTTGAGGCAAACATGAGGACTCTAAGGAAAATTAAGCATGAAGTCTTAGGGGAGGTTGAGAAGGGAGCATATGTTAGGGGACCGATCTTTGTGGATGAGGATGCAAGAATTAGATCGGGCGCTTACATTGAAGGGCCGGCGTATATTGGCGGGAGAAGCGATATTGGGCCGAACTGTTATATTAGGCCATATACGAGCATTGGGAGAAACGTCAGGGTTGGAAATGCATGCGAGATAAAGAATAGCATCTTAATGGATCATGTTCATATCGGGCATTTATCTTATGTCGGCGATAGCATAATAGGAGAAGACTGTAATTTAGGAGCTGGAACAATAACGGCTAATTTACGCTTCGATAACAGGCCAGTTAAGATGAAGATTAAGGGGGAAGTCTTAAACTCTGGGAGGAGAAAGATGGGGGTAGTCATGGGAGACTCGGTTAAAACGGGCATAGGCTCGCTTTTCATGCCAGGAGTGAAGGTCGGATACAACAGCTGGATAGGCCCAAACGTAGTTGTATATAGGGATGTCCCATCCTATACTATCATTATGCTTGAGCAAAATATCCAAAAAAGGGAATCAATAGGATAACCTTAAATAGAAAATGGTGAAAGAATCTGAATAGTCTCTTTACAAACTTTATAAAGAATTTTTCGATACGAATCCTACACTACAAAATTAATTTTAAACTTTCATGAACCCAAGCTTCAAAAGCGAAATCGACGCTTCTAGACTTAGAAGATAACGATAATAAGGCTCTTATGTTTAATTTTAGATTTGGTTGATTTAAATGTCGGTGGCTGAGAGGAGATTTATTAGTGAGGTATCTGCGCTAATAGATACGGTTGTGACGGTCATTACAACCGACGATAAGACGTACACTGGAACTTTGGTTGGCGTGAATCCAGAGAACCTAAATGTGATAATCTCAGATGCAAAGGATTCAAACTCGAACTTCTACCCGAAAGTCGTGATTAATGGAAGCACTATAGCGCGCATTTTATCCACGCAGAAGGCATTCGATCTTAGAGGATTAGCCGAGAGGCTTGAAAGAGTATTTCCGAGAATGGTTAAACTCTATGAGAAGGAAGGATTCATATGGGTCATGGATAGAGTGAAGGTTACAGAGAAGGGGGTAGTTGAGGGCTCAGGACCAGCTGCTGAGAGAGTTCAGAGGATATATACGCAGTTTCTAAGGGAGATGCAGGAAAAACAGCAGACTCAATGATAAGGCTATAGGACCTTCCTCATCTTTTTTGATGTGAAAGTGCCTACTTGAAGTCGCCCAAATACTTAGCTTCAGCCCTGAACATCTCATCAACCATTCTGCGCGTCTCATCTATTGTTAGAACGGCGCTCGTGAGCGGATCAAGTAGGATCGCTTGAAATGCTAGGGTCTTATCCCGCTCAACAGCCGCCAAGACGGCTAATTCCTGAACGTTGATATTCGTCCTATTTAATGCCGCGCATTGAGGAGGTAGATCGCCAACGTAGCATGGGTGAATCCCATTTTTATCTATTAAGCATGGAACTTCAACGCAGCAGCCCTGAGGCAAATTTGTGATCAAGCTGCTATTCCTCACGTTTCCATTTATTCGTATAGGCATGTCAGTCTCTATCGAGTGTATTATCGCGGAGCAATACTCTCTACTCCTCTGAAGCGACATCTTCTCGTCACTCTTTATTAATCGAAGGATCTCCTCTTCCCTTTCTCTATGCCTTCTCTCCAGAATCTTCATCCTCTCAGAAGGACCTATCAGCCTATACTTCTTTAGGAGTTCAAGCCTCTTCCTAAAGTATGGAACATACTCCGACATGTGTTGGCTTGATTCAGTATTGAAGTATCCGAAGGCCTTGAATATCTCAACTCGAACGATATCAGCCTCAGTCCAATCCGCAGAGGAGTAGACGCTTTGATCCTTAAATTTCTCCCTTAAGAGCGGATAAGCATCTCTTCCATTCCACTTCAACTCCAAAAACCATGCCATGTGATTTATTCCAGCAACCCAATAGGATATTTCATTTAATGGCGCACCTAAATACTTCGCAAGTTGAGCGGCTGTTCCCTGCACGCTGTGACAGAGCCCTATGCTCTTGACCCTTGAGTAGTCGTTTATCGCCCAGCAGAGCATGGCCATGGGATTCGTATAATTAATTAATAGAGCATCTGGACATAATTCCTCGATGTCATGACATATCTCTAAGAGGACTGGTATGTGACGTAAAGCGTAAAAGACTCCGCCGGGGCCAATTGTATCTCCGATCCCCTGATACACGCCATATTTTACGGGGATCTCCAAATCCAATCTGGCGGCATCTAAACCTCCAACTCTAATTGAGACGATAACGTAATCCGCCCCGTCGAGGGCGACTCTACGATCAGTCGTAGCCTCCAATTTGGTTTTAAATCCATACTGTCTAATGATCTTCCTTGTGAGAGCCACCGTTAAAGCTAGGGCTTCCTTATCAATATCGACTAATGATATCGTGGAGTCTCTGAGTTCGGGATATGACAGAATATCGGTGATTAGCCTCCTTGCAAAGACATGACTCCCAGCGCCTATCAATACGATCTTCAATTCCGAACACCTCGGATCTCTCAATCCATACTTACTTAAAAGACTTGAGCAACCAAAGATGATGTATGCTTAGGATCATTGCTTCTGCGTATCTAAATGAACCATTCTGGCACCGACTTTTTCACGCCCCTCCTCGCTAAGACTCCAAAGTCGAAGGGGGAGAGGAAGTCAGCCAGCTCATCTGGATCGCGTAAATCTTCTAAATCGAGATCCAACCTTAAAAGTTCAGAGATAGCCCTTAAAATCTCTCGGGCACCATCAACGTCTAATCTGTCACCTTGAGTCTCAGCCAGCAGACAAAAACCTCTCATTTCATGAATGGGAGCTAGGCCTATTAGAAGCCCTGCCACGCCGTATATGTGCCCGCTTAGTATCTCCGCACCTAATGACTCAGCCGTTCTAGCGGTCTCGGGATCTGAAGCCGCATAATATAAGTTAGGCCTCTCCACTTTTCTTCCAGGTCTATAGCCGCCCAGAGTTATCACGTATC
>Ga0209410_1000686_pt1 | contig 15884 bp, 22 predicted proteins | sample Mar14436cmmetaG_FD_184135 | JGI IMG/M metagenome (GOLD analysis project Ga0209410, IMG submission 184135) | Marine hydrothermal vent microbial communities from Guaymas Basin, Gulf of California to study Microbial Dark Matter (Phase II) - Marker... ... | reverse complement strand
GCTTGACATAGATATTGAAAACGAGAATGGAAGTTTTTCATATATTCATAGAGAAACTGGAAGAGTATTTGGTTCCAATAAGATTTTCAATCTTGTCTTTTTCCAGCGAGAGGATTCTAATTATGGTTTATCTCTATTAAAACCACTATATAAAGCTGTGCTTAGAAAAGAAAAATTGGAAAGTGCGTTGGTGACGGCTGTGGAAAGACATCTTCCACGATTGCATGTAATTTTAAAACAAAATCAGCTTGGACATTATCCCAGTGAGGATGAGAGACGGGCTATTGCTCGGCTGTTCAGTGATTTAAAACCCGAATATGAAATTGTTACGACAGACCTGATTGACATAAACACTATAGATATAAAAGGAGTTCCGAACATAGATGATTACTTATCATTCATGCTCTCCCTTATCTCTTTAGGAGCACAAACCCCAATTGAGATAATGGGCGCGGCTGAGAAAGGCGTAACGCACGCTACAGCGAGAATTAGAGCAAATGTTTTCTTTGCAGGCCCAATAGCCTATCTCCAGAGAACTCTTGAACACGCAATAAATTCTCAAATCCTTCAAGACACACCATATAGATTTAAGATTAAAGAGTGGCAGATGCCCCTCGCATATACTGGAAAATAAAAATGCCTAAGCGATATATCTTTCATGGATTTATTTTTGCTGAGCTTCAGTCCTTTCGCAAGTCAAATCTTGATATTCCAGTAATGGTATTGCAGGCTAATGTTCCAATTTGGGATTCTACCGCTTACGATAGAGGATTTCAAATACCCGCTGACGTTCTGAGACGGTCAATACCAAGGGGCTGTGTTCCTCTTTTCCTCTTTCATGAGCATAAAGAGAAGTTAGGCGAGCTCTGTGATTTTGAGTATAATTCTTTTAAAAAGGCTCTTTTTGCAAGACTAAAAATCCTTCCGGAGAAGAGGCAACGAGTTCTCAAGCTAATTAGGAGTGCTGGCATAAACGGCATCTCTCTTGAATTGGAGACTTTAGAGGAGAGAGGAAGATATTTAAATAAGGTATTGCGAATGAAAATAACTGGTGCGGCTCTCGTTGATAGACCGGCGTGTAAGAAATGCCGAGTGAGGCTCTCCAAATAGGAATAAGCATAGTTGGAATTATTATGCCATTTCTCCTTTATATGTTGAAAAAATTGTTTGAATTATCTAATCATACTTCTCACATTCTTACTCAATTGGAAAATTTAAATGCCCGTGTTGAAAAGCTTGAGAAAAAAACTGCGGGCGTTGCTTCTATTGAGCAACTTTCTCAAGAACAAGCAATATTGACCGGTCGTGTTGAAAAAATGGAAGGCTGGATGATGAGAAATGGATACCGTCCAGATTGAGTTCGTTAATGTTAAAGCTCAAGCGCCCGGTCATAATCAAATAGTAATTCATCATGGAGATTATCATATTGTTCTATCTCCTTGTAAGGCTTATGAGAAAGCAACTCATGCGATAGTTTGTGATTACGATAAGGATGATTGGATTGCATGGAAATGGTATGTTGATAGGAAAATTCCTTTATACGCTGAAGGTGCGATTTGCGAAGCGCTAAAGCATGAAGAAATTGGTAAGCATTTAATTCCTTTTACTAAGCCTATAAAAATAGGCGATTTACGCTTACATGTTTTAAAAGCGCCAGTGGCGCCTCGCCAGCCAGCAGCTGGCGTGATGCTTCCTCAATTTAAAGTTTGTATTGTCCCAGAGCTCCCGCCTTATATTTCACAAGCACTTATCAAAGCATTCGGCTATCCTCCCAAACACATAATAGTTGGTATAGGCTCTTATGAGAAGTCTAATCATAAAATTTCTTTTAAGGATTTTAAGGAGCAAATAAAGCGTGTTCTTCAGCCTCCAGAAAAAGGCATTCTTTCACTCACGCTAACGAATTTCAGAAAGGATTTAGTTGCTCATAAATCTACTGTTCTCAAAGAGCTTAAGAAAATCTTTCCTGACATTCCCATAATTTGGGCAAAGAAGAGTATGGTGTTTGAGATAGGGAGAGACGGGCAACCTTTTGAGATTATAAAAGGTAAATCTCTTAGCTGCCCACTTCAGCATTCCATTAGGAATTTATTACATTTAGAAGAGTTCAGAAGCTCAGGCATAGACTTTGACCTTAAGAATCCTTCTTCAAGATGGAAGGAATTAATCATGGATTTGAGGATATTGGGCAATTCAGCTTACCCTCGCTTGTTGAAAGGAGAGAAATGGGGAGATTGGACGCTTACAGATGTTAAGAAGTATTTTGCTAAAATAATAGATGTTCTTCGTTCAAGATGCAAATTTCCTTGGATACCTCCATTTGGCAAATATAAGAAAATATATAAGGAGTATTATGGGCGGGATCCTAATAAGGCTGCGAAGTCAAGTTTCTGGCAATTATATAGAGAGGCTGAGAAATATATGCAGACTAAACCGCCTGCAACTCTTGAGGAAGCAAAAGAATGGGATAAGGAGCGCAAGTCAATCATTAAAACAAAATCATCCCTCAAGCCAGGCTGGTATTCTGATGTCAAGCCGAAATATCGTTTTGAAATAGATATTATTGAGAGTGATTTAGCTCATCTTGGATGGGATAAGAAAACGCTTCTTGTGGATCCGAAGTGGGATGGATTACGCCTTACTCTCGGTAAGATTAATGGTAAAGGATTTGCTTGGGTTGATCCTGAAGAATTAAAGGAAAAGTCGCCTGATGTTACCAAGCGATTGCCAGAAATAATAAAGGAAATAGAAAATCACTGGCCCGATAACACAATTTGCGATGCTGAACTGATAGCTATGGATTTTCCTGAAGTTCTACACAGAACGGTGAGTAACTCAGTATTAAACAGCAAAGAACCAGCTGAGAACTTTGTGGATTATATGTATGCAGCCGTGTTTGATATTATGTATTTCAAAGGCGAAGAAGTCGAGCATAAGTCTCTCTCAGAGCGGATGAAAATTCTAAAGGAAATCCCGCTCTCCGCTCATATAATTGTTCAGAGAGTTTCAGAAAAAATGGAGCCAGGCGGATTTGCTTATGTCTGCAATTCAGTAAAGGATGTGAAGAAGGCTTGGAATTTAATAACAAACGATAAGGCAGTTAAGTTTAGAGGCAAATACATTCGCAAAGGCGCTGAAGGCGTAATGATAAAACTTTGGGAGGAAGATACCCGTGCTAAGCAGCAGAATCCCGCCTGGGGGAAAACCAAAATTTTCAGAGAATGCGATCTTGTAGTTCTTGGCAAACATACTGTTAAAGGAACGACCTCTGTGTTTAATTATTATCTCGGCATAGATATAACTCCTGAATATGCAGCGAAGCTTCTTGATGATAAGAAACTGAAGAAATGGGTTGTCGCTCTCGATGGCAAAAAACTAATTACTGGAGTTACCAACATACGAAATCTATTAAAAAAGAAAGCTAAAGTCAGGTATTTCATTTATTACGGTAAATCAGATAACACGAAAATTAAGCTTGATGTTGGAGGTGTCCTTCGTGTTGCAAGTGAGGAAGTGATTAGATATGAAAATGAAGCTCATCCTGAAGCTCCGCTCTTCAGAGGATACATTAATAGAGCTATGGAGCCTATTCCAGAAAAAAATGTTTCCGATTCGCTTGATGTCTTTAATAGGCTCTCCTTGCTTGAGCCGAAGCGAGTGCCCATTGAGGAATTAATGAGATGGCATCAGGAAAGCATTAAAGAAAAAAAATTCAAGGGCAGAGGTTTGTATTTGCCAGCTCCTCACGCTGAATTGATTTACGCTGGAAAGAAAGTTCTTGTGTTGAAGGATAGGAAATACAATATAGGTGGAGAGGTATTCTTGATTTTTGACCATGATAAAGCATACGGATATGCGATGATTGGGAGACCAATAAAAATCAATACAAAAACAGAATTTCTTAATCTCCAGCCTCTACATAAAGTAACTGAAGAAGAATTTAAAAAATGGAAATGGGCCTTCCCGGTCTATGCATATCCAGTTGTCCAATTCATGCCGTTCTCCAGGCCCAAGAAAATGAAAGTGCCTCGGGGAGTTCAGAATTTCCTTTTGGATGCAGCTGATTATATAGTTGAGGAATCCTCCTTACCGCCCATAGCTTTTCTTGGTGAAAGACCGGTAGAAATCTTGGCGGAGAAAACAGATTAGCGAAATTGATAGGTTCCCCGCTCTTCTTTCCTTGAAATCTCTTCTGATTGCTGTTTTCGCTTGTCATGAAAATTTGAAAACAACTCATCCAAATATTATATGTTTTGCGAGGCGGGTTTTGCTTCTCATCAGAACAAAAATTTTCTGAATGGCGGAAGGAGAGCTTGCCATTCCGCAAATGGCGTAAGGAAAATCCATATTCTATATCTCTCACCAGAATTGAGATTTAAGGAAATGGCGGAGTTTCTGCTGAGTTTGAAATTTGATGTGAGATGCCCATAGTCAGAGTGAGATTTTTAGAAGATGGACGAGAAGCAGAAATTCCATTTGATATTCTTTCATTCAAGGCACCGAAGAAGCTCACGAAGGAAGAATGGAAGAAGCTTGCAGAAAAATATAAAGGACAACCTTTGCCACCTGAGTATTATGCTGATTTTAAACCCGGCAAGTTGGCGTTTATCCAATGGCACATCCGTGGAATTTTGCCAGAAGATAAGGAAGCCTATGATAAAGGCAAGAAATCATTTTCGGAGATAATTGTAGGGCATTCGCTTCATCAAGATTTCCGTATGTGGTTCCAGGGCCTATCAAAGCCTGTGGAATGGGTAATTTTGGATGATTCTATGGAGGCATACGAGAGATATAATTTAGGGAAGAGAGATCCAAGAACAGGCAACGTTCAAAAGAGTCTCGCTCTAGTAAAGGAGGCTGAGGCGTTGAGAAGCAAAGCGAAGGATGCTGCTCGTGATAAATTATTAATTTCAGAGAAGGACACTAAGATAATAGAGAAATATGCTCTTCATGAATATGATAATTGGTTGCCCCCAGGGGACGTTGGCGCTAGTCCGTATGCGTGGGGTGTTCTTGTTACTATTTCAATAGGTGTCGCTCAGCCGGGAGTTCAGAGGCAGTCGCTTCATGAGTATTTCTATTATCCTTCCAAAGACTTACCTAAGCGTAATCAAAAATTAATGAATGGACGAATAATATTTAGAGCGTTTAAGAAACCTCGTCCGCTGTGGTGGACTTGGATGGCGATTAGGGATCCACGCCCTTACTCGCCGTGGTGTGGAATCGACCAAGGAGTTTATCATTTAACCCCTGCTGAAGATTTAAAATATATAGATAAAGAAGATTATCCTGAATGGAAGGAGCGAAAGGAGGATTGTGAATAATGCCAGCGAGAGAAGAGCGTGCCTTTGCGCCGATATTCCTCTTTGGAGGCGGGTTGTATGATGTAGGAGAGAAGAAACCCGTGCCGCCTTACTCTGTGATAGTCTATAAAGATAACGATAAGATTAGAGCAGAGGATGCTAAGGGTAAAAGAATATCTTGGGGTCGAAGTCCCAAGGACGACAAGTCTGTGATACAGGATGCTATCAACTCTTTGCCGGATGACGGCGGAAAAATTGTATTGCGAGAGGGAACTTACTATGTAGAGAGCCCGATAGAGCTGCGATCCGATATAGTATTCGAGAACCAAGGGGTCATAAAGGCATCATCGAAGGATGTCATGCTTGTTAAAGGCTATAACATAAAGAATTTTGAGCTCCGAGGCGGCAAATACGATGGAGCACGAAGCACCTATGGCGGCGAGCAGACTTCCAAATTCGGCTTGTCTTTCGAGAACTGTGAGAATTTCCGTATTGTTGGAATCTATGTCTATGATACCACCAGCTCTGGCTTGTTTATACAATATTCGAATGATTTTATTGTAACGCAATCACGTTTTGAGCTAACGGGGCAGCCGAATGTCGGATACGGTGATGGAATAAAAGTCATAAGCAGCGAGAAATTCACGATTTCAGATTGTATAACATATCAAACTGGACACTGCTGTTTTGACATCGCAACATCCTATCGTTTCACTCTGACGGGAAATGTCGCTACTTACAGCAGAAGCAGAAATGGGTTCACTATTAATACATGCAAGTGGGGAGTATTAGTGGGCAATGTCGCTTATCAAAACGCTCATGACGGGGTTAGACTTGAGAACTCACGGAGGATAATTGTCGCAAGCAACTCTATATCATATAATGGTCGCTGCGGCATCAAACTATACACTATTTGGGACTCAGCTGACTGCGTTGAGAACGTCGTGTATGGCAATTTTATATCTGACAACAACAAGGAGGGAGGGACTGATTACGATGGAATACGATTAGGCGAGGAATTGGACTCGAAGAAAACGGGCTACAACCTTGTTGTTGGGAATTACATCATTCGTGGCAGCGGTGAGAGGCATAAGTATGGCATTCGGCTGCGCTCTGATGCACAGCACAATCAAATATTCAGAAATCATGTAGTATGGGGTGGAGAACTTGCTCCTATTCTTGATGAAGGAAGCAATAATGTCGTGCGAGAAAACATTGGCTTCCTTACGGAAAATTCGGGGGTTGCTACTTTCAGCGGTGACGGCTCGGCTAAGCAGTTCTCAATCGCTCACGGCTTGGTTTCTGAGCCATCCAAAGTTCAGGTAACTCCGATGACAGAGGATGCTGCTGGGGATTTCTATGTTACGAAAGATAGCACAAATATTTATGTTAATTATCTCTCAGCTCCGCCGTCTGGCTCGGATAATGTTAAACTAAGCTGGTATGCAGAAGTATAAAGAGGGAGAGTAATTAATGCCGTTTGATTTGTTTCCGCTGCAAAAAATATTCGAGGTAGCTGAGGCCGACTGGGAAAGCATTAAGCAAAAATTAGAGGAGGAAGGCTCGTATAATAAAATCTACGATCCTAATATAGATGGATATCTTGATGCCTCAAAAATAACTAGCGGAGTCTTCAGTGTAGATAGAATTCCTGGTCTTCCTCGCTCAAAAATCACCGATTTCTTCGATAGTCCGTTTTGGGACAATATACCCGATAAGCCATCGTCTTATCCTCCGTCTGCTCATGCATCGAGTCACGCTTCAGGTGGCTCTGATCCAATAGATCCTGCAGACATAGGTGCGATAGATAGCGGTGAAAAAGGCGCTGCGAACGGAGTGTGCGAGCTTGACGGTTCAGCGCTTGTCCCCATTTCTCGCATTCCTGATTTATCACGGAGCAAGATTACGGATTTTTGGGATTCACCGTTTTGGGATAACATTCCTGATAAACCAGATGTGCATAAAGTAAAAACAAGCAACTCCGATGATTCGCCTAATTATCTCTCCGCTAAGCTGGATGCAGATGTGTTTGAGGAAGATGGCCTAAATTATATAATGAAATTGAAGGATGGCATCACTCAGCATATTTCGTTTGCTTCAGGTTTCGGTGTGAAGTTTAATGCTAGCGCCTCTGATCCCGATGATAAAGATAAGCTCATAAAAGGAGATAGCTATACTGGAGCTGGAATATATTATTACGATGGTTCTTCTTGGATAAAGGGTGATTTCAATTGTAATAAATTGAATGCTGAAAATGGAATAGTTTCTGGAGGGGATCTCAATCTCTCGGAGCAAGAAGCCGTTAATTTTGCAATCGAAAATCAGGAAACTTTACCTAGCACTTCTAAGGCTGGCCGTATGGTGTTTAATACTTCTGATAATCATTTGTATGTGTATGTGCCATGAAAACGAAAGATGCAAGCCTTTTGAGGATTCTGGAAGATGCGATAGAAAAAAAGAAACAAGAAGACCTTATACGATTATATAATAAATTTATTGAGATAATAAAAGCAGAAAATCCATCTCCATATTATCTGCTTTTTATTTTAGAATTAATACATTGGAGTATATTAAAGGAAATAATAGAGCGAGCAAATAAACAAGACTGAGAGATGCCTTGGAAAAAAATACCGTTCGCTGATGAAATAGATGGCGGAGGCGGAGGGGGAGGAGACGCCTGCTTAGTCGTAGCAGCCAGCGATGCACCTTCTGATCTTAAGAATAGAGCTGATTATGTCTGTGACGGCTCCGATGATCAAGTTGAAATAAATAATGCTCTTAGCAATGCAAAGAAGGTGATTCTTACTGTTGGAACATTTCATCTTTCAGGCGATATCACGATTCCGTCTTATACAACTCTATTCGGCTCGGGTTGGGGCACATTGGTGAGCGGCAACTCCATTCGTAATTCAGACCAGGATGATGGTAACACACACGTTGCAGTGGGGTTCCTTCGCAAGTCAGGCGCTCCTAGCATGGGCGCTGTTCGTATGGAGAATGTCAGCTTCTTTAAAGTGCATGATATTTTTATAGAAGGTAATAATGGACAGCGTGGAATTTTCATAAGAAAAGCGACGGATGGCTGGGTGGAGCGTAATTATATAAAGGATGTTAATTATGCTGGCATCTCCTGCGAGAGAGCCATCCAAGACACCCCGGATGTCTTTAGAATCGTCATAAAAAATAATATATTAAATCATGCTCAACTTCCGATATATATTGAGTGCAGTGACGATGTTATTATAGAATCTAATAGATGTTTTGGAGAGCCAACTCAGGGCGCACTTCTTCAAGGATCTCATAATATAATAATAAAAGGAAATGATTTCGGAGCGACCGCCGACTACGCAGTATTAAGCATCGAAAGCGACGGAACACGACGATGCAGAAATATAAAAATTATAGGTAATGAAATACACGATGGAGGCCCAACCGAGGGCTATGGAATTAGAATTTATGGAAGCGGTCATAAATATATCACAATCGCCAATAATCATATTTATAACAATCAAATGAGTGGAATTTATCTCTACGCCGGCGAGTATATTAGTATAATCGGAAACTTCTTTTATGACGACCAAACTACTAAGACACAGGACTATGGCATAGAGTTCAGAGACGCAGATGCTTTCTCTAATATTTTGCTCAAGAATAATGTCATTGGAGAAATGGAGCAAGGCAAAATACATATTCCCTCGAGCGTCTCGAGAGATGCAATTCTTGGCGAACAGATGATAGTTAATGTGCGAGACACTTCTACGATAGGTTTTGCACTCCCAATTATTATTCCAAAGGAATGTGTTCTATTAAAAGCGAGCATCGTTGCTCAATCTGATGTTCCATCAAGTTCATCGGACTATTATACTTTTACTCTAAAGGACAAGGGCGGAGACGGATCGGGCGAGGACGTAATCTGCTCCAAATCTACAAATGGTAATCCGATAACTGCCTTCGACGAATGGGATTTAGGCTCTTTGGACAGCACCCATAAAGTGCTAAATAGAGGCGATGTTTTGAACTTACATATAAGCGAAACCGGTAGTCCCCCATCTCTTGATGCCCTATCCCTGCTCCTTAAATTCGCTACGACGGAATAATAATTAAACTCTTTTATTGAAATCTTATTTTTGAGAAAGCATGACAATTCAAATTATACCTTTTTGCGCCAAGGATCCCGTGCAAATGTCTGTTACTGAATGGGCTCTCTACTTCAATGCTTATCCTTACTCTTCGGAGGCGGCGGCGTTTCTTGAAAATTATTTCTTAGTAGAAAAAACGGCGGACATTCTCAATCAAATGGAACTAGCTCAAGCAGCTCAGATTTATCGTGCTTTTTCATCCGACTATCAGGATGAAATTTGGCCGTATTTAGATGATGAGCTTAGAGCTTATTTATCCTTCTCATCTGCATTATTTGTTTGTCTTGCTAAAGATGGTGCTCTCGGAAAACGAGCTGTGAAATAAAATGGAGACCGCAACCACTCTGTTGCCTTTAATGTATGAAGTAAAGGGAATTTGGAGATATAAGCCCTTGGGTAAGTGCTTGATAGAAATAAACGTCTCATCCAATTCGACGGATTCTGTTCTTCTTACAGTGTATCCTGATGTCGGCTATCGCTATTTAGGCGTTTCTTATTTTAGAATATTCAATCCGCCTCTCCAGAGAGTTAAGATGTATATATCCGATTGGGAAAATCCAGCTAAGAGCTACTCAAACGGATTTTGTATAGCAGACATTAGTGGAAACCACTATGATGTAAGAATAACTCCTCGTGATTATGGGTTGGATAAAATCTATTGTGATAAGTTCTGGATTCAAGTAATTCCGACTGAATCTGTCAATTACGATAGAAAGACAATCATAAAATTTTCTGGAATTGAAATTCGTTGATTAGGATGTATTGGGAAGAAGATGTTTTTTATGGCGGCAATTTGACTGCTCCTAAAGGCTCAAGCACTTTCTTTATAAAACCTGGCGGGAATATATCCCTTGAAATCTCTGAAAAGTATTTGGGGAGTTTTACTGTGTATCTTGATTGGCCCGAAACAGCGGATAAATTGGAGAAGTGCTCTATTACGAACGGAACTCATGAAAAAGTAATAGCACAGAATATTCCACTTTCAAGTGTGGTTAATTTACAGTTCGCTAAGCCTCGGCCTATCCCGACTGATTGGTGGGTGTCGGCGTCGTTCCATTTAAATTCAACCAAACGAATTGTCGTATATACGGAAATATTAGATAATCCACAGGAGGAGATATAATATGAGCTATTTGACAGCAGAAGCCCTTGATAAAATGCACGCACTCTGCCCTAAGACACTGAAAAACATAGATTGCGATGCTCCAGCTCTTGCTGAGGAAATAATCTCTAAATACAACGGCCAAACCGATAAATCTGCTGAGAAACTCATTTCGCTTGCGATTTCTACAGTATCTAATTATCTTCTAACAGACAGAGCGATGGATGATGAGCTGGATGCGCTTCTCATTTATTTTGAATCCCTTTTTGCTGGAGAAGACGAAGACCCGATAGAAGCCTTGATAGGTGTTTTCACCTATTATCTCCTAGCAAAGCCTCAATTTGATAGCTACAGACATTTGATTTCATCCTATCTGTTTGAAGAAATAGATTTAGGTGAGGTAGCGTGAATGTAGGTGAGAGTGTTGAAATTGAGGACAGCTCGCTTGGCTTGATTATCTTAGGGATAATCACTGCAATAGCTCTTTTTACTAATCACACGATAGCGAGTTTTGGTTTACTACTTTTAGCTCTTCAACTCTTTAAAAACGAATTGAAATCTTCCATCAGCTATGTTGTGGAGAAGATGGCTTCAGTGTAAAGAAGAGCTTATAAGAAAAGCCGATAGTATTTGGATTTACAAGAAAGCGGAGATTGAGGAATTCCTCGGCAGTCTCTTTGATTGGTTCATGAATGGAGAGATAGATGTAGCAGAAGCGGATAATTTGCTTCGCTTGAAAATCCCGATACTCACCAAGGAGGATAGGGCTCAGATTATTCAGATGCTTTTAGATGCGAAACACGAGCTTGAAATTGAAGGAGTGATTTAGATGGGAAAGCATCTCGTGATTATATTGGATGCCTGCCGATATGATGCATTAAAAAACGAATTACCAAAATATACAGGAAACTTCATTTTATTTCCAGTGTATTCTGGCTCGCACAACACGCCCACATTCTATAAGAATATAACGAATGTGGAGGACTTTGTATTGCTCACTGCGAATCCCACACCTTTTTATCATAAGCAAGAACGCAAATGGAAGCGAGTGATTCACACGAAGTCCATTGACCCAATGGATAACTTAAAGGAATGCGTCGAATTACTAAAATCAGAGGATAAAGTTTTCTTGCACCTCATTCCACCACATACTCCCTGGCAAGGCGCTGAAGGCGGGAATGTTTATAAAGCACTAATGGAGAAGCTTAACTTTTCTATGGAATTAAAGCAGAAGAGAAGAAATTTCGGTCCGATAGGAATCGAGAGACAAGTTTATCAATCTGTCGGAAAGAAAGAAGCGCATAAATACTATATTGAAAATTTAGATTATGCTCTTTCAGCAATATTTAAATATTACACTAAACTGCCAAAACCATTTGTAATAACTGCTGACCACGGAGAGCTGTTAGGAGAAGATAGCCTTTGGGGCCATTCATTTAAAGATTGTAATCATTATATACTCCGAATAATTCCAGTTGCAGTGGTGTATTGAAATGCGAAATGTTATTTTAATAATACTAGATAGCTGCCGATACGATGCTTTTATGGAAGCGCAAGCGGTTGCTCTTAAAAGCTTTGGACAGGTATTAAAGTGCTACTCCGTAGCGTGTTGGACGCTCCCTAGTATGGTTTCTCTTCTTTACGGACGACCGCCCCTCAACTCTTTCATAAAAGGCAAATTATTTGAAGTAAGCGATTTTATAAACAAGCAGATACTCACGCCTAATCCGCTGATAACCCAAGCAAAGAATACTATTTTCCGAGAATTTAAAATTAAGGGCTTGGAATACGATTACTTGAAGTCTTCTGCTGATATATTTAAAGATGCAAAGGAATTTTTAGATGCAGCTCCTGAGCCATTTCTTCTCGTGCTGCATTTAATGGAAACTCATACACCATATTTTGACGGGCAGCGAACATATCAGGGCGCACGGGCTTTTAAAAATCCCAGCGAAGGTGTAAAAATTCAAAGTAAATGCATTGATTTTATTGATAATAATTTTCAGCGGCATTTATATAAGGCGATCTGCCAGCTCAAAAATACAAGAATAATTATAACTTCGGATCACGGAGACGGCTTCGGAGAGGAGGAATGCGGAATAAAAAATTTTCAGCACGATCCCGCTAACCAATATTTAGTATTTCATCCAAAGCTTTTTGAAATACCATTTATAATTAAAGATTTGTGATAATAAATGAGCTCCGCTAGCATAATAAAATATATTCAAATACAGGGCTCATCTCTTTGTGATGGCAAATGTAAGATTTGTCCCTATGCTCATTCGCCTGTCTCCCAACTCAAGCGCACTATGAGCGTTGATGAATTTACATTCATCATCCGGAGACTACGAGAAGCAAAGTTGCAGCCATATAAGATTTGTCTTTACTTAATGTCAGATTCCTTCTTTGATAAATACCTTATTGAGAGAATAGAAATCACGCACCAGTATTTTCCTAACACTCTCATAGAGGTATCTTCTGCACTAGGCGCTGGGAATTTGAATTTCTTCAAAAAGCTGATACAAGCTCTCAGCAACAAGCCGCATGAAATTTGGATTTCTATTCATGGAATAAATCCAGAAACTTACTCAGCTTTGTGCTCTCGTGATTTCCATAAAGTTCGTCAGCGAGCTATTGATTTATTGAAAATCGGAGGTGAGTTGTGTAATTTCAAATTTGTTGGTTGTGGATATTCAAAGGATTCACAAATCAAACTTTTTTCTTTTGAGGAATATAAAAATTTTATTTTTCAGCTCACGAAAGAGGCGGGTGTTGAAAATCCTAGGAACATAAAAATATCATATATTCCTTTCCATAACAGAGCTGGAGAAGTAAAATACTGGAATTGGCGTTTTGTAAGGGAGATAAATGCTTTTAAACCACACTTCTGCTCTCGTCCCTACGAGTGGCTTCATATCCTTGCGGACGGCCGAATAATATCCTGCTGTATGAACTATGCCTTAAATCAGATTTGGGGTAATTTATTTCAGCAGTCTTTGGAAGAAATATGGAAGGGCGATAAACGAAAATCTTACATTTTGAGACAGCTCGGCTTAGAACAGGGCGAAATTCCTTGTAAATATTGTATGTCGCCTGGAGGTTGAAATGAAGCGGATTGCAATAGTTAAAACTTTTATGAGGCCTCAGCTCTTTGCTCATTGTATAAATTCTCTGATAGCAGCTGGAACACAAGAAGTCCTTGTAGCTTTTGACGGGCCGGAGGAATACTGGGAACCCCATAAAAGAATAGTATTTGAGGCAAATCAAATAATTGATGCTGAGATATTTCGCTTTCCTCACGATTATGGCTTGGCGGCTTGTCGAAATAGATTAATTGAAATGGTTTCAGAACCCTACTTTCTAATGCTGGACGATGATATTGCGGTTTTTCCTAGCATCTGGAGCGCCCTGCCAGCAATGAGCTATTCAAATAAAATAGGCGCAGCCACATTCGGTTGGTTCTATAATGGTGTTTTGCAAATAGATGCGTGGGATATAAACATAAAAAATAAACGGACTCTATCTAAGACCATTCGCTGGCCGAAGAAAATAATTTCCGTAAATGGTTTTGTGTTTTATTATCCATTTGATTTCGTGCCTAATCAGGGCTTTTGGTCCCGCAAATTCTTTGATGAGTTTCGCTGGGATGAGCATTACATAATTGAGGGAGAGCACGAGGATTTGGCTATGCAAGCATGGACAAGTGATTGGAAATTTGCTGTCTGTGTCAATGCACAGTTGCTTCATTTACATGATTGGTCGGATGAGGAATATCACTGTAATCATAGATTTTCAAGTGAAAAAATGAGACGAAGCTGGATATATTTCTTTAAGAAGTGGAATTTAGAAGAGTATGAGGATGGAGACTGTCTCTTGCCTTGGCTTCCCCTTAATCTTCTAAAGAAAGAAGCTAGCATTAGAGAAAGCCTTGAGAAATGGAGCCGATTATCACTTTCACCTGCAAAAATGAAAACGAGGGAGAAACAATAACTCTTAATTTAACCTATGTATCTCGCTTCGATCCCCAAATAATTCTATCAAACGCAATTACAACTTTATTAGACGGAACCACCTCCTACTGGCGAGTGGGAGAAGAGCGGTGGAGAATAAGGGTGGAGGGATACTGTGAAGGAATGCTGACAATCCAAGATATACGCAGGGCTTCAGGCTGGCCGGGCTTATTATCGATTAAGGATATTTGTAACCCAGCTAATATGACTGCTGTAATAATGGATTTCAGATATAGCGCATGGAAGTGTCACTCGAAGCCTTATTGGTATAGATACGAATTAGTCTTTGAAGAGCTGAAATACTGATAAGCGGGATGTTTTAAAAATGGAGCGGAATAGGAAATGGCTCTCCAATCGATAAAACTGCTAAATACAGCAAAAGAAAATATCACGAAGCTCTTGACGGGTATGGCAGGCGCCTATTCTTATAAAGGTATAGGCGTCGGAAATTCTGATACCGCTGCCGATGAGACACAGGAACATCTTTTGGGTGACGAGACTAATTTCAAGGACGGCAACATGTCGGTATTCAAGAACGCCAATAATTCATATATAGCTCAGTGGAATAGCACGTGGGTCTATAATGATTTGCCATCAAACGCAATTTCCGAAGCGGCCGTGTCTATGAACGCCTCAAACGGAAGCACAACCTGTCTGCTAAGATGCACCTTCGACACTATCTATCTTGATGCTGATAGTTCATTTAGTCTGATATTACAGGTTTCGCCAACCCAGGGCTAAATATGTCTGCAACTACCTCTTTTGGTTTTCGTGTAATAGGTGAAGTAATAAAAAAGGATGGTAGAAGATACAGGGTTATAGGAGATAATGACAATTTCCTTTCGGATTTTGACCGCTCGCTTCTTAGTATTCTTGCTGAAATAAATATAATAGATTGGCTTAAGCTAAAATATCTTAATGATGAATGTTTGCTACGTATGCTTTTACAAGAAAAGCAGCTGAATGTCTCCGATTAGATAGCGAGGGTATTACCAAAATTGCTTTCGGTGATTCAGCGGTTCCTGCCACCCGCAATCAAACAGCTCTGCAGGGAGACAATCAAATAGTTTATCCTGTGCAGCTTTATCATTTAGATGACCAAGCGTATATTTCCTTTCAATTCACAGATGATATTCCATTTGACATAAATGAAGTTGGGTTATTTAATAAAAGTAACGAAATGGTTTTCAGGGGAACTTTTAAATCACCCCTGAAGATTCTTGACACCAATAAGTATTCACAGCGATTAGTTCTTAGATTAAAATTAGGCGAGGGTCCGTGAGACATAGCAGATGGAGAAGGCGACGGTATTATCCTCTATTTCTTGAGC
>Ga0209410_1000683_pt1 | contig 15895 bp, 17 predicted proteins | sample Mar14436cmmetaG_FD_184135 | JGI IMG/M metagenome (GOLD analysis project Ga0209410, IMG submission 184135) | Marine hydrothermal vent microbial communities from Guaymas Basin, Gulf of California to study Microbial Dark Matter (Phase II) - Marker... ... | reverse complement strand
TAGTTACTGATCCATCACTAATGGGATTGAAAACTGCTAAGAGAATAAGGGATCTATTGAGAGAGGTGCATGTAGATGTGAGAGAAGTATATCTAGTAGGTAATTGTCGCTCTGAGGAGACTGAAAAGTTGGTGAGGAATTGGGCGACTAGGATTGGAGTGAAGTATGCTGGAGCTCTACCCTATGATGCTAATGTGGCTGAGTTTAACTTAAAAGGGATACCATTACCTAAGCTTCCTTCAAATTTCACCATCTGTTATTGTAGCTCGTAGAATAGCTAATATCATAGGTCTGGTATAGGCTAGATTATATTGTTAAAGTGCCTATTCTTATAGTCAGAAATTAGAAGATTAGGACATATAGACTAGTTGCTTCGTATCTTTTGAGGCATTTTTGATTATATGAGTAAAAGTATTAAACTACTATAAAGGACTACATTATTCACATATCTCAATTTCTTATAGTCCTTTATTACCGAAAAAAGGGAGAAATCAACAGTATACACGGTGGATAAATGAGAATATCTAAAAGGAAGTTCGTATGCTTATTTGGATATTCCATAGCGCTTCTAATACTGCTACTAGCAGTAGTATCATCAATACTTTCAGAGCCCGCTAGGTATTATGCTGGTTACCAATATTTAGGACATGAAGGTGCCTATGGAGCTGCACTTTATGGAGAAATTTACACAATAGATCCTTATACTCCAAAGGATTACTATATGCTCGAGTGGATTACTATTATCTTGAAGTATAGCCCTCTCTACTGGGTACAACTAGGTTATGCCAGAGGCTATATTGCTAATGTATATTTGGATGTACCGCATTACTATATTGAACGTAATGATGCAGATCAGTATAACTTTATAATTCTCCCTATAGGTCCGAGGAAGGGAGAGTGGCACAGTTACTATATCGAGTGGCCCTATGGATTAGGAGAGCCCGTTGATATAACTATCTACCGCTTTTACATAGATTCTCACCTAGTTTGGACTCTCAATGATGTCAATCCCTCAATGGTCAATGACTATCAGGCTTTTGTCGAAACTACTACCGGAGAGATCTGCATAGATGGTAGTCATTTCAGAGAGTTGATATACTATGAAGAACCTAACAGACCCTCATATTGGGAAACCCATATACCAAGGTTTACTCGTCCCTACTCGCTTATAGAGGTAAGCCATTACGAGTTCTATGCATATGGAGGTGGTTAGGATGAGGGTAAGGCTAGTACTAATTGTCATGATATCAATTCTCCTACCTCTCCTCCTCTATAGTTTAATCTACAATCTGATCTACCCTCCAAGAGAGCTATCCTATTCTCCAAAAGAGAAGCTAACTAGAAGAGAAGCCCTTAAGCTCGCATTAGAGCTATTCAAGAAAGGTGAGTACATTCCTGCTACATCTCCGAACTTTCCTCCTGAAGTTGTAGGAGGAATAGTTATACCACTATTTAGACGGTTCTCCCTTGAAGACGGTATTAAGATAATGGAACTCCTAACAGGTAAGAAGCCTATGATTCCTAAGTGGATTCCCAAGAGTCTGAGGTATTCTGCAGCGTTTCTACCCGATTCACCCGGTTTACCAAGAGCACTGGTGATAGTATGCTATGACGATAAACCAATCTCACATTTCTATGGAAAAGAAATGATCCAGGTATCAATAGAGATAGCAACACACCACGGAAGGGTTCCGAGTTCAGAGGACTTAAAACGGTTGGTAGAGAAGGAACGGAAAAGCGGTAAGCCTGTGGAGCTACTCAAGATAGGAGAGATCTATGTTTATATGTATAAGAAGGCTCGAGATCTAGCACCTAATGGCAATGTTATACGAATACCCATGGCGATGTTCTGGGACGATACATACTGCTATACTGTGTGCGTACGACCACCACTAACTGCAGAGGACTTGATAAAGGTAGTAGAGAGCATGATATTAGAGAGAAAATAAGTACTCTTCAACCCGATTTTTTACTATACTTAAGTTTAATTGAAAGTATACAGGTATACTTCACTTTAAGCCTGAGGTAGATCTGGCTTAAGGTACTCCTTGGATTACCTAGCGTAGTCAGTACCTGACTACGTTATTACTGGTATTCGTGCTTGTCTGAGGATGTTCCTAAATACGCATAGATTTAGTCCAGCTATCTTGGATGATGTTCTGATATCCCCTGTCTCTATGTAGTATTCTAGTGCTGCTTTAATTCTTGGAGGTTGTTTTTCTATAAAACTCCAATCAGCAGACTCACGCCTAATCCTCCTAAACTCAATCTCCTCTCTCCAGAAGTTCTCAATCAGATCCTTATTAGCTGTACCTTTGCTAGACATACTCTTTATAATCTTTGTTCCGAGATTTAAGTATGTTACTAATGGGTCAGTGGTTTGAGTACCTGCTCATGGTATATTTTAGGGAAATAGCTTAACACTATCTGATGAAATACTTCACCGTTTTTCAGGCAGACCTCCTCAAGCATGCCACGAACTAATCCCAAATCTCCTTCCCCTAACTGCATCCTAAACTCTTCTACATAGGAGATGACTCTGCGTACGTCTACAGGTTTACTATATCCTTTGAGTTTAAGCAACTCGATAGAGTATGTGGAGGGCATGAAGTACGATCTGGACGCATCGATCACTTTAACCTCAGCTTCTACAAATGTCAGAGGTCTTATACTTTCATAGTTCGGGTATTCATTAACTATTTCCTCCCATCTCATCACAGGTTCGAACTCGACCTTGATCTGTCTCTCCGGGCCTTTGTATATAGCGTATATCGTTTTCCTCTTTTGATATTCTATATACTCCTTTGGAGTGAGGTGTTTAAATCTCCAGTTCTTAAAGTGTTCGGGAGATACTGTATCGAACTCATTTATCAGTACTCTGCCATCTCTATATAGGCTATTCAGCACTTCCAAAAGTTCCTCCAATTCCTTGGTTCCATAGATCACCAGGTCAAGATCACTATATTCCTCATGGTAAAAACCGTGCATCAGGGATCCAAAGACCCCGAAGTCGGATGTTCTGAGTGTGGATATTTCTGTGATCATATCAAGTAATCTACGAAGAGCTTTCAAAAGTTTGTCATCCTTTTCAGATATCAGCAATTTCTGGAGTCTCTCCTCAGGCTTTCTGAGCTCGGCTATGTACTCGTATTTGAGCCCTACGAGTCTCTTTCTAAAGACTCTACTGTACACGGTGTACTGAGGATATCTCTCCTCTACAAATTTGAGTCCTCCATCGAAGTAGAATTTGTAGTATCTTAGTCCTTTTCCTACCCTTAGCGCTCTCTTTTCCTTACTAATGTATATGGTCTCGGGAGCATATTCTACATCGCAGAAACATGCACCTGGTGGATGGTTGTATCCCATGACCCTGAAGATTATGCCCTCCCTAGTGACTGGAGCATCTCTATCCCTGGCCTTCACGATATCCCCCTAGATAGGTTTTTAATATACTCATTCTGAGAGGCTGAGCCCACAAATATCCTGTATGACCTTATACTGGTATCTACATCTGTGACCTCTTCTAGTATTCCCTTGACTATGATAATATCATCTTCAGTAGCGATCATCCTATGGAGTCCTATCATCGATACCACTCTAGTTATGTACGGGGATATATCTCTTGGTCCTCTAATAACATCTTCTACTCTAACTCTATACACTGCTGGTCTGAATATGGACTCTCTGGCATCTAATACCCTACACTTCACTTCAATTGTACAGATAGGCCTATAAAGGCAGGGTGTAGTCTTGATTTCTTCCTGTAATCTTACTGCATTTATATTGAACCTAGTGCCCTGATACAATCCTCTGTTCATTCTAATCTCGTCTAGAGCAGATTCACTTATCATGGTAATTAGCCCCTCCTTCTCTAGTAGTATTAGAGTATTCCTAACTTTGTAGTAGTTCTCTAAACCATATACTATGATATCCATATCACTAAAGGATCTGTGCATACCTAGGCTTACGGATCCACTCACTCCAAAGTATTTTAATGAGATCCCAGATTTTCCCGATAGCTCCTCTACTAGGTTAACCACCTTGTTCTCTAGGGGGTCCCTCCTCTTCTTATTCATAATTCGCTTAAGGGATTCACTGGGTCTGTAGACTCTATCTATGAGGTCTATGGGAACACTGATTATATACTTTTGTAGTTGATTAGAGTAGTAGACGTATTCAGGAAAATATCTCATAAATGTCTTAATGATCGATTGATATACCCTTGGAGAGAATAGTACTTTAGGTCTCACAAGTTCTCTACCCTCTAATATCCACTTGTGCTTCAACCACTCTAGATTGAATAATTTAGCGTACTCTCTAGGTATGTACTTTAGGTTACTTACAACCCTCTGATCTGGATGCTCATACCCTATAGTATAAAATATAAAGCCATGCTTCGTTACTAAGATATCGCAATCTAGAAACATCATTATGAGTCCTCCTTCCTATCAGAACTCTTTATCCTCCACCTCTCCCTTTTCATGGATATTAGCGGAGTTAAATATTTTTACTCCTACCCCTGCCGTCTACGTTTCTGCTATGGATGCCCGTCCTACGCCCAGAGTGATAACATCCTTCGACGGTGAGGAGCGCCCCATTAAGGTGGTTTGGGTTTTGCCTCTTTTCGGTCTCCAACGCTTCGATATCTCCTGTTCAAGACGGGGAACGCACCTTCACACGGTATGAGAAGGCGGTCATAGCCCTGTCCTGCTAGGTCGATCAGGGCCTTCACTGCTTTAAAACAGCCTAGGAGAAGCTTGATAGATCGTCGGGTCTTATGAGCATACTCTTAAGCCCTGTGAAAAGATGAAACTAACTCAAATTATTAACTTTAGCATAGGGCGAAAGCTCTGGGTAATGTTTCAGTAGTGCCGATAAGTATTTAAATTGTTACCGCTATGGTAATATTTGAAATGACATACTATGACTTATGGATTGTGTTGTGGAGTTGGAAGAGAGAGTTTACGGTAGCTGAGTTCAGGTCCATATTTCCTAGCCCAAGCCCGAATAAGGTCTTACACGACATGGTTAAGAAGGGTTTGCTGGAGAGAGTAGGCTGGGGTAGGTACAAGGTGAACTCTCCTAGGGAGTACTTAGAGGTGAGGTTCAACGTTAGAGACGCGTACGAGTTGATCAAGGAGGCTGGGATGGATTACGCGTTCACAGGTCCTGACGCCGTCTTCTTCTGGACTAAGGGTGGTTATAACGTGGACCGCTTCTTCGCCTTCTATCCGATCCACTTGAAGATCAAGAAAGACGAATTAGCAAAATGGAAGAGTTTCTTCGAATCTAAGGGTAGGAGTTTTCACGTGAATGGTGAACCTATCAGGAGAACCTTGTTCGGAACCTTCTACGTCTTATACCCCGAAGATAAATTTAGAGTCGATGAAGTCGCGGGCTTCAAGGTAATACCGTTAGCTGAGACCATTGAGTTCTGCAAGAGGAACATCTACAGCTACGAACCAGCCTTGGAGATGTTGGATGAGATGTACGGTTTAGGGTTAGGTGCCAAGTATAGAGAAACCGAGACAAATATCTAGTGGTAAGTTATGGCCGCGCTCTTTGTCGAGAGGGAGAACGAGATCCTCAAAACCATCAGTGCCTTTGCTGACGCAGGTCTCGACTTCATCGTAGTGGGTGGTTATGCTGTAACCGGTCTTGGGAGGATAGGTTTTCAGTCGACCTCGACATAGTGATCAACAGGAAGGATCTGGATGCCTTCACAAAAATCCTCAAGGAAAGGGGGTTCGAGCGGCATGCTGAAAGGACAGGATTCGATGAGATCTACGGGGGCAGGTTCGTGAGCTACGTCAAGAGGATAAATGGTCTACCGGTAACGGCGGATCTCTTAGTCGGAAGCCTGGTTTGCAGAGCCACGGGAGCCTCGTGGAGCTACGAGTACATAAGGAGGCATTCGATAGTAGTGGAGGTGCCAGGCATAGAGCTGTCAGTTAGATGCAGGGTACCCGAGAGGGAACTTCTCATAGCCCTAAAAATACACTCGGGGAGAAGGGCGGACCTAAGAGACGTAGTCGTGCTGATGAAAGGAGTTGATGTCGATAAGATAGTTAGGCATCTGAAGAGGGGAGATCTAGAGAGACTTAAAAATCAGATAAATAGCATGGTTGAGATGGTAAGGGATCCAAGGCTCATAGATTCACTAAAGGGAGTGTTCACTATACGCAGGGACGTTACGGGGGAAATCGAGAGAACACGTAGAACCTTAGAGGAGCTTCGAGAAGTGATTTAAGCAAACTCCACCACCTTTTCAACATCCTCCTCCATCAACTCTCTAACATCGTCACGCTTCAACTTGATAGACTTTATCTTGAAGTTCTTTCTACTTAATTTCTTGTTTGACAAATTGTATCCATTCTTTATCACTGTCCATACTCTGGTGTCAGTTTTGGGTATACGACCCCTGTCCATAAAAGTGAATGCGGAACAGTCAGAAATCTCAGGCCATTGACCAGTAATAGCGATGACAACGATGCCCAGGATAGATGATGGAGAGGGGAGTGAGGAGGAGAAAAACCTCTATCAACGAAAGGAGGTGGAAATAAGGGATTCGAGGGGTTTATAATTTCAATTACTACTCTGATGTCCGTGGAGAGTGCAATTGATCTATTGGAGAGGAGATGCTGCTACTGTGGAGCCTGTATAGCAATATGTCCAGTCTCAGCACTTGATTTAGGTGAGGAGGGGCCTGTACTAAATAGGGAGAAGTGTACTAACTGTGGACTTTGTACCAAGATTTGTCCCACGCTAAACGTAGCTGAAGCATTGAAAGCAGAGTCCATAGTACTAGAGTCGTACACTGCTAGAAGTACTAAAAGTGATGTACTTGAGGTCTGTCAAGATGGAGGTGTAGTAACCAGCTTACTACTTACAGCCCTAGAAAGGAAGATGATAGATGCTGCAATAGTTACGACATCTAAGCCCTCAGAACCCCTGAAGCCTATTCCCGTAATAGCAGAGGATAGTGAGACTATTATTAAAAGTGCAGGTTCTAAATACTCCCTCTCTCCGCTTCTTCACCTACTTAGACGTGCTATAAGTACCTACAGGAGACTCGCTGTGGTAGGTCTTCCATGTCATATTAGAGCACTATGGCTCATGAAATCTACTGGTCTGAGGAAGTACACAGATCCTGTAAAGCTAACTATAGGACTCTTCTGTATGAATAACTATCCTTACTCCGGTATTGTAAACGCCTTAAGGACACATATCGGTGTAGAACCTGATGATGTCACTAGGATAGATATAAAGCGTGGTATGTTCATCGTTAGATTAAAACAGGGCTATGAGAAGAGCATCAAGGTTTCTGTACTGAAGAAGTACGCTACCTACTCCTGTAGATCATGTCCTGATCTAACTAGTTGGATGGCGGATCTCTCAGTAGGTAGTATAGGATCAGAAGATGGATGGTCCACGGTTCTTGTAAGGACTAACGTTGGAAGAGAGCTAATTAAATATGCTGTTGATACTGGAATTATCGTTGCTAAGAAGCTAGATAAAGAAGGACTCGAAGTGATTAATAAATTATCAGAGAGGAAGAAAAGAAGACTTCGTATCATTAGTCCCCACTAAATCTCTATTTCATGTAATTTATTTATGTTATAGAATACTTTAGGTTCTATTCCCTGTTCTCTCAACTGTTCAATGGATAAGTATTTCACAGATTTTAGACTATTTATCAACCCCCTCATACTATGGTCATTTAGGCATATTCTATCCATCAGCTTCTTCAAAGTAGTAGCTCTTCTGTATATAGCACACAGAGGTTCTAAAAAGCCATTAGGCCATCTAGGTACTACAGCATCAGGCTCATCTCTCTCTAGTTGTCGGTACAAATGTAGAACTACTTTTCTGGATACGTAAGGCATGTCGCATGCTACTACGAATACGTACTCTTTATGAACCCCTGTAAGACATGTAAGAAGGCCTACTAATGGACTACGAATACGCACTATGGGATCTATAAGGACTCTAACATTCTCGTAGTTGCCTATAGTATTTAATAGTAGTCGCAGTTGACTGCTATTACTGACTGAGATGACTATGTCATCGAATATGTTGTAAAGGTCCTCAAGGAGATAGAGTATGAGTTCCTTTCCCTTATATTTTACTATCGCTTTATATACTCCCATTCTACTAGACTTTCCTCCTGCTAGTATAGCACATGCTACATTGTGCAACAGCACGTCCTTCATGTGCTCCACTACCTTTAAATCACAAATTGAACGTTGTATTGAACCAATGTGTCAATATAAGGTTTTTATCTCTTTTTCTAGTCTAAGAAACAGTGGTGTGGCATGAAAAGTATATGCAGTTGCTATGACATAACAGTCTGTCAGCGAGATTCTCATAAGCTTTCTAAATTCTCTAGTTAGCATGCTGATCTGAAGAGAAGGGAGTGAATAGTAAAACTTCAGCCTCAAAGAGTGGCCAATCACTACTAATCCCTAAGTGTAGAAGTGCCCATTGCCAGACAAAAGTGTATGGACACTATTCATTATCCTGCTCTTCAAATCCTTATTTTTATTGAATTTTCGATCACTATCCTATGCTCATTATCTTCTCGTTCACTTCTAGAAGTTTAAAAGATATTCCCCTTACAAAACTGTATACGATACTTTTTGGAATATTGACGTCTATCGTCGCCTTAAACTCCCTAGAGGCATCTCGGTAGCTCCTCACGGAAGTGAGCTTAATGAGTTTCATCTGGACATATAAACACTAAGTGTCACAGGTACTTCTATGAGCCACAAGGATGGAGAAAAGAAACTGTCCAATACTCTTTCCGTATAACCTTCTTCATCCTAAACTTTATCGTCCTCATGCTTATGATAAGCATCTTCTAATGTAAGCTACCTCTCTTACAAGGATAATTGCAGAAATATTTAGTCACAAAGCTGGAAGATCATTTCTCTTCTGTCCTCCATAAAGCCTCACAAGCTGAGAGCGTGAATAACCATTAGAACACACTCGATGAGATTTAAAAGATCTATACCGATGCCGATAGTAATCTCCTTTAGGCTTACTTTCACCTCATGTCGTGTTATATGCACAGCCAGAAGAGGGAGAAAGTAAGTCTAAAAGCCAAATCACAAAATCTTTAAATATCAGTTCTATTTCATGTAAATTAGCCTTATGAGGCCAATAATTAAATGGTATATTAAAAGGACTATTTCATTCATACTCACAGCATTTGTAGCTACAGTTATAAATTTCATTATTCCGCGCTTAATGCCCGGGAATCCTTTGCAAGCAATGACAGCTCAGTTGTCATTCCTAGGGGGGACGATACCTGAAGGAGAAGAAATTACAAAGATGTATATACATGAATTCGGCCTCGATAAGGATTATTTTACTCAATTCGTATGTTACCTTAAGGAGCTTTTGAGAGGAAACTTTGGTTTATCAATAATGGCTTATCCAGATCCTGTTCAGAAGCTCATAGCACAAGCTCTTCCATGGACAATATCCCTTTTACTTACAACAACTATACTTTCTTGGATTATTGGAAATGTCTTAGGAGCATTTATCGGCTGGAGCAAAAATAGGAAACTAAATTCTGTGCTCATGGTCTTCTCCTTAATCCTTAACCGTATTCCATACTACATACTCGGCCTGATTCTTGTATTTCTATTTGCATATTATTGGCCTATTCTTCCCTCGGGAGGAGGTTATGATACTGGATTGACTCCTGGCTTAAACATTACTTTTATCCTGAGCGCAATGCGACACTCCATCCTACCAGCGCTTTCAATAATAATCGCATCAGTTGGAGGATGGATGATAGGTATGAGATCCCTCATAGTAAGCATTCTAGGAGAAGATTACATGATATTTGCAGAGGCTAAGGGTTTGAAAAAGAATGTAATCCTGATGAAGTACGCCTTTAGAAATGCTTTATTGCCGCAGATAACTGGACTTGCGATATCTCTAGGGTCTATAGTGAATGGAGCCCTTTTAACAGAACAGATATTTGCTTATCCAGGAATGGGCACATTATTTGTTCTGGCGTTTAGCTATCGAGACTATAACGTCATGCAGGCAATATTTCTCCTAACTACGCTTGGGGTTCTAGGCGCCTGTTATATTCTTGATATAATATATCCATTAATTGACCCGAGAGTTCGATATGTGGAGGAATAGAACTATGAGAATCGCTATTCAAAAATACACGTCTGCTATCTCCTTCCTATTTAGCGAAAACTTAAACCTAGTAGCTGGTCTCTGTATTTTAATTCCGATTTTCTTTTTAGGATTTATTGGACCATATGTTTTTCCATTAAAAGGAATAGAATTTGCTAGTTATCCACGGGACTTACCTCCATCGCCAAAACATTTACTAGGAACTGATACTACTGGAAGAGACCTTTTCACAGTTCTTCTTCTCAGCATCAGACAGTCACTCCTAATTGGATTAATTGCTGGAACTATCGGAACAACCATTGGAACGGCACTAGGTCTTATAGCGGGATGTAAGGGTGGTATAGTGGATAGTATCATAAGAAGTGTCACAGATGTATTTTTGATCATACCTACATGGCCTCTACTGGTTATTCTTTCAGCGTATCTTGAAAGACTGACGATCCCAGCATTAGCTACCTTACTAGCCGTATTTAGCTGGCCGGGAATAGCCAGAGGAGTGAGGTCTCAAGCACTAAGCCTGAGGGAAAGAGCGTTCGTAAAGCTCGCAAAGCTGTCCGGAGAGAATTCTTTAGAAATAGTCTTTAAGGAAATCTTTCCAAACATACTTCCTTATGTTGGAACATTGTTTGGCCTGTCGATGACAGGGGCCATGCTGGCGGAGGTTGGATTAGAAATAATAGGATTGGGGCCATCCGAAGCTAATACGTTAGGTTTGATGATTTATTGGGCAATATATTATAATGCATTAGTAAAACGTATGTGGTGGTGGATATTTCCTCCTGTAATTTGTCTTGTTGCCATCTTTGTTGGAATTCAGCTTTTAAACGCAGGATTAGATAGACTCTATAATCCGAGGCTCAGAAGATGAACGCTGAAGAGCTCCTAGAGGTTAAAGATTTAAAAGTTTACTACAAGTCGTCGAGGGGAAAAGTGAAAGCTGTCGATGGAGTGAGCTTTTCAGTAGGGAAAAATGAAGTTTTTGGAATTGTTGGTGAATCGGGATGTGGAAAATCAACATTAGCTAATGCTATTCTAAATTTAATCAGACCTCCTTGTTATGTGGAAAGCGGCAAAGTAATCTTTTGTGGAAAGAATATTCTAAAATTAAAAGAAGAAGATTTGAGAAGGATTCGATGCAAAGAACTCTCATATATTCCGCAGGCCTCAATGAACTCCCTAAATCCTGTGATGAAAATTGGAGATCAAATAATTGATGCAATGATGGCTCATATAGATATTAGTAAGGATGAGGCAAGAGAAAGAGCTGAGAAGCTCCTTGAAAGCGTGGGTCTACCAGCAGAGACAATGAATATGTATCCACACGAGCTGAGCGGAGGTATGAAGCAAAGAGTGATTATCGCCATTGCTACATCTCTCGAACCTAAACTAATAATAGCTGATGAATTTACTACAGCGCTGGATGTGCTTATCCAAAGGAAAGTTATAGAATTTCTAGAAGAGAGAAGAGCAGCTATAAAAGCGTCAGCAATTATTATAACTCATGATATAGCCGTCCAAGCAGAACTTGTTCATAAATTGGCAGTTATGTATGCAGGAAGGATTGTAGAAATATCGGATGTCTATAAAATTTTTGATGATCCACTTCATCCCTATACTGAAGGACTGATATCAGCAACTCCAATATTAGGCGAAAAGAGGACAATTAAGGGTATACCGGGCACTCCTCCAGACCTTATAAATCCTCCGCCAGGATGCAGGTTCCATCCGAGATGTCCCCTAGCAGAGGAAAAATGTAAATATGAGAGCCCACCTCTAATAGAGGTCGAGAAGGAGCGCTACGTTGCATGTTGGAGGTACGGAGGGAAGTAATTTGACTGCAGAATTTCTTTTAGAAGCTGATCATTTAACCAAAGTGTTCAAGGCGCGTGGAGGAGGTTATTTTAAGGCAGTAGATGACATTTCATTTCGGATACCTAGAGAAAAACCTTTGGTTATCTCCCTAGTGGGAGAAAGTGGAAGTGGAAAAACAACTACAGGTTTAATGGTTCTTGGCCTCCTAAAACCGACATCTGGAACAGTAAAGTATGAAGGAAAAGATATATATAAAATGTCTAAAAAAGAGTTTTGGGAATTCCGAAAAAATGTTCAAGCGATCTTTCAGGATCCATTTGAAGTTTATAATCCGTTTTACAAGGTCGATAGAGTGCTTGAGGTTCCCATAAGAAAATTCAAGATCGCATCTTCTAAGAGTGAAGTGAGAAGTATCATCATGAGGGCTTTAGAAGAGGCAGAGCTTGCACCCGAAGAAGTTTTGGGTAAATATCCCCATCAATTAAGTGGTGGTCAGAAACAAAGACTTATGATAGCTCGAGCGCTCCTAATTCGACCGAAAATAATAGTTGCTGATGAACCCGTCTCTATGGTCGATGCTTCTATGAGGGCCGATCTCCTTAATGTAATGCTGCGCCTTAAAAGAGAATATGGCATATCCTATCTTTTTATAACACATGATCTTTCAATAGCAGATTATTTCAGCGATGAGATAATCGTGATGTATCGTGGTGTAAATGTTGAAAGCGGAAACATACATGAAGTCTTAAGTAATCCACTCCATCCTTACTTAAAAATCCTTATAGAGTCTATTCCGATACCCGACCCTAGGAGGAGATGGAAGAAAAGAATTGAACTCAAAATTGAAAGCTTGACTAAGCGTGAAACTTCTTCATTAAGAGGATGTATATTCTACGATAGATGTCCATCAGCTATGACGATATGCTCGACGAAGCGGCCTGAACCAGTTAAGGTCGGAAAAAACCACATTGTATCATGTCATATATACTCCCAATGATTTTTAATCGAAGAATTATTACAAGATCTCAGGTATATGAGTATAACCTTATGAGATCTATGGAAATAGGCTCAGACTTTAGTATTCCATAATTATTCTCCTAAGGATTTCAGCATATGAAGAACTCTTTCATATTATTCCTCGTATACCTACGGGCTTCTCTATCTATCCTGCATGATCTTTCCCTTGACCTACCTTTGTTCCTTTAACTCTAGGACTTTCAATTCAAGTCTTCAACTCATTATTCAGGGTCATGTAGTTCGGAGCAGCTAAATTTTAATGTACTTGGACAAACTCCTGTGAAACCTCGAATTGTATATAAGGAGAAGGGAATAGAAATATAATCGAGGCTAGAAGCCTTATTAATAAGTCCGAAGAGATGAGAAACCTACCCTCCTCTCAGCATTTATAACCTGACCTCATGATCCTAACCATTGAGAAAAGAGAAATTCAGCAGAATCTTACCTCTCTTAACCAGAAAATCATTATATACACTCCAGTTCATCCATAGTCTCTTCTAAACAACTAAAGAGGGAATCAAAAATAACCTAGAAACGATATCGTCAAGTTAATGTAATAGGGCTTATATATAGGAATATTATCTCGCCTTGGATCGATATTGTTCCAGAACTCAGAGAAGAGTTTATATATGCATTCACTCTTAGAGAAATGACTGAGGGAAAAGTATATGGGAAGGCCTAATATGAAGACTGTAATGGTGTTAGTGATATTATTACTTATGGGCCTTCCGAGTATTTCACTTATTAACTATTCTCTAAATACTGTGTTAGCTCAAGAGATAAAGTATAAACGAGAGGAAGTATTGATCATACCATGCAGGAAAAGTGCCTCTCCCGATAACTTCAATTGGCTTACAACCGCTGGTTGGAGAGGAAGGGAGGTAAGATGGCTTAATGAATTCCTGTTCTACTATAATCTACTAAACGATACTATTGTACCTTGGCTTGCTACTAAATATGAATATGGACCAAAATATGAAACTATTAAGATTTACTTAAGAAAGGGTGTGACATGGAATGATGGAGTGCCATTTACAGCTCATGACATAGTATTCACAGTGAACTATCTTAAAAAGCACCCAGAATGCATTGGCGCTGGATGGGTGAAAAGATGGATCAAGGATGTTAAGGCGGTTAGTGATTACGAAGTGATATTCTGGCTTACTAGACCAAACTGCCGAATTCATTGGGGTTTTACATCGCTTGTATGCTTCCCACAATTCTGGATTCTTCCAAAGCACATATTTGAGCATGTCAAGGAGCCGTTGAAGTTCAAAAATTATCCACCAGTCGTTACAGGGCCATACAAAGTGGTTAGATCAACACCTGAAGAAACTATATTGGTACGTGATCCAAACTACTGGGGAACAAAAGTACTAGGAGTAGTACCACAGCCCAAGTATGTAATATTCAAGTATGTTGGTGGACCAGAAAAGGAAGCTATGGCTTTAGAAAAGAATGAAATCGATGTCGGGTCTATGAGCTACTCTGTCTTTAAAGAGGCTCAGAAGAGAAATCCACATTTGATCTTCTGGGCCTATCCAGGACCCTGCGTTGCATTATTGGACATAAATATTCACAAGTATCCATTAAGCTTAAAGGAAGTAAGATGGGCAATTTCATACGCTATCAATAGGACGAAGTTAGTATACCTACAAGAGGGATTAGCTTATCCAGCTCACACATGGTTCCCCAAGTATAAGAGGGTACAGAAGTTCATCAACCCTGAACTCATCAAAAAGTACGATTGCACAGTGTATGATCCGAACAAATCTATAGAGATACTTAAGAGCCTAGGATTCAAGCGTGGGCCTGACGGTGTATGGGTAACTCCTAATGGCACTCGCCTCGAATTTGAACTTCAAACTGGCGTACCGGCGCCTCCATATTGGCTGTCAGTTGCCGAAGACCTAAATAAGATAGGAATAAAGGTTAAAGTAAAGCCTCTTGAGTGGGCTGTACGCTGGTCAAATCATGCAAGGCTACACTATGATATGTGGGCAAGCTGGGCTCAGTTCCCGGCTGTAGCTACACCTTATACATGGTATGATCACTTCTCTAGCGAGTATCTCCTGCCGATAGGACAGGAGGCTCCGGAAGGATTCAATAGAATACGCTTCAGTAATGCAACATATGATAAAATACTAAATGAATTAGCAGGTATTCCAGATGAGGATCCGAGAGCCTATGAACTCTATAATAAGCTATTAGAGATTCTCCTTCAGGAACTGCCTCGAATACCACTAACGGGCCGTTTAGAATATGTGATTCTTAACGATTACTACTGGACGAATTGGCCTGACAGCTGGGGAGGGGAAAACCCATACACTCAGGCTCAGTGGTGGTGGAGTAAATTCCTATTTGTCTTCTTTAACATCAGGTCAAGATTCCTGCCTCCGGTACTACCGCCAAAGAGGTATGTCACTGTCTGGTTCACAGCGCATGTAGACGCTTTTAAGGGCGCTGATGGAAAGATGTACGGACCATTTGAAGCCGGAGAATACGCAAAGATACCTAAAGAGGATGCTGAGTCCCTCATAAAGAAGGGATTAGCGTCGTATACACCGCCCTTACCAAAAGGAGTAGAAGAGATTCTAAGAGGTACAAGAGAGGAGGTTAAAGCTCTTAGAAGTGATATTAAAGCTCTCACTAAAAGTATAGAATCTATCTCTGGAGCGATAGCTGCATTGAGTATGGCTATTTATGCTGCTGTCATACTGAGCTTGATAGCAACTATAGTCTCTATTGTAACTCTCTTAAAAATGTTGGGTAAACTGTGAAAAATCACCTAAAATTCCAACTTAAGAATTTTTTTTAATAAGAATATTTGAATACAATACACAAGCACTTTTATATATCTTTCATTCATAATAGTGCTATCAAATTATAGTAAGATGTTCTGAGA
>Ga0209410_1000680_pt1 | contig 15918 bp, 17 predicted proteins | sample Mar14436cmmetaG_FD_184135 | JGI IMG/M metagenome (GOLD analysis project Ga0209410, IMG submission 184135) | Marine hydrothermal vent microbial communities from Guaymas Basin, Gulf of California to study Microbial Dark Matter (Phase II) - Marker... ... | reverse complement strand
GGAGTATATGGTATTAATATTTCATCGATTTGATTCTGAGTGAAAAATTTTGTTGGTTGGACTTTTCTTCCCTTATATTTTAGTAATTCTTGTAAAATGGGTTTTGGTATCTTATCGGTTACATCTAAGCTTCTCCCTAAACCGACAATTAATTGCAACCTATTATCTCTTCCATAACTGAAGGTAACAAATCCTTCTTCAAGAAAAGTGATGTGGAGATGTTGCTTTGCCATTTCTGGATCTATCAACACTCTGGGGTGAAGACCTAGATCACTTAAGGTCTTTCTGCCAAAGGGTAAGCCTGCTGCGTGGAGAAGTCTTCCGGTTAACGTATCTACAGACACGTCAAAACCTGGCTTCTGTGGTGGTAGTATATATGCTCTTCCTCCAACTTCCTTGACTGTATCGATAAACTTCCTTATAAGCACGGGGTCCTGGTTAACATATCTCAAAGTTATGGATGATATATTTTTACCCTTTATCAGCGACCCCTCATTTAAAACATGAGTATATAATCTCACCATAGCTTCAGAGTATAGGTTAATGGGGAACTCTCTGTCAACTATTGCCTTATATCTCTCTAATACTTCGTAGGGAATATCTAAAATTCCTAAAATTCTCTTCAATACGCCAGTCTTGGCGGATACTGCAGGCGTCTGTCTCAGCCAGTCCCTAATTATGCTCACTTTCCCAGGACTTACACCCTTTTTCTTAGCTAACTGATACAGGTTCTTTACCTCGAGTTTCCTCATAGCTTCCTTTATCCGAGGATGGAGACAACTTGACAGTATTTTCCTAATCGCACCGTCGGGTTCATCCCACCAATGGTAGAGCTTAACATATCTTCCTATACTCAGTGACTCTAAAAGCTTTGATTTATTGCTTCTGTATGTAATAAACCTCTTCTTTTCGCTTCTTTTCCTTGCAGTAAACCTATATTTAAACTGCCCCATCTGGTACACTACAGGTAGTCAGTATAGTCTATCTCGGTCAACGCTCCATCTTTCTCGATAAGAACAGCTTTTCCAGAATCAACTGCTCTATTATTGAACTTCCTCTCCCATTCTTCTTCAAGCCAGCACCCAGTATTAACAGTTTTCTCCCTGTTATCTATATGAAACCTGTGTGTATGCCCGTAGAAAATCCATTCAACACCTAATTCTTTTCTAAGCCACTTGATCGTGCTAGAGCCCTTAATTTGATGACCGTGAATAAACACTGCTCTCGTGTTATCTGGCAAGTATGCTGTAAGCTGATGCCTGATAACTCTATAGTACTTGTACAATGTTATGAATCCTAAAAGATAAGGAGCCTGATAGTTTGAATCGAAACCTATGCCAGCAGCAGTGTCGAGAACACTGTATAATCTGCGTGTATCCTCTGCCTCGCCCTTTACACCGGCAAAAACCCTAGGATCAATAATGTTTACAGCCTCAAATATCGCAGTGCTCTCATTGGGATACTGTCTATTGTCAAAATCTATTATGTCACCTAGGAAGACTATGTTATCAGGTCTTAGCTTGACGATAAGTCTTTCAGCGTCCTTAACTCTCGAATGAGGTAAGCCAATATGTATATCGGATAAAACAAGTGTCCTACCCTGAAGCACTATATCCAGAACCTCGATGTCCGGAGAGATTCCGTGAAAAATGTTGTTCATCATATATAGGTTGTGTCTTATAATGTCATAATAAGTATTCTCAGAAAATGTAAGAGGCTTATTTTGACATGATTGACATGAACATATAATGCTTTTCTTCTTCAAATCAATAGTCTTATAACTTGTATAAGCTAAACCTTTAAGACCAGCAATATACCATCCCCGACCAGCATAAAATATCTTTCTTGGATATCTTTTCATAACTTTCCTAATGTTATAGGGGCTACTTATGCCGATCAACAATATGTTTTCAAAACGCTTATACAGCTTCCTAAGAAAAATATGGAAAAGTCTCCCTAGCTAGGGGATCACTTCTATAGGCATATATATAATCAGATACGTGTAATGCAATAGTCTTAAATCCGGCCTTTACATATGCGTTAAGCCCAGTTTCTACCTGTTCTCTGTTAACTCCTCTAGCTAAAGGAATAGTATTTATACCAGACTTGGCAAGCTCTAAGGTTTTATCAATGCTGATAACCAGATTACTCCAGCTCTCATCTAATGGAACATCCGCGTAAACAGGCATATCCCACCCGATCACACCGTAAAATCTACCTCTGATGGCAACCTCTAGAAACAGGCTAAAAGTCTCATCATTTAGCATCTCATCCGGCATAATAGAGGAAAGAAGCACGTATCCCTCATAGCCTAAAACCCTATTTATGCCGTAGTAAACAATATCGTCAACTAGACCGTGCTTAACAATCTCATGAAAGGGGACAATAACCATCGGGAAACCAATGTCTTTAATTAATCGAATGAATGGACTGAGAGGTTCTATAAGCGGAATAAACCTATACAAAGGAACGTATGTCTTCTCTCTGAGATCAAATCTCTTTAAAATCCTCCTAATTTCCTCTATATATCCACTAGGATCTAGTCTATCGGCAGTATTTGGGTGTCTCTAATTCCTTTTGAGGCAGTATTTTTGGGCGGGGATAGAGTTGGCTCAACTGCTTTATAATTAGAAAAATTCATGCTCTACTTTTGTTTCCGGCTACTCTTTTTACTGGAACTTGTAGAGGTTTGAGATTATGTTTTTAGAGGTTGTAAAAGACTATAAGATTATTTGTTTAACTTTGTTTACGAGCTTACTAACGGCTTCTACCGCCTTCTCTACGTCTTCTTTGTTGCACCAGCCTTCATAGAAGCATACATGCATTTCTACAGCCCGGGCCCATGCGTCACCCGCCCATTTGCCCAGTTCTGTCTCTAGTCTCCTTTTATATTCCCATAGTTCACCGTGGCTTGATATACGTTTACTGTCTTTCAAGAGAGCATATACTTTGACTGTTAGCGCAACGGCTCCCCAAACTTTTTCTGCGGCTTGTCTGATGTTGTCTTTTTCAAGTTCCTCACTAGCTTCTACCAATAGATCCTCTGATGCCTTTATATACTCTCTAGCCTTGTCTTCAGGGTTCATGTCTTGGGTCAGCAGCTCTAGCAGATATTCCTCTAAGCTTAGGTTGTGTTTCCTAGCCTCTTCTCTGAGACGTTTGGCAGTAGCTCCTCTTAATACTATATAGTCCATAATCTTCAAAAATATATTTTTTAAAAACCTTAAATAAATAACTAAAATAACTACTTAGCTAGGTATATCGTCGCCTATTTTTTGGATGTCGTCAACCTTGCTATTCCTTCAATATATTCTAGAGTTTTTGATCGGATCCGACGCTGTTTTGTAGAGCTGTATATCTGAGTTGTGGAATGGAGATACACTTGTTAGCGGTTGGAGAAGCGGACTTGGAATGTTGAGAAATGTTAGTAATTATATAACAATCGTCAACTTTTTTAACGGTTGTTATATAACTATTTACGTGGAACTTCTAATTAGGTATTTATTATCAAAGTATGGAGGGAATGCTGTAACTAAGGTTGAGATTATCGATCTATGCGAGAGATTTAGAGTAGATCCTGACTATTTTGTGAACTATATTATAAGGTACGGGTATGTGATTAGAATACTTAGAGGCTTATACTATGTTAAGACTGTTGAGGAGTTTAAATTAAAAAGGAGTCTAGATCCTTTGCGGGTCTTGTCACTGGGTATGGAGAAGTTGGGAGCTAGGTGGTATTTTGGCCTGTACACAGCGTTGAGGTTGAACGGTTTAACGCATGAATACTACGATGTAACTTTTGTTATTAGTTATTCTATCTTTAGGCCTAAAACAATCAGAATAGCGGGGGAAAATGTGAGATTTGTGAAAATTAAGCCGGGTATGGCGGAGTTCGGGCTTGTCAGGAGAGATGTATTGGTATATTCAGACTTGGAAAAAACTCTCTTGGACTTCCTGTATCTTTCTAGGTATGGTACATTGCCATATAGGGAGGCTTTATATATTCTAAGAGAGTATTCAGAGAAAGCTAGTAGAAAAAAGCTAGCTTTATACGTCAAATATTATACCAAAAGGGTTAAAGAGGATTTAATTAATGAGGGACTACTCTGAGTTCATCCAATTCATAATAGAAAAGACGGGACTCGATAAGCCCCTGCTAGTGGAAAGAGACATAATAGGTTGGTTAGAGACGATGTATTCCGAGAGAATTATTTGTTTAAGGGCGGTTCCTGTTTAGTTAAGTGCTATTTCGGCTACTATAGGTTCAGCATGGATCTCGACTTTACATATGCACGCCAAGAGAGATGGGAGAGACTTTCTAAGTCTAAGAAGAGAAAGGAATTAGTCTCAGAAGCTGAGTGGCTGGCTGAGCTGATCGGGAATGCTTCAAGAGATCTTGGTCTTGACTTTATCACTGATGTAAGGGATAGAAGATTTGTTGAGTTCGGTAGTGGTTCTAGGCTTGTTACCTTCAAGCTCTATTATCGAGGCGAACTTCTTAAGATTCAAGTAAATCTTGTTGAGACACTCCTATTCGAGCCGCGGAAGTGCAAGGTTAGGATTCTTATCGATAGAGATAGTATAACGGATAAGGAGAAAGCGTACTTCAGGGAATTCTTAGAGGAATATAGCGAGTTTATGGTGTTCGCCTACGACCTGAAGGAGATACTCTGTGAGAAGGTTAGAGCTATACTGACTAGAAGGGTTCAGAAACTAAGGGATTTTTATGATCTCTATATGCTTGAGAAGGCAGGGTTAGAGATCGAAAAATATGTAGAAGAAATAGTGCACAAGATCAGACCAGTGCTTAGATATAAGAGATATAAGGAGGCATTAGAGAGGAATAGGAAGGAGCTTAAAGTATCTCTGAGTATAATGTCAGACAACCGTGAATTGTCACTATTTGTGAAAAAGCTGGACAAGGAGAATTTCAGAGACTTCTTAGCTCGAACAAGCGGAAAGTTAAGAGAGATAATAGATTATATTTGAGCTCTAAGATTTGAGCTCTAAGATCAGACATATGTTGCTTATTTCTAGTATTTTATTGTATTTTAGTCTTTATTGTAGGTATTGTGAAGAGTGGGTTGAGACATAGTATTATGCTTGAAAGTATCCATAGTTATGTTAAGTGTTTGTTTGGTCTTAAATAAAGATGTCAATATTGTAGATCGACTAGGATAAAGTGTCTCGAAATAAGGATATTGGATCTAGAGAAAATACAAGGCAAAGCTTCTGTTTATTAAATACTGTAAAATATTTAGGATGGTCGTCAAGAGATACAGGGAAACAATGAATGGAGAGAAAAGACAGAGAGATATACATGGTTGTGAAAGGCGTAAAAAGAATAGAGACATTATGTTAAAAGAAGAAAAAGGAAACAGACGACCTATATCAAGCATGAAGCTATAAACGGTAAGGGATGCATAGGCCATATAGGGATAGAAGGAGTAAAGAGTTGAGAAAATAACCGGGTACAGTTCAGAAACAGGGAAATCTCACCATGAAAGTATCATACCCTAATCTGCGTAGTTGCGGTGTTTCAGCTTTGGTGCATAGATATTTTGGCGTTAGATGATAGATAGTTGGGAGTGACTAAGCGATGAGTAACTATAAGGTATAATTAAATAGCTTCCCCGCATGGTAGCAACGGAATGATAATGAACATCATCCTTTTTTCTCTCTAAGAATTTTCATTGTATCCTTTGTTAAAATTGATTGAAAACCATTCTACAATTTCCTTTATAACTCTTATTCGCGACTCGTAAGTATAAAATACATGTCCACCCCTATCTATCTTCACAAATTTCTTCTTTCCTGGTAGTTTTTCGTAGAAAGTTTCTGATTGTTTAAAAGGAACGGTTTCGTCATCTATGGCGTGTATAATTAATACTGGTGCCGATATTCGTTTAGCTTCACTCGTAAAGTCCATATTAAACGATTTTAGACATTTTGTTCTTATTCTGAAGGGTCCCCAGTGGAAGAATTCAGACTCTACTCGACAAACGGCGGCTTGTCTGGTAACAATTTCTCGGAAGTTTATTGCTGGTGAGAGTAGAGCTAAAGCTTTCACGTTAGGATCTTTACTTGCTATATGAATAGCTACAGCTCCGCCCATACTTAACCCCAATACGCCGAGACGAATTGTGTCAAAATCCTTGTTCAGTTCCTTTCTAATGTATTCGATAACCTTTTCAGCATCCTCAAGAGCATAGTCCAGCTTAAAGTCTTCAAAGGGAAGGGGACTTTCGCCGTGACCTCTAAAGTCGAAGCGCAGAGAACCTATGCCTCTTTCACAGAGCCTACGGGCTATCCTGACGTATAGCCTACCATTTTCGATTTTATGTCCTGTGAAACCATGGAAAAACACGACTATAGGGGAATTATCCGAGGGCTTGTGAATAAAGCCTGAGAGCTCATAATCGCCTGCTTGAATCAATACTGGATATTCTTTACATGACATCCCTCTTCGCCGTTAATGATTCGAGTTTAAAATAAAATTTCCACACTAAATAATAAAACTTAAAGTAGTGTACCTAAATGATGAGCCACCACGCTGATTTTAGTCAGAGATAGAATTGTTTTGTGTCATGATAGCTGGTCTTACAAGTATCCAGGTAGGCGCTCTTTTAGGAAATGATATCAAGGAATACCGAAATTATAGTTGAGTATACTAGGTTGCTACAGTAGTCTAAAATCTTCCTTTACGGTGTTAAGTATTAGGTGCGTATTTGTTCTCTCAATATATTCCATAGCCAACAGAGACTTGACAAATTCGCTCAGTTCTTTTCTGCTTTTGAATTTTGCAATTACTATCGCATCTGTTAGACCGGTTACATCATAGACGGCACATACATTTTTGTGTTTAGCTATTTCTTCTTCGACCTTTGTAAGCTTGCCTTTAGAAACAACAATCTCTATGATTGCTGAGATCTCATACCCTATTTTCTCATGGTCTAATACAGCGGTATAATATTTTATCACGCCCTTAGACTCTAGGTTTCTTATGTGTTGTATAACTGTAGCTACAGAGGTTTTCGTCTTCCTTGCTATCTGTCGATAAGATAAACGGGCGTTGGACAGGAGAAGCGAGAGTACCTTTTTATCAAGGGGACTTAACTTAAACGTTTGATTAGAAGATTTTTCATCTAAGGTATTTCTCTTAGCATTTGTTTGATTTTCTTGGTAAAAAATGTTCATATCTTTACATTTTATGCTTTTAAATATAAATATGTGTTTATAATAAAAGGGAAAAGTATGTTCGATTATGCAGATTTCATAGAAATTGGAATAGTGGATCTTAATGGGAGATTAAAAACTAGAACGCTGATGAACAAGGATATTGAAAAAGTTTTGAAGAAAGGTATAGGATTTGATGGATCGTCGGTGGATCTAGCTGATATTGAGGACTCTGACCTAGTGGCTATCCCTGACCCTAGTACTATGAAAATATATACTTGTAATGGTCACAGGATAGCGTTTTTTCTTTGCGATGTTTATAAGGATGATGAGCCACTTAGCTACTATCCTAGATATGTGTTAAAGAAGGTGCTTAGAGATAATAACCTAGAGATGAAAGTTGGTCCAGAAATAGAATTCTATGTAAAGAAAGCTCGAGTAATTGGAAACCATGAGTATATGAACCCTTATCCATTAGATGATATTAAACCTCTAAAAAGGAAACTTATGAAAAATTTAGAGAATATGGGCTTCGACGTTAAGCTAGAACATCATGAAGTTGGCGACGGCCAACATGAAATTACAATTGGTCACAAAAAGGCTGTTGAGATGGCGGACAGTATAATCTTCTATAAACATTATCTACGAAGCTTTTTCATAGAGTGTGGAAAGGATATAACATTTATGCCTAAACCATTCTATGGCCTTAATGGAAATGGTATGCATCTACACATCACGTTACATGATGGTAGTGATAAGAACCTCTTTACGGACGGTTCAGAACTCACAGATGAAGCAAAAAGTTTCATTGCTGGGATACTTTCTTATGCTAGAGAGATTACATTAGCTACAAACCAAACAGTTAACTCTTTCAAGAGGCTGGTTCCGGGATTCGAGGCACCAATATACTTGTCTTGGGGGTATGGTAACAGGTCGGCTCTGATAAGAGTACCAAAATACAGGAAAAACAGGATAAATAGAATAGAGGTTAGAATGCCAGATCCATTATGCAACCCTTATCTAGCTATAGCAGCTATATTCTTAGCTGGTGTAGATGGTATAAGAAGGAATATGTCTCCACCTGATCCGATTAGTGAAAATATTTACAAGATTGGTGAAGAAATGGAAATGCTTCCTTCTAACCTAGGAGACGTTATAAAGGAGGCCGAGAAAGGAACTATATTGAGAGATATTATGAATGAGGGGTTCAAAAGGCTTATCGACTTAAAAAAGAAAGAATGGAACAGCTACCTAGAATACCTGAGGGAGAATAATCTCTCAGAAGACATGATAGAAGTTACAGAATGGGAGATTAGAAAATACTTCTATGCGTAACATAGTGTATAGCTAGTAGAGATACCAAGTATTGGATGCTGAGAAGGCTGATAAATGCTTTAAACATGCTAGTGTTGCTAAAATTATATATTGTCCTAAGGTACAATCATACCTCACTGTTAAGTTAGTGTAATTAATTAGGGAACTATAGAGTATAAACTAAATTAAGAGTCTGATGTTAGAGAAAAACAGAGAATATGGTAACTTTATGTGAGCATCATTTTTAAATTATTCAAATTAGAATAAGATTAATACTGGAGTGATAGGATCGGGAATGAAGATTTTAGGGAAGTTAATGAGATATATCCGATAGGTGAAGTTTCTTGACGATCTAGCGTTAGTCTATGTCAGGGTGAGAGAATGTATTCCATCGAGGTTGAGGAGCTCTACAAGAGCTATGATAAGACCCCGTTCAAAAAGAAGGTTATTAATATACTTAAATTTAAATCTCCTGAAAGTGAAAGAGTTGAAGCATTAAAAGGTATCTCATTCAAAGTTAGAAAAGGAGAGGTTTTCGGTTTTCTAGGACCTAACGGTGCAGGTAAAACTACCACTGTGAAAATTTTAACAACAATACTTAAGCCAGATTCGGGGTATGCAAGTATACTGGGTTTTGATGTTGTTAAAGAGAGTTTGGAAGTTAGGAAGAGGATTGGAGTTTTACCTGAAGAATCTTCTCGAGGTTTTTATTGGAGACTCACCGTTTATGAAAGCCTATACTTTTATGCTTTAGAGTATGGTGTAGATGATCCTAAGAAACGTGTGAAAGAGGTTATTGAGATGGTAGGGTTGGGTGAAGCCGCCTACGATAGGTGGTTCCAGAGGCTTTCACAAGGGATGAAGCAGAAGGCTGCTCTAGCTAGGGCATTAGTTCCAGATGCCCCAGTAATGTTCTTAGATGAACCTACAAGAGGTTTAGACGTAATCTTTTATTCTAAACTAAAAGAAATGATTAAAAATAGGTTCGGCAGAAAGGATAGAACTATATTTCTATGCTCACACGATGTGCATTTCATAGAAGAGACATGTGATAGGATTGCTTTAATAAACAAGGGTGAAATTATCGCCATAAAGGACGTCGAGGATTTTGAGCAATCTTTCCAAAGCCTAGGTTCATGGATTTATAATTTAGAAGTTACCGGTGACAATATCGATATTCTGGCTAGGAGAATTTCAGACCTCAATGGTGTTGAACGAACCGATGTTAAAAACAATAGTACCTTGGAAATAGTTATTAACCGTGATAAAGTAAATCTGACCACAAATCAGATTTTAAGAATAGCTTTAGAAGAAGGTTTTACGGTTCTTTCCTTTAAGAGAAGGGAAATGAACTTGGAGGAAATAATATTAAGGATTCTTGGAGGTGAACAAGATGTTAATTAACCCTAGGAGACTTTTTGGTTTTATGTACCTTGACTTTAAGGATTGGCTCAAATACAAGTATGAGCTGTTTTTCTGGCTTTTAAATACATTAATTGGAGCGGTAACCTATGCATACCTAGGTTCTAATGTCGTTTTAAAGGAGACAGGAATATTGGAGAAATACGGTTCATTTCTAGCGTTTATTTTGATTGGTGTGGCCTATAATTACATTATTTATGCTTCAATAGATGCTCCAAGAACGGCAATTAATCCTTGGAATTTAATGTGGAACCTACTCGTGCCAGCGAACCTTGTCGAAGTAGTTCTCGGGTCGATACTTTTCCGATACTTTATAGGAATGTTCCAGTTTCTAATGTATCTCATGGTAGCATTTTTCTTTGGAGTTGCCTTTAGGATAAATATTGTTTCAACATTTTTCGCAATAGCTGTAGGCTCATTAATAATGTGGGGTCTTGGAATGATCAGTGCTGGAGTACAGATAATAACTAAGAGGTGGGATCCCGTAACATGGTTTTTCACGATGCTTGGAGGATTCCTCTCTGGAGTGTGGTTCCCCTATCAGCTTTTACCAGAATTCTTACAAAATCTTTCTAAGATATTTCCACAAACTTATATTCTGGAGATGCTGAGAAGAGCTATGCTCAGAGGTGAAGGGTTGTACCAAATGTTAGACTTGCTAGCGCCGCTCTTTATCTCGGCGATAATAATTCTATCTATTGGAATAAAGGTATACCTGGCTTCTATAGAATATGCTAAGGAAAAAGGGACGGTAGGAGAATATTAGTAAGCCTATTTTTAGCTAGCTAAAAGTTTTACCCAGTAAAAGGCTACGTCAGAGAATTAATAGCAGAAGCTGTACAATAAATAATAGGAAGATGATTATACCAGTAATTCGATAAACTTTTATCCTCCTAAAATTTTTTAACCTAGGGTGGTCTTTGAGTAAGTATAAAACACTTTTAGACAAAATACGATATTTAAAATCTAAATATAAGGAGGATAAAGATCTAGTCTCGGTTTTTTCCGAGATTGAAGAAATTTTAGAGACAAAAATGGCTGTGAAGACTTATTCTAGAAGGATTTTATCTCTAGTTTTTATAGGTTGGCTTATCGGTTCTGCTTTGTTTTTATTCTGGGACTATACTTGTTTTCCCACATATATACTCTTCACATATTTGTATGCAAATGCTACAATTTTACAAGAGACCTTAAAAGCTGTGTACCTAAATCCACGCTTTGTTCTGGCTTCGATAGTCTCGTGGCTTCTAGCATGGCGCTACTCCATAATATACTATCATGTTAAGTATAAAGTCGGTGGTGAGGTTGTGGGGGACCAGCATTCGCAAAGTATGGTTATGGGGAAAGGGATCCTAGATACCTTCTATCAAGATTTATGATGTGGGTCGGCAATTCTGCATTAGTTGCATTTAATATGCTTATAGTTATAGACCTATTTGCAGACCACTTGTTTAAACCGGTTTTAGGTTTTGAAATGCCGGTATTTTATAGGGCATCATTACTTTTAATGCTCTCTGCAGGTATTCTAGCCTTGCATAAGATATGGAGGTATGCTATTTCACTCCAGCTTTACATTACACTATCCTTCGTCGTACTTTTCTTAATCCATGTAATAACCGTAGGTGAGAATTTTAACATAGCGCAACCTGTAGTTAGCCTATCGTTTGTGAGTACTCCTCTCGATTTCGTTATATATACGCTTTCAGCATCAGCATATATTTATCATCGTAGCGTTCGGTTTCCAAGAAGTTATAGGATTAGGGGAGAATATCAATGGAGAGACACAGTTTAAAAAATTCAAAAGTTTAAGAAATTCTATAATTGGAGGATCAGTAATAGCTAATATACTAATACTTGTTTACTTGACAGAGTTTTATACGTTAACTTGTAACCATGTAGAGATACCTGCTACTCCCATATCTGTCTTGGACATGTTAAAAAAATACCCGTACTATACTGGTTCACCCTAGTAACTATACTAATGGGGGTGTTGACAACACTTGTACCAGCCTTTGTTGCAGGGCTTAAACATTTAGAGCAACTAAGCGTAGATTTCTTTGGCATAAAAACTTCAGGCATATTACCTTATGTAGCAATTATCATGGCATGGTATCTTTTTTTCAACAGGTGCAGAATTTCTTATACATCTCACAGATCTCGCAGTACTGGTTTCTCTTGCCTTCATCGCTTTAAGCGAACAACCATTATGTTCTCGGATAACTGGTAAGAAAGGTGGTGGAAAGATTATAGGGAGAGCTATAGCTTTTATAACCATACTGATGGTAATAACGATAGCTAGTCATTCTAGAAACATAGCTGAGCAAAGCGTCATTTTCATGTGGTTATCAACGATAATAATTATAGCTTTAAGCTATGACCTCACTGTTATCGAGTTTTTCTCCGTATTCGTCTCAATCCTAGCAATAATTTTTGTAAGTCCTATCATAGCATTACTTACTGACCTAGCAAATCTAGGTATACTTAAGCCGGAAGATATACCGATATACGAGGTATCGTTCATAGGTTTATGGTCTCTTTATATCTCGGTAATAGCAGTGCTAATACACCTAGTAATAAAGTATCGACAGTTACTAACGGACATAATCGGCTCAATAGTAATATGGATTCTAACTCTACTAGAAAAATACTATGTAACAATAAGTGAAAGACTAAAACAGAAGAAGTAAAAGGATTAATGAAATATATCGTACCATGACTCATTCTTCCGAATTCCTTTTTCTCCTCTAGTCTGTTGTAATGGTGACTTGTCCGTCATTAATAGGATTTTTTATACTTGTTGTCCTATATAACTATGCTATGAACCCATTTTAGATCATCTATGCTTTGAATGTATTGCCAGATACGCTTATCTACTCGGTTCATTAACTAAGGAAAATCAGAAAGAAAGTTTGAGACTCTCGGCAGAGCTTATAGAGGGTTTTTCTAAGGCTATCAAAGAATACATGGATGATTATATAAATCTATGCCAGGCAATATTTGAACACACCTTCCGGATTCTTGGAGATGATTCAGATCCTTATAGGGAGATAAAGGATAAGAGTATGAAAGCAGCTGAGACCCTAGCTCCATTAGCAGAAGAGTATATCACTCATGGCGACTTCTTAGAACGAGCCGTTAAGGTCGCGATCGTGGCCAATGCTTTAGACTTTGGAACAAGGGTCTATAAAATCTCGCTTGAGAAATTTTGTAGTGAGTTCCAAGGAATGTTAAATAGGTCATTAGCTATAAATCACGTGAGTATGCTCAAAGCAGATTTAGAAAATGCTAAACGCGTCCTCTATGTCTTAGATAATGCTGGTGAGTGCGACCTCGACAGGTTCCTTCTTCAGGCACTCTCAAATAAGAGAGAAGTCACGATAGCTACAAGAGGAGGTCCAGTATTAAACGGTGTAACATTAAAAGAAGCTGTGGAGGCAGGTTTGGATCGTTATGGAGAGCTTATCACAACTGGAGCTGCTCTACCTTGCATAAGTAGGAGTTCTGACACTTACTTTTTGGAAAAGCTTAGAAATGCAGATATAGCAATACTGAAGGGCAAGGTAATTATCAATCTAAGTATTTTATTGATGAGATACGCAGTAAACCCACATACTATCTCTTTGTACCTAAGTGTGTGCCCGTTGCCCGGGTCGTAGGCGTTCCACTTTATTCACTTGTAGCATTGAAGGGAAGATAGTTGAATTCTACACATTTTGCCGTCGAGCTTTTTCACATTACTTATGTTTTTTGCCCTTCGCTCTGAGCGAAGATGAAATTTGTGTATGTACTTTCTTATTTGTTTTCATTAATTCTAGCTCTTGAGTAGCCGCCAAAATAGCTTTTTAGAAGAGATCGTAAGTGGTGGGTTATTATTACTGTATTGAAGTTTGTTAATATGCCGGAAGTTAATGATTTCTGTACGATAGTACTCTTGGTGGAGATTTAGAAAAGAGGATAACAATATTTTATAAATATGTACGCGTATATATTCTCGATTAAGTGATGTACTTATGGGAACTTATGTCGTATGTCCGTATTGTGGTGCTATAAACTTTGCCAGAACCGAATACTGTGAACGATGTGGAAGAAGACTCGATAATGCCCCAGAGATAACCACTAATACTATCTATAAACAACTGACAGTGGCACCTACTTCGGCAGCTGGTTGGAACCTACAACCCTATTCCTCACGGGGACTACCTTTAGGTGTTCAGGAAAGTCTATCTCCAGCTGCTCTGTTTTACATCTTTAAGGAAGAGTTTGAGGACGAGCTAAATATGGGAGGGGTATGGGGTATGGTCGCTGCAACCATATACTCTATGCTTTCTAACGGGGTGATATCAATTTATCTATCTAAGAGGGGTAGAGTATTCAAAAAGGACACGCTACTTATAACTAAACAGAGAATGTTTGATCCACAGACTTATGGTTTTCTAAGCTTAAAGATAAGCGGATTACCTTATGGGTATAGTATAAATGTTTATGACCTCGTGTTTGATCCCTCTAAGAAAAATAAGCTGAATGATCCCGAATCATATATTGTTGATTCTATTCTACATCATGATTTAAATGAAGCCACATGGAATTTTCTGTTTAGAGAAGAAGTACGAAAGATAAAATTATCCCTACTTGATAAACTATTACGCGTACCAGACACGTACTATACTAGGTACCTCAATATTACTAACGCCAATTATTATAGGCCACAAGCTGAAAAACTAAAAAATCTATTAAGATACTATGTGAGTTATAGACCGTGGGAAACTAAGGTTATAAGGGATGAATGTAATCGTGCATTAAGCGATATGAAATACTACGAAACCGATTATTAGGTCGATGAATAGTAGCGGAACTATTAATATTTGGTCTAGAGTAACTGACTCTGTAACGTCGAGATTTAAAGAAGAGAAGATTTATGGAATTATAGCTTTTGGATCGTTTGTCAGAGGACCATGTGATGAGTTTAGCGATATTGATATAGCCGTTATTTATTCAGGTAAACTGATCCTTTTTGATAAGGTATTCGTAGACGATGTAAAGGTAGATATACTCGGATATCCTATTGAAAGAGTAGAGCATGTATTAGAGAATAAAAATCTTAGAGGAAAATACAGGACGTGGTATACTGTTTGTTTCTGGCTTAACCTTTTCAGGAATGGATGCATACTCTACGATCCTCAGAGACTATTAATGAAGTGGAAGAAGATTGCTGAAGAATGGTCTTGGAGCAGTAATGAGCTAGGTAAAGTTTACGACATGATTGAGTCTAACATAAGTTATTTACAAGTATTATATAGGAGAAAGCTTTTAATGGAAACTCTGATATCCCTGAGAGATACCATAAGCCTAATAATAGTATATCAGATAATGAAAAGAAACAATATTCCAAGTTTTAGGCCGAAAGAGCTCTGTAGAATGTTGGATACTTTAGACGATGAAACTAGATGTTTATACGACGATATTATGGGCTTAAACTGTATAGATAACGAGCATGTCGAAAAAGCACTTGAACTTACCAGTACAATAATGTCTAAGAAGAGAGTCTGGAGTCATTATACGGAAAGAGCATATTTTGACATCCTGAAAAGTGTAAAGAGAAATAATAAAAGACTAGCAGTGCTTAGTTCAAGATACCTTGCCTTAAACGCTATAAAGGAACTTCTACAAACTTCGGGATACGATATACATTTAAAATATTTTGATGCGAGGAACCATTTATTCATACTGGACAAAACAAAATACTTCGATAATGAAATTTATGAGACATACATTAATCTCCACAAATTAGGGAATCTACAAATTCACAGAATCAGGAACATGATCCATAATATAAGCACTTTAGAATTCTAGAGGCTTCTTTCAGCTTTTTAATCTAACAACACCTTGCTAAGTAATATCACGTATCCGAGGCAGTCTTTACTATATATCTTCTTTAAGTGAAGCTATAGCTGCGTATATGACGGTCATAAAATAGCACTATCTTAATCTTATTGTATCTATAGAAAA
>Ga0209410_1000679_pt1 | contig 15935 bp, 14 predicted proteins | sample Mar14436cmmetaG_FD_184135 | JGI IMG/M metagenome (GOLD analysis project Ga0209410, IMG submission 184135) | Marine hydrothermal vent microbial communities from Guaymas Basin, Gulf of California to study Microbial Dark Matter (Phase II) - Marker... ... | reverse complement strand
TTTCTTATATGGAAGGAATTCTCCTTGTTGACGTGAAACCAACTAGAGTAAAAGAAGTGAGAAGAATGTTCCCTATACTCAGGGATAGAATTAATTTACAGAATAAATGAAATAAACTGGGAAAATTTCTCCGTGATATATCGAGAAAAACTTAGATCTAAAGGCATAATTATGCATTTTCTGGCCTAATCATCTCTTTTGATATTTTATTGATGATATCAAAGTTTTGTTAGAGAAAAACCTCACATTAAAATAACAGAAGTGGATCAAAAGGAAAACTCCTGTGAAAAAATAATGAACAAACTGATGATCGTGTTCAAAAGAATGGATGCACGGTTTTCTTACTCTTTTGACCTTAAAGGGGTGTACCTTTTGGGGGTGGATGAATGGCTGAGATATTTCTAGAAAAAGTCTGGAAGATTTTTGAGAATAAAGGTGAAAGAGTAGAAGCTGTTAAAGGTATCGAACTACTCGTAAAAGACAGTGAATTGATAGTTCTCCTCGGACCTTCCGGATGTGGAAAAACAACCACCCTTCGAATGATAGCTGGCCTGGAGAAGCCGACTCAAGGTAAAGTGTACATAGATGGAAAGAACGTGACAGAAAAGCCAGCTCGTCAAAGGGATATCGCTTTCGTTTTTCAATCTTACGCTCTGTACCCGCATCTGACAGTCTATCAGAACGTGGAATTCCCTCTTAAAGCCCAGGGAGTTCCGAAGAAGGAGAGGAGAAAAAGGGTAAGGGAAGTATTGGAATTTCTTCAGATCTGGGATTTCAGAGATCAATACCCTCAAAAATTGGATAGTGGAAGACAGCAGAAAGTAGCCATAGCAAGAGCCATAGTACGAAGGCCAAAAGCTTTTCTGTTGGATGAACCACTGAGTAACCTGGATGCCAAAGTCAGGGAATTCACCAGAGGTGAGTTGAAGAGGATCCATATGGATCTCCGTGTAACAACGGTTTACGTCACACACGATCAGGTTGAAGCCATGTCTCTGGCGGAGAGAATCGTGGTGATGCGTGATGGGACCATTCAACAGGTAGGATCACCTAGAGAAGTTTACGAAAACCCTGCGAACCTTTTCGTGGCTAATTTCATAGGAAGTCCTGGAATGAACTTCTTCAAAGCCAAGCTCAGCGACGAACGAGATATCGTTCTGAATGGTTCGTATCTCATAAAGGCTCAGGATATACCCAGCTATTCATCGATCCTCAGAAATTTTTCAAAAGAAGAAATCATACTGGGAATAAGGCCTGAATACATAAAAGTTTCTTGTTCCGAAAGAGCTTGGATAGTGCAAGTGGATCTTATAGAACCCCTTGGTCATGAGAAGGTCGTGAACTTCTCAAGTGGCTCTACCAGAGGAAAAATAAGGCTTCTTAGAAAGGTCTCTATAAGAGAGGGAGAAGAGATAAAAATACTTCTCGATCCATCGAAGATCAGGTTATTCGATCCAGAAACAGGGTACGATTTGATCTATCAAGAAGAAAAAGAGCCAGAGGTGGTTAAATGAGTTCTTTAAGGTTCGAGGAGGTAACTAAAAGATTTGGAAATGTGAGAGCTGTCGATGGAATAAGTTTTGAGATAAGTCATGGTGAATTCGTTGTGATGCTCGGACCAACAGGTGCAGGAAAAACAACCACGTTGAAACTAACAGCTGGAATATACAAACCAGATAAGGGAAACATTTACATTGACGACGAATTGGTGAACGATGTTCATCCAATATTCCGTGATGTGGCCTTTGTCTTCCAGAACTATATACTCTACCCGAATATGACGGTTTATGAAAACCTGGCCTTTCCCTTAAAATCGAAATTCAGAAACCTGAGCAATTCCAAAGTAGATGAGACTGTTAAAAGAGTTGCCAGGATGCTTCATATAGAGCACCTTCTCAATAGAATGCCACAGAATCTGAGTGGCGGTGAACAACAGAGAGTCGCTCTTGGAAGAGCTTTGGTGCGGAAACCAAAGATATTCCTCATGGATGAACCTCTAACCAATTTGGATGCAAAGCTTAGAGAAGAGATGAGGACAGAACTCAAAAGAATCCATAAAGAGCTTGGTGAAACCTTCTTCTTTGTGACACACGATTACGTGGAGGCTTTTTCCATGGCAGATAGAATTATCGTTTTGAATGAGGGGAAAATTGAGCAGATAGGAACGCCAAACGAGATCTACGATGAACCTGCCAGTTTGTTCGTCGCCTCTTTCATATCCAGTCCTCCTCTGAATACACTATCGGGGTTCATAGAAAAAAGTTCTTTCATTTTGAAAGCAAAGGATAAGGATATCAAGACGAATTTGAGGATAAAAGGTCTGGAAGGAAAAAAAGTGATAGTGGGTATAAGGCCAGAGGATCTGATTCTGAGTCGTGAGAGATGTGAAAGCGTGGTTTTCGATTTTCCAGGAGAGGTGTACATAGTTGAAGACTTGGGAACATTCTCGGTTATAACGATTAATTTCGATGGAATATTCCTTAGACAAAAATACCTTGGATATCCAGATGTGAAACCTGCTGAGAAAGTCTGGGTTGGAATAGATGGTCCTGTTTTCTATTTCGATAGAGACACGGGCAGGAGGTTGAGGTGAATGAAGGCTAAAACCAAATTGATTCTCGAATTAATCTCGATCTTCATGATATTTTTCGGGATATTCATGTTGTGCCAGCCTTTCTCATTCGGTATGTACCAGTGGGGATTCCAAGTCTGTGGTATAGGAACAGGATTGTACATCGTTTTTTCTCATCTTTCTGTTAAGGAGAGAAAGTAATCTTGGCACAATTTCGTAAAGGGGGGTTCTCTTATGTGGAGAAAAGTTGCTTTTATGCTCATGCTGATCGTGGTTTCAGTCGTGATCTTCGCTGCAAAAGAAATCACAATTTGCTGGGCTTCTTGGCCGCCAGCTGATGCTCTTCTTGCTCTCTCAGAAGAATTCACGGAAAAAACAGGGATAAAGGTTAAGGGACTTTTTGTACCATGGGGACAGTTCTTAGACAAGGTATCTGTTGAATTCGCAGCCAAAAGTCCAACGATTGATATTCTTATTGCAGATAGCCAGTGGTTAGGGTGGCTCGTCGAAGGAGGGCACATAATCAAGCTAAACGACTGGATCAAAGAACTTGGAATTAACTTGGACGATTTCTATCCTAACCTGCTGAGGTACTATGGGGAGTATCCACCTGGCAGCGGGAACTACTATGGTCTCCCCTGTGAAACAGATGCAGAGATCCTCATTTACAGAAAGGACCTTTTCGAGGATCCAAAAGAGAAAGAAGCTTTCAAGAAAAAGTATGGATACGAATTGAGACCTCCAAGAAACCTTTTCGAAATGAGAGATATAGCTGAGTTCTTCACAAGGCCTGAACAGAACCTTTATGGAATAGCTACAAAGTGGTCCAAGGACTACGATGTAGTGACTTGGGACTTCGGGTGGGCACTCTGGAATTTCGGAGGAGATTTCTGGAATCCTGAAACTTACGAGGTTAGAGGATATGCAAACAGTGCACAAGCGGTTGCCGCTCTCGAATTTTATAAATCTTTTGTGAAATTCGCTCCTCCAGGTGCTGCCAATTTCAGCTTCGATGAGGTTAACACTGCTATGCAAACTGGTATCGTTGCTATGGCCATACAATGGGCAGCTTTCGCTCCAGGTTTCGTTGATCCAGAAGTTTCGAAGACTTATGATAAGGTTGCATTTATGGCTTTGCCTCCATTGATCGAAGGAGACCCCAACACTGCCTACGTACCTCTTGGCGGACAGGGAATGACTGTTAGTGCTTATTCTGACGCGAAGGAAGAGGTGAAGGAATTCATAAAATGGTTCTACACCCCTGAGGTTCAAAAAAAATGGGCTTTGTATGGGGGCTTAACGAGCTTCAGGCCAGTCGTCGAATCTCCTGAATTTGAAGAGATGTATCCTTGGAACAAAGCCTTGAAAGATAGTATACCAAGGCTCAGGGACTTCTGGAATATACCAGAATACGCAAAGCTCCTCACAGTGACACAGGAGAATTTGAACGCTGTCATAGCTGGAACCCTTACACCACGTGAAGCACTGAACAAGATCGTTGAGGAGCACGAAAAGATTCTCAGAGAAGCTGGCTACATTAAATGAACAAGGGGGGATCCTCCCCCCATTTTTCGCTAGAGGTGATACGATGTGAAAGTTTTGACAGATAAAAAGCTTGCTCTTCTTTTCATATTACCCACGATCTTGTTGCTGGTTTTTATAGTGGTCTATCCCTTGATATGGTCGTTGTTTCTGAGCTTTACTGATTACTCTGTGGTTGGGTCAGAAAAGCCTCATTTTGTTGGTATAAAGAATTTTGCAGACATTCTCAAAGATCGTTACATATGGCTTCATTTTAAAAATACCGCAAGATACGCGATAACAGCGGTCGCTCTTCAATTCTTTTTGGGACTTGGAATAGCTCTGCTTTTGAACAAAGAGTTCCCCGGTCGTGGGATACTGCTGACCCTTGTTCTTGCTCCCATGATGCTCAGTCCCATAGTGGTTGGTCTCTTTTGGAGATATATTTTGGATGCCAATTGGGGAGTTCTAAATTACTTCTTATCTTTGTTGAATATAGAAAAGATCCCATGGCTTGGTAAAGGGGAATCGGCAATGTGGGCGTTAATAATAACGGATACGTGGATGTGGACACCTTTCATGATTCTCATATCCCTTGCGGGGCTTTCTGCTGTTCCAAAAGAACTGTACGAAGCCGCTGAAATCGATAGAGCATCCCCTTGGTTCAGATTTCGGCATATAACCTTACCTTTGATATCCCCACTTCTTGTCGTGGGGCTTCTCTTCAGAACCATGGACGCTTTCAAAATGTTCGATCTTGCTTGGGGATTAACACAAGGTGGCCCAGGAACCGCAACTTCAACAATAAGTATCGCTCTATACAGAATGGCCTTTCAGAATTTCGAAACTGGAAAGGCATGTGCTTTCGCTTACATTATTCTGATAATAATAATTGGTATGAGTAACATATACATACGTCTTTTGAATCGCCTTCAGAGAAGGTAGGTGATTCTTCGTGAAGAAAGTCCTTTTAACGATACTTGTCGCCGTTATAGTTGGTATCTATATTTTCCCATTATTCTGGATGGCCTCTACCGCTTTCAAGAGCAGAATCGATGTTTTCTCGATGCCACCAAAATTTTTCAATTTCAAACCGACTCTTCTTAACTTCAAAAGAGTCTTTTTCAAGATCGCTGGTTGGGGAAAATTCGCCAAAGAAGTACCATCTGATTTCCCTAGGGCGCTTCTGAACAGTGCGATAATAACGGCGTTGAGTACAGGGCTAGCTGTTTTACTTGGAACTCTCTCTGGCTACGCTTTCTCGAGATACAGTTTTCCAGGAAAGGCAGACGTTTTGTTCTTCATACTCTCAACTCGTATGCTCCCCTCGATGGTGATAGTAGTCCCAGTATTCGTCATGTACAAAAACTTGGGATTGTTCAACACACATCTTGGAATGATAATTCTGTATACGGTCTTCAACCTTTCGTTTTCTGTTTGGATGATGAAAGGATTCATGGATGAGATACCTGTAGAGTTTGAAGAGGCAGCAATGTGCGATGGTTATACTCGTTTTCAAGCTTTCCTTAAGATTGTACTGCCTCAGGCACTTCCAGGAATTTCTGCTACAGCTGTTTTCTGTGGTATAACGGCTTGGAATGAATATGTTTTTGCGCTGATACTGACGAGTGAAGAAGTGAAAACGGTGCCTCCAACGATTGCGGGGGCGATTTTGAAAACGACAGGTATAAACTGGGGAGAAGTAGCCGCAGCGAGTCTTCTATTTTTAGCCCCTGTTCTGATCTTCACATTTTTCGTTAGAAAGTACCTTCTCAGGGGTGTTACATTCGGAACTATAAAAGGTTGAGAAGGAGGGAATGTTATGAAGATAGGTATCTTTACGGTCCTCTTCAACGACTGGCCATTGGAGAAGGTGGCCGAGTACGTATCAAAATTGGGTTACGAGATGGTGGAACTTGCAGCTTGGAAGGGAAGTAACCACTTGGATATCGACAGAGTTCTAGAAGATAAGGATTACAGAAAGAGCATAAAGGAGACTCTGAAGAAATACAACCTAGAAATATCTGCTATTAGCAACCATCTTGAGGGGCAGCTCGTTCTTGGTCCCTTAGACGAATCGACCGACGATTGGGCTCCAACTAAAGATCCTGAAGAGAAGGTTAAATACGGTATTGAGAGGATGAAAAAAACAGCCCAAGCCGCCGCTGCACTTGAAGTACCTGTAGTCTGTGGCTTTACAGGGTCGCATGTTTGGGAGAAATGGTACATATTCCCTCCAAAAAATGAGGAGATATACGAAAGAGGTTGGGAGCTGTTCGCAGAGAGATGGAACGAAATTCTGGATGAATTCGATAAATGGGGTGTTAAATTCGCATTGGAGGTTCACCCTACAGAAATCGCTTACAACATAGAAACCGCAGAGAGAGCAATAAAAGCTCTTGACGGTAGAAAGACCTTCGGGTTCAATTTCGATCCAAGTCACTTCATATGGCAATTGATAGATCCCGTGATATTCATCAAAAAATTCGGTGACAGAATTTATCACGCTCACGCTAAAGATGGAGAACTTCAAAAGGATGAACTTCCAAGATCAGGTGTCATCCCTACAGGTAGTTGGATGAGAATAGATAGGGGTTTCAGATTCAGAGTGCCCGGTTGGGGAGATGTGAATTGGAAAAGGATAATAACGGCACTGCTTGAGGTCAGATACGATTACGTCCTTTCCTTCGAACATGAAGACCCAGTCATGTCACCAGAAGACGGGGCAGAAAAATGCATCCAGTTCCTGAAGCCTCTCATAATTAAAAAACCTTTGGAAAAGGTCTGGTGGTAAGGAGGGAGTACGATGGCGGAGGAAAAGAAAGTCGGCTTTGTGACAATGGGTGAAGCAAAGGAAGTTAAGGAAATACCAATTCTTCGTATTGGAATCTTAGGATATGCCTTCATGGGAAAATCTCATTCGAATGCGTATAAGAAAATGAATTACATCATGTATCCCCCACCTGCACTTGCGGAGCTGTACGCAATATGTGGGAGAAATGAAGAAGCGGTGAAAACCGCCGCAAAGAGATACGGTTACAAGAAGTACTATACGGATTGGAAAGAATTAGTGAAGGATCCCAATGTTGATGTCTTCGATAACAGCGGCCCAAATAACGTTCATTACGAACCGACACTCAAAGCCATAGAGAATGGAAAGCATATATTCTGTGAGAAACCACTGGCTCTGAATTCCAAGCAGGGGAAAGAGCTGTTTGAAAAAGCTCAGGAGAAAGGGATAAAACACATGGTAGATTTCAACTACAGGTTTGTTCCCGCAATAAGATTGGCCAAGGAAATCGTCGAAAGTGGAAAGATCGGTACGATATACCATTTCAGGGCCCAATACCTTCAGGAATGGATAATAGATCCGAATTTTCCACTTGTTTGGAGATTGAGGAAAGATATAGCAGGTAGTGGAGCTTTGGGAGATCTTGGATCTCACATAATAGACATAGCCCGCTTTCTCGTTGGTGAGATAGCATCCGTCATGGCTCAAACGAGAACTTTCATAAAGGAAAGACCTCTTCCAGAGGATCCAAGTAAAAAAGGTAAAGTTGATGTTGATGATGCCTTTGCGGCAGTTGTAGAATTCGAAAATGGTGCCATAGGGACACTGGAAGCCTCAAGGTTTTGTTATGGGAGAAAGAATTACCAATACTGGGAGATAAACGGTTCCAAAGGAAGTATAAGATTCAACCTTGAAAGGTTGAATGAATTGGAAGTGTATCTTGCGAAAGAAGGAGAGGCAAAATTGGTTGGAGCAAAGGATATCATGGTGACGGAATCTTATCATCCCTACATGGAGCACTGGTGGCCTCATGGACACATAATAGGATGGGAACATGCTCAAGTTCATGCGATCTATCACCTCTTCGATTGTATAGTAAACGACAAAAATGTTGAACCCTGGGGTGCGAGTTTCAGAGATGGTTATAGAGCCCTCGTGGTCGAGGAAGCGATTCTAAGGTCAGCGGAAATAGGGAAGAGAGTGGATATCACGTATGAAATTTGAAAAAGGTTGAAAACTTAAGGAGGGAAAACGTTGAAGAGGAGAGGCCTTAAAGAAAGCGGCCCATTGATGGCACTAGTCGTCTTGGTGGTTTTCACAGCTATCCTGAACCCTAGATTTCTAACAGCTTTCAATCTCCAAACTTTGGGGAAACAGATCGCCATCTTTGGAATATTAGCCATCGGTGAAACGTTCGTGATAATGTCTGGAGGAGGAGCCATAGACTTGTCCCCAGGATCCATGGTCGCATTAACTGGTGTTATGGCCTCCTGGCTCATGGTTCACGGTGTTCCAGTATCTATCGCGATAATACTTATATTGGGTTTCTCAGTTCTTGTGGGTGCTTGGCATGGGTTTTTCGTGACAAAACTTGGTGTTCCTGCTTTCATAATAACCCTTGGAACACTCACTATGGCAAGAGGTATGGCAGCTGTCATAACACGCGGATGGCCTATCGTTGGATTGCCGAGTCATTTTCTGACAATAGGACAAGGAGACATTCTGAAAATACCAATACCTGTCTGGATTCTTCTGATCATAGCTTTGATAGCGGACTTTTTCCTGAGGAAAACCGTTTATGGGAAACATCTCAGAGCTGTTGGAGGAAACGAAGTTGCAGCGAGATTTTCAGGTGTTAACGTTTCGAGAGTCAGGATGATTGCTTTTATGGTTTCAGGTTTCCTAGCTGGTGTTGCAGGAATAATAATAGCTGCCCGTCTTTCACAGGGTCAACCTGGTGTGGGATCGATGTATGAGTTATATGCGATAGCTTCCACTGTTATAGGTGGCACCAGCTTAACAGGTGGGGAAGGGAGTGTGCTCGGAGCAGTCGTCGGTGCGAGTATCATAAGTTTGCTGTGGAACGCTCTGGTTCTTCTGAACGTATCCACTTACTGGCACAACGTCGTGATAGGGATCGTCATAGTAACCGCCGTCACAATGGATGTCCTCAGAAAGAGAATGAGAGCTTCAAAATAACTTTTCAAGGAGGTGGGTTCTTATGAAAAGATTTCTCACATTAGGTCTGTTACTCGTTATAGGATTGACCATCTTTGGATTGACTGTTGGAGTCATTGGGAAGTCGGTTCATCCATACTGGTCGCAGGTTGAGCAAGGGGTGAAAGCTGCTGGTAAAGCTTTGGGAATCGAAACGAGATTCTTCGTTCCCCAGAAGGAAGATATAAACGCTCAGCTCCAGATGCTCGAATCCTTTATAGCCCAAGGATTCGATGGTATAGCGATTGCACCATCAGATCCGAACGCGGTCATCCCTGCCATAAAGAAGGCTCTTGAACTTGGAATACCTGTAATAACGCTGGATACAGACTCTCCAAAGAGTGGAAGATACGTCTACATAGGAACGGATAACTATCAGGCAGGATACATCGCCGGAACGATCATGAAGAAGATCCTCAACGGAAAGGGTAAGGTCGTCATAGGAACAGGTTCTCTAACGGCGATGAACTCTCTCCAGAGAATTCAGGGATTCAAAGATGCTATAAAAGGGACAGAAATAAAGGTTCTTGACATCCTCAACGATGAAGAAGATGGTGCAAGGGCTCTTTCACTCGCAGAATCCGCTTTGAACGCACACCCAGATCTCGATGCATTCTTTGGAGTCTACGCGTACAACGGGCCGTCCCAGGCTCTTGCGGTCAAGAACGCCGGAAAAGTTGGAAAAGTCAAGATAGTTTGTTTCGATACGACACCGGATATTCTTCAATACGTGAAAGAAGGCGTTATCAACGCGACGATGGGTCAGAGACCTTACATGATGGGATACCTCTCGGTGGTTGTTCTCTACCTTATGAACAAGATAGGCGTTACAAACACTCTGATGATGCTTCCGAAGGTCAACGGAGACTACATCATCGATACAGGTGTCGATGTTGTGACACCTGACAACCTCGATGAATACTTGAAGATGATGGAAAAGCTAGGAATTCCCATAAAGTTCTGAAACCTGGGGAGGGGGTATCCCCTCCCTTTAAAGTAAGAGTTGGACGAGGTGATCCGATGGAAATATTGAAGGCTGTCGGTATGAGAAAGAGTTTTCCAGGTGTTGTGGCCGTTGATAGAGTCGATTTCGAGGTTTATGAAAACGAAATTGTTTCTTTGGTGGGAGAAAACGGAGCCGGAAAAAGCACACTCATAAAAATGCTTACAGGGGTTCTAAAACCCGATGAGGGAAGGATATATATAAACGGTAAAGAGGTTTCGTTCAGGAATCCCTTGGATGCCTTCAAATACGGTATCAGCGTGATCCATCAGGAATTGAACCTTGCACCCAATTTGACAGTTTATGAAAACGTTTTTCTGGCTAACGAGATAACAAAGACTGGGAAAAAAGGCATATTCAGACGATCTAACGATGACGATATGTACAGAAAAACACAGGAAATCTTGGATATGCTAGGGGCAAACTTCCCACCAAATGCTTATGTTAAAGATTTGAGCACAGCTCAAATGCAGATGGTCGAGATATCAAAAGCCCTTGTGAAGAATCCAAGAATCATCTTCATGGATGAGCCAACTTCTTCTTTGACAGTCAGTGAGGTCAAGATACTCTTTGACATTATCAGAAGGTTAAAAGAAGAACATGGTATATCGATTGTTTTTGTGTCTCATAGGTTGGAGGAAGTGCTGGAGATAAGCGATAGGGTTGTGATCATGAGAGATGGGAAGAGGGTTGCCTCACTCACAAGGGAGGAATTCGATATAGATGTAATCATAAGGCACATGGTTGGAAGGAATGTTGAATTTTTCCCACATGGTATCGAGACCAAACCTGGAGAGGTCATATTGAAGGTTGAAAACCTGAGATGGAAAGATAAGGTGAAGGGTGTTTCGTTCGAGCTCAGAAAAGGAGAAGTCCTTGGTTTTGCTGGCCTTGTTGGTTCTGGAAGGACGGAAACCATGCATCTCATATTCGGTGCTGAAAAGAAGGAAGGAGGGAGGATAATATACAAAGGCAGAGAGGTGGAGATAAACAGTCCAAAAGAAGCGATAGCCATGGGTATAGGTTTGATACCAGAAGATAGGAAACTTCAAGGGTTGGTTCTGAAACTCGCCGTGAGGGATAACATAGTTCTGCCTTCTCTTGATAAGCTGAGGAGAGGACTTATAGTTGATGAAAGAAAGTCAGATAGACTCGCAGAGGATTTCGTGAAAAGACTCAACATAAAAACTCCCAGTATTGACAAGATTACAGAGACTCTCTCTGGTGGTAATCAGCAGAAAGTGGTCCTGGCGAAATGGTTGGCTTTGAACTCTGATGTTCTGATATTCGATGAACCAACGAGAGGTATAGATGTTGCCACGAAAGCGGAAATTCATAGAATGATCAGAGAACTCGCAGCTCAAGGTAAAGCTGTCATCATGATATCTTCAGAACTTCCAGAGATACTTCATCTCAGTGACAGAATAGCGGTAATGTGGGAGGGAAGAATCGTCAACATCATTGACAACAGGCATCGTAAAGTTTCGCAACAAGAAGTTATGTATTACGCATCAGGACAGAAAGTGAACGAAGGTAGTGATATCAGGTGAACAGTTTAAAGATGAATATAAGTAGCATGAAAAGGGTAAACAGAAGGATCGTTTTGAATATGATCAGAAAGTATCCCGGGATAACCAGAAAAGAGATATCGAATCTCACGGGGATGGATCCAAGCACTGTCACGAAGATTGTAACGGACCTTTTGAAAAATGGGTTCATTTTGGAAAACGGGGAAAAGAGTTTCCCAGGTAGGGGTAGAAGAGGCATCAGACTGGTGGTCAATCCCAACGCGATAAACGGACTGGTCGTTGCAATCGGTGTTCAGAAAAGTTGCGTGGGATTGGCCAAGTTCGATGGGAGTTACGAACTGATAGAGAGCTTTGAAACACCTCAAAATTTTTTTGATTTCATTCATAAGATTTCCGACATCATAAAATCCTTCATTAAAGATGTTGTTGGACTCTCCTTTTCAATACCGGGAATAGTGGATATGAAAAAAGGTATCATAAGGAACGCTCCTCATCTAAAATGGAAGGAGATGGAATTGCGAAAGTTGATATTGGAAACGATCGACAACCTGGATCCAGAAATGATAATGATGGATAACGAGGCCAAACTTTGTCTGGTGGCGGAGAGCTGGTTCAATGAAAAGATCAAAGGTCTGAAGAATGGGGTGTATATATACCAATCTGAAGGTGTTGGAGGGGCTCTCTTGATAAATGGAGAGGTCTATCACGGCGAAGATTACATAGCGGGCGAAATAGGTCATATGATCGTGGATCCAAATGGTAAAAAATGTCATTGTGGGAATAAAGGATGTTGGGAGACTCTGATATCCACTGAGGCCATAGTTCAAAGCTATGAATACGCTTATGGTGAGTTGAAAGGAGATAGCTACAACGAGAAATTTCTAACACTCGTTTCGATGAACTCAAAGAGAGCAAAAGGTGTCCTCATGAGGATGGCAGATTACGTGTCCATAGGTATTTTGAACATACTGAATGTCATAGATCCACAGTTCGTCCTCTTCGGAGGTATGATGTACAGCCTGCCTGATTACCTTGTCGAAAGGATCGAGAACACTGTGAAAAGTCAAGTTCTGATCCCGGACATGATGAAAACCAAGATATTGAAAGCATCGATGGATATAGATGAAGCGAGGATAAAAGGAGGAGCTTTAATTCTTATAAACAAGTACATAGAGAAAAATATCTGACTCTATCTTGAATTTTTCCTTAGAAGAGATAAAATGAATTTGAAGCTATCAAAACCGATTTACCAGTTTTCCCTTCAGTTCACACCAAATTTCATAGAATCTTTCTGACTATACAATAATAAGATAAGAAGGAGGGGGATATCATGAAGAAACTTTTAATGTTATTCATGATTGTTGTATCTGTTGTAGCACTCGGTGATCTCATAATAGTTTTGAAATCTGGAGAGAAGATAACGGTGCCTGTGGATCCAAACGAGATCGACAGGATAATCTTCGTGCCCGTTGGTGAAGCGGGAGGAGTTACAACAGGATCGATCTGGGATATTTATCAATGGTACTGGGACGATCCTGAAAATAACGACAATTATACGTTACTGGAAAACGGTGTGAAGTTATATGTCAATCCAAAACAAGATATTTGGCGGAATACAAGAAGGGGTTACTCCAAGGAAGGAGCTCCTATACTCGTAACGGAGATGCCATTGGGGGATTGGGTCTTCACGGCGAAATACAAATTACTCAATGATCCAAAGGATTCGTATCAATTTGGGTTGGTTGTGTGGAACGGCTCTAGTGAGGATGGAAAGGTGTACGCCCTTTATTTTGGACCATACTGTGGCAAGGACATAAGAGTCGAGGGCCATTATTCCAAGTACGCGGAAGTACATGGCCCAGTAGCCTACGATAAGTTCACAAGGGAGGGTTACTTGAAAATAGAGAAGGAAGGAAACAGATTGATATTTGGATACAACTTTGTTGATTGGGAATTGGGAACGTTCGAAAAACCTTGGAAAACGGTTGAAATTGAAATACCAGCAGGAGAATTCTCGTACGTTGGTTTCATTGGGAAAACCTGGGGTAATTCAGATCTGGAAGTTTTGTTTACGGACATCTCCTTGAAAACGAAATAAGGCTTTTATATAATCATCAGGGTGTGGGGCCGTAGCTCAGTTGGGAGAGCGCTACCTTCGCACGGTAGAGGTCGTGGGTTCGAATCCCATCGGCTCCACCAAAAGGAGGGGGAATCCCCTCCTTTTTTTGAAACGTGGTAAAATGAGAGAGCGAGGTGATGTTTTTGTACAATCCATCGCTCATAAGGAACGTATGTATAATTGCTCACATAGATCATGGAAAAACGACTTTGATAGACAGAATTCTGGAAATAACCAAGACCGTTGATTCCAAGAAAATGAGAGAGCAATATCTGGACATGATGGATATAGAAAGGGAAAGAGGTATCACCATTAAAGCACAACCTGTCAAAGTCATGTATAAAGCCACCGATGGAAGGACGTATGAAATAAACATAATCGATACTCCAGGACATGTGGATTTTTCATACGAAGTTGGAAGGAGTATGGCGGCCTGTGAAGGCGCAATTTTATTAGTTGATGCCTCTCAAGGTGTTGAAGCTCAAACCGTTGCTCACACATACCTTGCCATAGAGAATGACCTAGAGATAATTCCTGCGATAAACAAGATAGACCTTCCGAATGCGAATATCGAAGAGACAGAATTAGAGATAATGGATCTTTTAGGTGTGGATAAAGAAGATATATTCCTCGTCAGCGCTAAGGAAGGAACAGGGGTTAAGGATCTTCTGGAAGCCATAGTTAGAATGGTTCCACCACCTAAAGGTAACGCTGATGGAAAGCTTTCCGCTCTGATATTCGATGCGAAGTACGATAAATACAGAGGTGTCATAGTTTCTGTAAGGGTTTTCGATGGGGTCATAAGGGTTGGGGACAGGATAGTGACGATGTCCAACGGTATGGTCTACGAGGTTAGTGAAGTTGGTGTTTTCACACCGGAGATGAAACCTGTCGAGAGTTTAAGTGCTGGAGAAGTGGGGTACGTCATAGCAGGGATAAAGGAGGTATCGCTTGCAAGAGTTGGAGATACGATAACTCATGCAAACGACCCTGTTGAAAGGCCTCTTCCAGGTTACAAGGAAATAAAGCCCATGGTATATGCGGGAATGTTTCCTGGTGTTCCGGAGTACTTTGAAGATCTGAGAAAGGCCCTTGAAAAATTGAAACTGAACGATTCCGCTTTGATTTTTGATCCCACAAGATCACCTGCACTTGGCTTTGGTTTCAGATGCGGATTTTTGGGACTCCTTCACATGGATGTCGTGAGAGAGAGAATAGAGAGAGAATTCGAACTTGCTGTCATCCTTACAGCTCCAAATGTTAAATACAGGGTGGTGACAAGAAGAGGAGAGACTCTAGAAGTGACGGACCCTGCCAAATTCCCAGATGAGGGTGAGATACTCGAAATATATGAACCGTACGTCGACCTTTCCATAATTACTCCGAACGATTACATAGGTCCCCTGATGAATCTGGTTCAGAACGAAAAGAGAGGTTTTCTCAGAACGACAGAAAATGCTGGGAAAAATCGTGTGATACTTCATTTCGACGTTCCCCTTTCTGAAATAATTTTCGATTTCTTCGACAGAATGAAAGCTGTGAGCAGAGGTTTTGCATCGATGGATTATGAGTTCAAGGAGTATAGAAAATCGGATCTTGTCAAGATAACGATACTTGTGAACAGAGAACCTGTAGACGCATTGTCTTTCATAGCCCATAGAAGCAAGGCGTACGAAGTTGCAAGAAAGGTTGTGAACAAGTTGAAAGATCTCATACCTCGTCACCAGTTTCAGATACCTATACAGGCAAAAGCTGGGGGAAGAATAATTGCAAGAACAGATATAAAAGCTCTTAGAAAGGACGTTCTTGCTAAATGTTACGGAGGTGATGTTACTAGAAAGATGAAGTTACTAGAGAAACAGAAAGAAGGAAAAAAGAAATTGAGAGAAATTGGGCGAGTCAGAATTCCTCAGGAAGCTTTTCTCGCTCTTCTCAAGATAGGGGAGGAGGAAGAATGATAAGAAAGCTTCTTATCCTCTCTGTTTTGATTGTTCTCCTCGGGTCTTGCAGCATGTTGAAAATTTCGGTACCACCAGAGTCGATGGCTAAAGAGAGTGCGATCAAAGTGGTGACGAATGATTATAAACTGATCGATATTTTCAAAGAGTCCGATTATCTGGGGGTACCTTTCGATGGTATGGTAGGTGTTTTCAAGAAAGATGGAAATACCTTCTTTCTTCACG
>Ga0209410_1000678_pt1 | contig 15938 bp, 14 predicted proteins | sample Mar14436cmmetaG_FD_184135 | JGI IMG/M metagenome (GOLD analysis project Ga0209410, IMG submission 184135) | Marine hydrothermal vent microbial communities from Guaymas Basin, Gulf of California to study Microbial Dark Matter (Phase II) - Marker... ... | reverse complement strand
ACACAAATCTGGGGATTGACCATGACCACCGCATCGAAGAGTGGTTTCATAACCTCACTATACGTCGTTTTGGTTCCCCTTATTTCATATTTTCTGGAGAGAAAGAAGGTGAGTGTATTACAACTACTGGGTTTCTGTTTCGCTTTCATCGGTATGTATCTTCTTTCAGGTGGGGTGGACGGTTTCAACTTCGGGGATTTTCTCAACCTTCTGTGCGCGGTGAGCTTTGCATTTCATGTTGTCATGATTACAATATTTTCAAATAAAGTTCACCATTCAAAATTGCTCACACCACAATTTTTAACAACCGCTTTGATCAATTCATTTCTTGGGATCCATGGCAAATGGAAGATTACATTTCCCATCCTCGGTGTTGTGATCTACACCGCGATCTTTGCCACCGTGTACGGGATATACATTCAGACGAAGTATCAAAAAAGGATCGGTAGCAACACAAGTGCCTTGATATTCTCTGGAGAACCAGTATTTTCCGCCATTTTCTCGTATCTCATACTTCACGAGAAGATGACAGTTTTTCAAATTGTCGGAGCGGGCTTACTCTTGACAGCCATCCTGATGAGTTCGGTTGGAATGGATGAAATCTGATAGAATATTTCAATCAGGAGGTGAGAATATGGAAGATACCGAGGAATTGAGAAGGATCATGAAAGAGGTCGTGGATTTCTTCGATGTTCTCGTTCAAATGAGATACCACTCGAGGAAAACATTCAAAGTATCTTTCATCAACGGAAAGGTGAAGAGTATAGATTCCGGAACTCTCGCTGGTCTTGGAGTTAGAGTTTGGGTGGATGGTATATGGGGTTTTTCATCCACGACTGATCTATCGAAAGATGGTATGTTCAACACGGTGAAATCCGCCTTGAATGCTGCCAAGCTTGGCAAGGGATTGAAGGAAGAAAGGGTTCGCGAATTGAGAAATTCACCTGTTACGGGGGATCTGTTCGTCGAAGAGAACAAGCCATTGGATAGTGTTCCAATCGAAGAGAAGATCGAGTTAGTGAAGAAACTCGATTCACAACCCCGCAAGATGAGTGATAAGGTGGTATCGACGAACGCTATGTACATGGAGATGATAGACGAAAAGATCATCGTCACTTCCTACGGAACTGATGTTTATTACAGAGATCCGAAATCTGATCTCAGGTTGAGCGTCGTTGTTTCGAACGGGAATGAAATGGAGTTTGGATATTCCTCCTTTGGGGCGACTGGAGGATGGAAGGAATTGTTCAGAAGGTACAGTTCAGATGAAATGATAGAAGAAGCTGTGAGGATAGCGATCGACAAGCTGGGAGCGAAGTATGCGGAAGGAGGCGATCATACGGTTGTTCTTCATCCATCCTTAGTTGGTGTTTTGGCGCATGAGGCGATAGGTCACACCGTTGAAGCGGACTTTGTTCTATCCGGTTCCATAGTGAAGGGAAAGTTGGGGGAAAAGGTGGCGAGCGATCTGATAACTTTGGTGGATGATCCAAATCCAAACATAGAAAAAGGTGCCGCCGGTATCCTACTCGTCGATGATGAGGGAAATGAAACCACGAAAGTCACGATAATAGGAAACGGCATTTTAAAATCCTATCTTCACGATTCGGAAACATCCGCACTGTTCAATGTTGAGAATACTGGAAATGCGAGAGCCTTCACTTACTCGGATGAACCGATAATAAGGATGAGAAACACCTACATAATGCCCGGTGAGAGCGATCCAGAGGAGATAATCTCCTCCACCAAGAGTGGATATTATCTCAAGGGACTGGGTGGTGGTGGACAGGCAGATGCAAATGCGGAATTCATGTTTGGCGTTCTCGAGGCTTGGAAGATAGAGAATGGAAAACTCGTTCATCCTGTGAGGGAGGTGACCATCTCAGGGCAAGCTTTCGATGTTCTATCATCGGTGGACATGGTGGGAAATGACTTCATGTTCACACTCGGAGCTGGATATTGCGGGAAATTTCAGCCTGCTAAGGTTGACGCTGGAGGTCCTCACTTGAGATGTAGGGTCAAGATAGGAGGTAGGAAGTGATGGATATAATGAAATTCATGAAAGAAAAAATAGATGGATTGAAAGCGAAGATCGTAAGGTCTGGATTGAAGAAGGTGGAAATTTTCCTCCAGAGAAGGAATTTCAAGAGGGTGTTCTTCGAGAAGAACGAGTTGAAAACGTTGAATCAGGATGATCTGGTCGGTGTTGGTATCAGGGTTGTGGAAAACAATAGACAGGGATTCTCCTTCACCAACGATCCAAACGAAGTGTTCGAGGTGTTCGATAGAGCCAAGGAGTTGGCAAGGTTATCCGAAGAGGATGAGTATCTGGATCTACCGGAACCAAAAGAATGTGTCCTCGTTGAGGGAATATACGATGATAGATTTGAGGAATTCGATCTGGAAAGAACTTTGATGTTGGGGAAGAAGATGGTGGAAATACCGAGAAGAGTGGACGGAAGGGTCAGTTTGGATTCTGCGGAGTTGACGATAACGGTGATGGAAAATTTAGTTTGGAACACACTCGGTTTGGAACTGAGTGAGAGAAAGACCACAGCCCTGTTCTTCCTCATGGGAATGGCGGTCGAAGATGACAAAGTTTCATCTTTTGATTACGTTGCGGATGCGAGCGTCGAGAGTTCCGACTTGGATGAGAGGATCGAAAAATCCGCGAGGGTTTTTGCAAACAGGGTGATCAGCTCACTCGGAGCGAAGAGTTGTCCAAGCTATAAGGGAAAAGTTCTTTTGAGTTTCTCGTTAACTCTGAAAATGTTCAGGAAGGCAGAAGCCCCTGGGCTGGTAAACTGAACGAAAAAGTGGCATCGAAAGTTCTAACCTTTCTCGATTCCCCGAGAAAGCCGAGAAAATTCACATCGGTTTCCTTCGATAGGGAAGGGGTCCCAACGAGAGATCTTGTCATAATCGAAGACGGTGTTCTCAAATCCTACATATACAACACCTACAGGGCAAGAAGGGAGAACAGAAAATCAACTGGCCACGCTTCGGGTGGTTATCAATCCACCCCATCCGTTTCGATGAACGCACCGGGTTTGAAAGGTTCGTTCAGCCTCGATGAGATGCTGAAAATGATGGATGAAGGTATCTTCGTCCGAAGATACAGTGGCAACGTGAATCCAGTGAACGGTATTTTCTCTGGAACGGTCAAAGGTGGAAAATATGTGAAAAATGGGAATTACGTATATCCACTGATCGGTACCATGATATCTGGCAACATATTTGAATTACTCAACAACATAACGGCAATATCCGAAGAAACAGAAACCACGTTCTTTGGTGAATTGCCCTATGTTTTGGTTGACAACGTTGATGTGGTGTCATCCTGAATGGTTTTGAATTCACATCGTTAATGTGTTTCAATTCATCAAAAGTTCAAATTCACACATCGAACACGACGAGTGTCCGCAGGATTCCACTTTCTTCTTCTACTTTCAAACCATGATACGTCAAAGCTTTAATTCCCACAGATTCACCTGATTCATCAACTGTGGAGAATATCAGGGTGATCTTTGATCCGTGAGAGGTTAAGTTAGATGGAAAAAGGTGGTTCGTTTCAAATTCGAATATGATTTCATTGCCAAGATCGAATATCAGATCTTCCAAACAGTTGTAATGAAAATCCACAGTTTTGACAATTCTCCCCGTTTTCTTCACCGAGAGAAGCTGTCTCAAGAGTTCGAGAAAATTTTTCAGAAGTTCCTCCACATTTTTACCATACACTATGAAAGCGAGATCTGCTTGATGGTCGATCTGTTCGAACTTTTTTTCAATTATACCATCTTTCATTCTTTTATCACCGTCATCGACGATACTTTGTCCCCGCTCTTCAAATCCACCACCTTCACTCCCTGTGTTATTCTTCCCATTATTCTCACATTTTTCGCGGAGAATCTTATGGTGAATCCGTTTTCTGTGACGACCAGTATTTCATCCTCATCGTCTACCACAGCGGTCGAGACGATTTCTCCGACTTTGTTCATGCTCGACAGATTCTTTATTCCCATTCCTCCCCTGCTCTGAATCCTGTATTCCTCCAACCTTGTTCTCTTGCCATATCCATTTCTCGTTATGGTCAAAAGGGTCTTGGATCCATCTTTTTCACCCACGACGGACATCGATACTATCTCGTCGCCTTCTTTGAGATTCATCGCGTTTACACCCGTTGCGTTCCTCCCCATGATCCTGATATCCGATATCCTGAATCTTATGCACATTCCCTTTCTCGTCGATAACATGATTGTCGTTTCATTCCCAGGTTTAACCAAGACTGCATCCACGATTTCGTCTCCCTTCGGAATGTTCATGGCTCTGACTCCGGAGGATCTCACGTTACTGAACTCTGAAAGTGAGATTCTCTTTATCTTGCCGAATTTTGTCACCATCACGATGTTCTTCTCCGGATCGAAATCCTTTCCTATGTTTATTATCGCTTTCACCTTCTCATCTTGTCCCGCCTTTATATAACTCAGTATATGCTTACCCTTTGCTCCCCTCGATCCAACCAATTCGTGGTTCCTCAAAACATACGCCTTTCCTAAGGATGTTATAACCATGGTTTTCGACAATCTCGAGGAACTTATGACGTGCTCCACAAAATCTTCATCTCTCGTTCTCATTCCTATGGTTCCTCGTCCACCTCTGTATTGTCTCCTGTAATCCTGCAGAGTCGTGGTGTTCACGTATCCTTCGTGACTCACCATTATGACGATTTCCTCATCGCTCACCAAATCCTCTATCCTGTAGTCTCGCTTTTCCACAAGGCTGATCTTCGTTCTTCTCTGATCCGCGTATTTTTCCTTGAGATCCATCAATTCTTTCTTCATGATTTCGTAGGTCCTTTCATCGGAGGTTATGACATCCTTCAATTCCTCCATCCTTCTTGTCAATTCTTCATGCTCGTGTATGAGTTTTTCGATTTCGAGATTAGTGAGCTTCCCGAGTTTCATATCCAGAATCGCCTTGGCTTGTTCATCTGTCACACCCATTATTTCCTTCAGCTCGTTCATTGCTTCCTCCGTGTTTTTGGAATTTCTTATTATCTGAACTATCGTCCCTATCGATCTACTAGCCTTTATCAACCCTTCCAATATGTGTGCCCTTTTTGAAGCCTTCTTCAATTCATACTCCGATCTTCTCTTGATAACCTGAAATCTGTGCTTTATGAATGCTTTCATCAAATCGATCAGATTCATGAGTCTTGGCCTTCTCATCTCATCTATGACCAGCATATTACCTGCGAAACTCGTTTCTAAGGATGTATGCTTGTAAAGTTGATTCAAAACTATCTCTGGGTTGGCGTCCTTCGTCAGTTCGACCACCACTCTCATTCCCTTTCTATCCGATTCATCCCTTATGTTTCTTATCAAAGGCTTCTGGGAATTCCTTGCAAAGTTTGCTATTTGTTCTATGAGTCCTGCCTTGCTCACTTGATAGGGCACCTCACTTATGACTATGACGAACCCTCTCTTCGTCTTCTCGATCTCTGCCTTTCCTCTGATGTGTATCGAGCCTTTCCCTTCTTTGTAGAGGTTGATCAAACCCTTCTTTCCAATTATCTCGCCACCGGTTGGGAAATCCGGACCCTTTACAAATCTCATGATCTCCTCAACGCTGGCGGATGGATTGTCTATAAGATGGATCAATCCGTCAACTATTTCTCCAAGGTTGTGAGGTGGTATGTTTGTCGCCATCCCAACCGCTATACCCGATGCCCCGTTTATCAAAAGATTCGGCACCTTGGATGGCAAAACTATCGGCTCCTTCAGAGTCTCATCAAAATTTGGAACGAAATCCACCGTTTCCTTGTCGAGGTCTTCCAACATTTCCTCCGCTATCCTTGAGAGCCTTGCCTCCGTGTATCTCATAGCGGCGGGTGGATCCCTATCCACCGAACCGAAATTCCCCTGACCATCGATGAGAGGATACCTCATTGAGAAAGGCTGAGCCATTTTTACAAGGGCATCGTAGATCGCGGCATCACCGTGTGGATGATACTTTCCCATGACTTCCCCAACTATCCTTGCACTCTTTTTGAAGGATGAATTATGCTTTAACCCAAGTTCAAGCATCCCATAAAGTATGCGTCTTTGAACTGGTTTCAATCCGTCCCTCACGTCCGGTATTGCCCTTCCGACGATGACGCTCATGGAATATATCAAATACGATTCAGTCAGCTCATCTTCGAGGTTTCTTTCCACTATTTCCTCAGCCACCGCTCATTCACCTCCCAGATCTATTCTATCATTCGTGAAAGTGATCCACTGTGATAAAATATGATGTGCCATGCGTAAATACAAACTTGTGATTCTGCTGGTTTGCTTGATGATCTGCTTTTTGGTCTTAATTCTTCGTTTCCTCACACCGGTGAAAATCGGGGTAATACTGAGCGTGGATACCGCCACAGGATACGAGGAGAATCTTGCCATTCATTTCTGGAGGAATAAATTTCCTCGCATAGGTTTGAGACCTGTTCTTCTCGTGGTTGAAACACCAAAATTGGGGGAGAATGAATTCAAAGAATCTTACGAGAGACTCGTCAAAAAAGGAGTTTCAGTGATAGTAGGTGGTGCTTTGAGTGTTGAAGGTGTCATACTTGCGAAGTTGTCCGAACGTTACGATGTGCCGACATTCGGGATAACAACCGCAACAACTCTTCTGAATGGAAGAAAAGACAACTATTACAGACTGATGACCCCAGCGGACATAGAAGCAATCTATACGTCCATCTATTTGAGTGAACTTGGGATCAAAAGGCTGTTGATAATAGTGTCAAAATACAACAAGGAATTCAGTCAAACCTATGCGGATCATCTGAAGGAAAGGATGGGAACTTGCGATATCGTGTTCTCGAGGAACGAGCTCGTTCTAAAAAAACTCGCGAGTTTCAAACCGGATGGTGTCTTCATGATCCTTCCATCCGCGCAAGTTTCAATTCTCAGCAAGATTATCAGGAATTTTGACGAAGGAATAAAGCTTTTCTCATCCCCATGGGGAAGAACTCTGACCTTCAAGGATCTCTGGACACCGTCTCTGAATGGCTTAGAATACATAACAATTGACACACCGAATTTCATCAAGTATGGCGATCTTGCTAAGGAGTTCGAAGAAACTTACAGCATACCCGCCGGTATAGGAACTGGATACGCATTTTCAACCATGGGGATCGTGTATGAGGCGATAGAAAAAGTCGGCACTGAAAGGAAAAAACTGATAGAGTATTTCAACACGCCGAGGATATATGACACGACTTACGGGAAGGTCTACATGGATGAATACGGTGATCCGGTGATGGATTCACTCTACATTCTAAGAATCGAAAATGGTGAAGTGGTGCAGATAGGAAGGCGGTTGGTGGATGAGTTCTACAAAAAAAGTGAAAAGGAAAGATGATTACAAGAGTGTTTTGAAAACTTACAACAGAATAGAAAGACATGCGAGGATAAACAATCTTTTCTTCATGATCGTGTCGCTATTCCTGATCCTGTTCATCCTATTCATGACCGTATTCAACATCAGAAAAGAGGAGGACATGCTCATCAGAGATTTTGAGAGCAGGATTCGGGAGATTCAGAAAACGCTCGAGATGAAAGTTAACCTTGCTTTTTTCATGAGAGTCAGTCTGAGAGGAAGAATAATAGAGGCAAAACCGAGGATTCTCGAAGGTTTCGATTTGTCGAAAAGTTCGATATTTCAAAGGATAAGAGATTTGAAACCTGGTGGAATAAGGATATTCATCTATCCCGATATACTCACCAACATTCAAAAGATATACTTCGTGAGAAGGCCCAATCAAGCGTACATTATAACGACATTCGATATAGATAAGTTCTTCCCAAAAACTGGCATTGGAGACATAGTTGTCCTCGACAAGAACAACGTGTGTATCTTCAGTACAAAAGATGAACTGATCGGAACACTGATGAAACCTGAAAGGCTGTTTTTCAAAGGTTGGAGAGTGAATCTTATGGAAAAAATCGAGATGGAAGGATTCGAGGATGTCGAATTGTATCTGATCTACGATTTTTCAATACATTCTTACTTCCTCCTGATAATATCCATAGCCGTCGCTTTCATGATAGGGATGAGCAAGGTTTCCTTCAGAAGATTCCACAGAGATTTTCTCATGCTCAAAAAGGAGCAGAAAGATTTCATAAACATGGTCAGAAGATTTCAGGAACTGGAAAAGCTGGGAAAGGATTTGGAGGAGTCAGAATCAATTCAAAGCATCGAACACATTGGAAAGATAACTGGAATATTCGAAAATATGATCAACAATTTGAAGAGGAAAGATTACGTGTTTGAAGAAAATAGAGAACATCTGCAACTTTTGAATGGGATAACAGGATACATACTGAAACTACTCGAAAATGTTCATGCTGATGCTCAGGAAATAGCAGCCTTCAACGAAGAACTGGAAACTATGTACAGGAAACTGGAAAAAACGCACCTACGGGTTAAGGATCTTTCCATGAAGCTCGAGAGGATAATAGACATGATGTCCAAGATGAATTTCGTGGAGATGGATGAGGAAAGCTTTTTGAGAAATGTTTTCAGGTTATCTTTGAGACTCATTCCTGAAGCCAAGATCGGAACGATCTCACTCTTGAAGGATGGGAAATGGCATTTCATAGATTCCGTCGGTATGAATATGGATGAACTCTACATATTATCACCGGTGATAAAGATCCCTGTCAAAGATGTAGCCATCATGACTCCGAAGAGAATAGAAAAAAAGATCGATATCAAGGGTGAGGAAAGGGAGAAATTCCTCGAGGTTATGAAAAACGTGAAGCAGATCATGGTGGCGAACTTCAAGGTGAGGAATGAAATACTTGGTAGTTTGATCCTCAGTTTGCCGATAGATTCGAAGGATGAATTCGCCGATGAATCCATAAGGATCATGAGAGCCACAGCAAACTTAGTATCCGCATTTTTGATATTCAGGAATTACCTCAGGATACAGGGGAAATTCCAAAAGGAGATGATTCTATCCCTTATAAAGATCCTCGAGATCCACGATCCATATACGAAAGGTCACTCTGAATTCGTGGCGGAGTATTCCGCCAAGTTGGCTGAAGAGCTTGGAATGAGCAAGGATGAGATAAGAAAGACATACTGGGCTGGACTACTTCATGATATAGGTAAGGTTTTAGTGAGTTCATCCATACTGAACAAACCGGGGAAACTCACCACGGAGGAATTCGATGAAATAAGGAAACACCCCAAATATGGATACGACATTCTCAAAACTTCGGATGCTTTGAAAGACATAGCTGAGATCGTCTATGCACATCATGAGAGGATAGATGGTTCGGGTTATCCCAGGGGGTTGAAAGGAGATGAGATACCTTTTGAAGCCAAGATAATAGCGGTTGTGGATTCCTTCAACGCCATGACCAGTGACAGACCATACAGACCGGCACTGTCTGTCAACACCGCGATGAAAGAACTTATAAGAGGAGCAGGTAGATTGTATGAAGCGAGGATCGTCAGGACTTTCATTCACATGATCGCCAAGATGGAAAACGAAGCGATGGGTTGAAATGTAATCCTTCCTCCCGAGCACCCTTCAAATCTGCATTCTCATTATCTCTCTGAAGGACTCAACTATCCTGTTTCTGACCTCGACAGTCAACCTCAAGGAAATCGCGGCTTTTTCGGCAGCTATTATCACCTCATGGATGTTACTTACCTTTCCTTCCGCAAATTCGTTCGAAAGTTTTTCCGCCTGCTTTTGAAGATCGTTCACGTTGTCGATGGCTTTCTTCAGAAGTTCTTTGAAATTCACATCACCCTTTTTCACCGTTTTCTTAGATCCCGTCTGGGGACCTACCCCCTCCGGTCCCTTGATACCCCCTATTCCTTCATTCAACCTACCATCCTCCTTCTCCCATTCTTCGTGCCTTGACTTCTTCATCATGTTCTACCTATTTGAAGAGCCGAATTTGCCATCATCTTGACCGCGTTGAAAACACTGACATTGGCTTCATATGCTCTTTGAGCGTTGATCAGATCTACCATTTCTCTTAGAACATTCACATTAGGCATTTTAACATATCCATTTTCATCTGCGTCAGGGTGATCAGGGTCGTAAACCAATCTGTATGAATCATCTTCAACTATCTTTGCAACTTTCACTCCTTTTATTTCTTTCCCTTCCATGTATCTTCTTACGTATTCTGCAAAGATCGGTATTTTCCTCCTGTAGGGACCACCTTCTGGGGTTCTGGTGGTTTCAGCGTTGGCTATGTTCGTTGCTATGACATCGATTCTGAACCTCTGAGCAGTCATTCCAGTCGCGCTTATATTCATTATACTAAAAATATCCATCATCTCACACCCCTAAGGACTATGTTGTATCTGTCTATGTTCATACTCATGAGCCTTGATAGGACTTGGTATCTCAAGGTATTCTGAGCGAGGAGATTCATCTCGTAGTCTATATCGACATTGTTCTTATCGTTCGTCAAACTCGTATTCATCTGTCTCATTATCTTTGGTTTTACGACAACTGGAAAATTTGGAATGTGCTTCTTATGGGTGAGTTTTAACTTCAGATCCTTCGATTCCATGGCTTTTCTCAATTCATCTTCAAAGATAAGATCCAGCCTCTTGTATCCCGGGGTTTCCGCATTGGCAATGTTGTGAGCTATCAATTTCTGACGTAGCATGACTGCATCCAAGGCGGACTGAACGATGTAAAAGACGGAATTGAACATCCGACAACCCCCCTGGTAGATTTTTCAACGCATGCGCCTTTTTTTCCTCAGTATCCGATCATTCCAACATGAATCTCAAAATCCTCGATTCCATACCCAGAAAGTCGCGATTCGTTATATCTCTTCTAATAAAATTGATTCTTATTTCCCTGAGAATTTTTGAAGGTATTTTGGAGAGAATCAGGATCCTATCCCCCATGTATACAGCTTCCTTCACATCGTGTGTCACCATCAACATGGTGAATCTCCTCTTTTCCCATATTTCCATTAAATCTTCCATTATCTCCATCTTCACTTTTATGTCCAACGATGTGAATGGTTCATCCAGAATCATGAAATCTGGGTCCACCACCATCGCCCTCGCCAAATTCAACCTCTGTTTCATTCCACCGCTTATCTGGGATGGAAAATGGTCTTCGAAACCGTTCAATTTGACAAGTTCAAGAATGGTCTTTATCTTTCCCTCATCCTCCTCTATCAACCTTAGATTGTCCCGCACGGTTTTCCATGGAATCAACCTGGGTTCCTGGAACACGAATCCGAGTCTTTCGAATCCGATCTCAATCTTTCCTTCGGTTGGCTTCTCAAGGCCAGCTATTATCCTGAGAAATGTGGTTTTTCCACACCCGGATGGTCCGAGTAAAACAACCTTCTCACCTTCTTCAACGGTAAGATTCCAGTGGTGTATGACCTCAAAATTTCCGAAAGACTTGACCAATCCTTCAACCTTCAGAATCACGTTATCACATTCCCCATCTTCTCGTTGTGAGACTCATCAACTTTTTGGCGATTCTTTCGGTTCCTATTCCAAGCCCCACCGCCATCAAGGTGACCGCATAAATCCTTGGAACGTCAACGTACTGTCTCGCCCATGATATCATCACACCGAGTCCCCTGTCTCCACAGAGAAATTCCGTAACGAGCACGGTTTTCCAAACGTTCCCAACCGAAACATCCACCACCGCTTTTATGAATGGGATGAGTGAACCGATGTACACGTATTTGAAGACTTTAATTTTTGGAACCCTGTAAACTTTCACCATTTCTAAAAGATCTCTGTCTATACTCCTCACACCCTCAACTATCGTGAAGATGGATATCGGAAGAAGGGAAAGAAAACCTATGAGTACGGGACCTTTCCACCCTATTCCCCACATGAATATGACGAGGGCGAGCCAGGATATGACAGGGACGGATTGAATTATCATAACGGTTGGCCTCAAGAGTTCATAGATTTTATCACTCAACCCCATCACAAAACCTACAGGTAAACCTACGGCGATTATCAATCCGAGTATCATGAATCCCTTGGCGATGGTTGACAACATTGCGGAATATGTCGTTGAATCTCTCAGGATTTCCACGAGTGCGGAGAACGTTTCCATCGGTGTTGGAAGTATCAAACTCTGGGATAACATCATCGAAAGTATGAGCCAACTCCCGAAAAATATCAACAGTCCCAGAAGAATTCTCATTTTGAGAGCCTCTCAGTGTGTCTCAGATAAACCAAGAGGTTGAGAATATCCGATGGTGTCACACCTTGTATCCTCATCGCCTGACCTATGGATCTCGGTCTGATCCTTTTCAACTTCTCCTTAGCCTCCGTGGAAATATTTGGGACGCCGTCATAATCGATGTCATCGGGTATCATCATATCTTCATATTTCTCGAATTTTTCCACATCTTTTCTCATCCTCTCTATGTATCCCCTGTATTTTATCTCTATCTCAACTTCCCGAATGAGTTCCTCATCTTCCATCGGATTCGGATCGAAAGGTGACAAATCTTTATAACTCAACTTTGGCCTTCTCAAAAGTTGTGCCAAAGTTGTGGTTTGAGTTAATTTGCTCTCCCCTTTGGAAATCAACATACGGTTCAAACTATCGGAAGGCTTTATTTTCACCTTTTCGAGCCTTTCGATCTCACATCCGATTCTCCTCTTCAAGTTCAAAACCCTTTCGTGGAACCATTTTGGAATCAAACCAAATGAATATCCGTATTCGCTCAACCTTATGTGGGCGTTGTCATGTCTCAACATTAACCTGTACTCCGCTCTCGACGTGAGCAATCTGTAGGGTTCATCCACACCTCTTGTCACAAGATCGTCCACCATCACCGCAATGTATGCCTGTGATCTTCTCAGGATGAAAGGGGACTCTCCTCTCAGTTTCAATCCAGCGTTTATTCCAGCTATCAGTCCTTGTGCAGCCGCTTCCTCATATCCACTCGTTCCGTTCACCTGACCCGCGAAGAACAATCCCTCCACTTTCTTGCTCTCCAACCATGGGTAAAGTTCCCTCGGATCGATGTAATCGTATTCTATCGCGTAAGCTGGCCTGACGATGATCGCTTTTTCCAATCCCCTGACACTTCTTATCATCTCCACCTGAACATCGTATGGAAGGCTGGTGCTCAATCCGTTGAGGTAGTATTCACTCGTGTGCTTCCCTTCCGGCTCGACGAACACCTGATGAGATTTCCTGTCCGGAAATTTCAAAACCTTGTCCTCGATGGATGGACAGTATCTCGGTCCCACACCGCTTATCAATTTCTTCTTTCCGTAGAGAGGCGAAAAATCTATGTTTCTCCTTATGATCCCGTGTGTTCTCTCGTTGGTTCGTGTGAGCCAGCATGGAAAATCTTTCGATAGAATCCTTGGTTCATCGAAGTATGAAAAAGCCAAAGGTTCATCCGCGGTATCCTGCCTCTCCATCGCGGAGAAATTTATGGAATCTTTGTATATTCTCGCCGGTGTTCCAGTTTTGAACCTTCCTATCGTGTGTCCCATTCTCATGAGACTGTAACTCAGCTTGTTCGCCGGTATCTCCCCCATCCTTCCCGCGGGATACTTCGTTTGACCTATGAATATCCTACCCCTCAGGAATGTTCCAGCGGTTATTATCACTATTTTGGAGTCGAATTTGATACCCATGTTGGTTACGACACCATCGACCTTTCCATCGCTGAATAGTATTTCCTCAACGAGAGCTTGGAACAGATGAAGGTTGTCCTGGTTCAGGAGTTTCTCCTTCATTATTCTGGAGTAGAGGTATTTATCCACCTGCGCTCTCAAAGCCCATACCGCCGGTCCCTTGCTTTTGTTCAAGACTCTCACATGTATCATGGCTTCATCCACCGTTTTAGCCATCTCGCCACCGAGGGCATCTATCTCCCTTATGAGTATTCCCTTGGCAGGTCCACCCATCGATGGATTGCAAGGTGTCCAACCAACGTTGTCCGGATTTATGGTTAGAAGTGCAGTTTTGAACCCCATCCTCGCGGTTGCGAATGCAGCTTCTATCCCAGCATGTCCCCCACCAACGACCACAACGTCGAATCTCCTATCTTCCATCTCCACCACCTTCTCCCATTCTTTCAGCCATGTATCTTCCCACGTATATGAAGGGTGTGTCGAACAAGGCAACAAGGAATTTCAGGATGTAAGTTGTCAAAAGGATATTCCACCATGTTCTGGGTGAGAACAACCCCATGAAAGCAATTGAACAGAATATCACCGAATCTATGAATTGACTGACCATCGTGGAAAAATTGTTCCTGAGCCAGAGGAATCTTCCTTTGGTTCTGCTTTTCCAGAAATGGAAAGCCCACACATCATGGAGCTGCGAAACTATGTAAGCTGTCAAGCTGGCGATGACGATTCTTGGCATCACGTTGAATATACCTTCAAGATGAGGTTGTGAAAAATCCGAAGGATCAGGTTTGAAGATCAGGGCGATCTTCATGTAGATCATCATGACTATCAAGGTGAAAAAGCCCATCATAACACCTTTCTTGGCGTCCTTTCTTCCGTACACTTCACTCAAAAGGTCCGTTGAGAAGAATATCGAGCCGTAGAGGACATTTCCAAGTGTTGCGGTCATTCCAAGGAGTTTCACAATTTTCACAACCTGTATGTTGCATACTATTATGCTCATCACGATCATGGCGTACAACCCTTCTTTCCTGAACAGACGGAATATCAGAATCACGATCGAGAAATCCAAAAGCATGAAGAGAAACCACAGTATCTCGTTCATTGCCTTTGCTTCACCTCCACCTTTACACCATCCGATATTCCGGTTTCCACCTTCTCCACACCTGGGATCTTCGGCACAGTCACATTTTTTGGAAAGATTGTGGCTATGGTTGAACCTGACCCGCTCACGAATGAAGAGATAGGATTAAATTTTCTCACATGATTGAAAAGATCGAGCATTCTTTTCTCAAGTTTAAGTCTGTATTTTTGATGTATGAAATCCTCCATTCCAAATCTGACCAATTCCTCGTTCTCCTCATAAAAGCCGGATATCAAAAATCCAAGCCTTCTCATTTGGGATACAACAGCCTCTCTTCGATAAGAGTTCGGCAGTATTTTTCTCGCCATCTCGGTGGAAATCTTAAAGTTCGGAATGAAGAACACCATCTTCCACTTCTTTGGAAAGGGTATCCTGTGATACATGATTTTATCGTTCTCACATGAAACGATCATGAGACCACCGAGGAACGCTGGAACGACATTATCCGGATGACCTTCCAAATCGACGAGAAACCTGATTTTTTCATCTTCTCTGAGATTCAAACCTCCGAATTTTTCTAAAATTTCCACCACAGCCAAGGCAACTGTTGCACTGCTTCCAAGTCCTCTCTTTGGTGGTATTTCAACTCTGACGAACACCTTGATCTTCGGTAAGGTGATCCCAAAAGATTCCGAAAGATTTTCAACTCGCTTGAAGAAGAACAGATCCGGTTCTTCAGATTCGAGCTCCTCTTTGTATCTTCCATCCACGATGAATTCGTTTCTTTCGGATTCCTCAACTTCGTATATGTTCCACATATCAAGTGCCATTCCAAGCGTATCGAAACCTGAGCCAAGATTCGATGTCGTCGCGGGTGCATGAACGATCAATCTCAAAATTTCACCTTCCTATCGCCTTCAGTACATCATCCACATTCGGATTCACCGTGATCGGTTTTCCGATGTTTCCAATGACAACATTTGGATCCTTCAAGCCGTGTCCGGTGAGCGTTGCAACGATGATATCGCCATCTTTGAAGATGTCCCTGTATTTGATGATACCAGCTATGGATGCTGCGGATGCCGGTTCACAGAATATTCCTTCGAGTGATGCTATTAATCTCTGTGCTTTGAGTATCTCATCGTCACTGACGGTGTCGATCACACCACCAGATTCATCCTTAGCT
>Ga0209410_1000674_pt1 | contig 15990 bp, 11 predicted proteins | sample Mar14436cmmetaG_FD_184135 | JGI IMG/M metagenome (GOLD analysis project Ga0209410, IMG submission 184135) | Marine hydrothermal vent microbial communities from Guaymas Basin, Gulf of California to study Microbial Dark Matter (Phase II) - Marker... ... | reverse complement strand
AGAGCTTAGTGGTACAATGTTAACTTTGTTAGCAATCATAGAGGATGCGGAAGCATATGGTGCGTGTACTAGAATAACGGACAATGCCAGAAATGTTAGAACATATGCACTCCTCATTCAAACCACCCTATGCCAACTGAATTTAGTTTAGAAATACTATCTAGTTTGGAATATCTATGATACTTTGCATAAACACTTCCTGTAAACGATGACTGCCACAAGGATGGCTATACATGGTAAGAACAGTATGACAAGTATCAGCTGTAGGTTGTAGGCACTTTCTAGATGTATTTCCTTTACAGCTGTTCTCTCAACATTTAAGAAGAAATCTACTGCTTCAACGTAGATGTAAACTGTCCTAGCATTGTTTAGTTTAATTGTGCAGGTGTAAGTTGAGTTTCCAATGAATTGCATTTCTACCTTATTCCAAGAGCTATTATCAAAACTATAATACATTACTACGGTTTTGATACCCTTGTTATCCGTGGCCTTTACAGTTATCTGTAGGGAATTATTTTCGGTGATCACCCGGTAACTGAACTGCAGTATCCTTGGTTTTTCAGTATCGTATACCTCACTTAGGAGAACTGGCTTACATGAGGAGTATCCACGGGGGTATAGGGTTAAATCAATGTCTCCCATGAGGATATACCATGAAGTATAAACAAAGCCCGACATTTTCTTGCCGTAGACGGCACAATATTCTCTTATCACATAACGGAATGCTTCACCAAATTTCTTACCGATCACCATGTACTTTACCATGGCATATATGACTTTGTCTGCAAAAAAGGCGTATGCTGTTGTAACTGAGGCCATGATAGCTGAAGCACCATGCTGTAGGAAAATAGTTGGAACTTCCCACGCCCCACTTACGCACCCATATGAGATAAATACCATGGAGTGGAGGTTGCCTATCGAAGCATTGAAATCATATATACTACAATAGTAATAATGTTCTTCATTATCGCTTGAGTCAACAAATCCATCAAAGTTTGCATCCGGATTCTCAACTGAACCTCCTTTCTCATATCCTCTCCAGACGTCGGGCTTAAAGAAGCCAAAACCACTTCCACCCATTCCGTGGCCAAGATATATCCACATGCATGAGCCATTTTCAAGTGATGAAACTATGTTAGGTAGATGAGTGTGAGCCTCAAGCTCATAGCAGCTTCTCTCGATTAAAGTCTTCAATGAATCAGGAGTGTATTCAATCTTGGGAGAACCTTCTGACCAGTTGATCTTAGCATATGTTGTGAAGGTTGCTGAGATCATGTTTCGCATGTTGAGAGTTGCAATGAATCTGCTTAGCATATTCCTGGAGATGAATACTGTACGGCTTATGTGGTCTAAGCCTATCATTCTACCTACAATAAGGGATCCAGCTAAGCTTCTGTCAAGTGCCGCTGTAATGTCGTACCTACTGGATGATATTATGACTTTTCTCACTTCAAAGCCTAATCTGTCAATAAGCATTTCAACTGTTTTATCGTAGAGTTTCGTCATCCATAGGGAGGATATTTCATAGCTTGGATATGGACAAATTAACTCCTTATGACCGTGATAGGTGTCTGATGAGTGAAGCAGCCATCCCCAGATCATTTTAGCAATGTAATAAATGTCGTCATGTTCTTCGCAATGGGAGCTTCCAAGAGCTAACACTGTAAAATTGTGAAATGCAGATATTAGAGCAGCTGGTGCAAATTCACTTGGATTCTCAAAATAGGAAAACATTGTACATCCAGATGCTCCAAGCATTTCTCTAATAGATTTCAAGGAGGAAAGTACTTCAACTATAAAGCCACTGTTTATTAACCATTCATGGAATTGAACAACTCTATCATCGTTTATCCCTAGCAGGTAAACTTTTTCGACGTGTAGTCTTCTAAGCTCATCAATTATTCTCGAGGAGTTTATGTCGGCTAAAATTAACGGTGCATGGAGCTTAGACGCTAGCACAGCCGCATTGGCTGCTGTTTCAAGCATGCATCCTAGTTGGCGCTGGTGATTTCCAATGGAAACCTCTATCGTGTAATTTGCTATTCCATAATTTGATGTTTTAACTACTACGAGAGCCCACTTTCCGGTTTTTACTCCAACAGCCTTTAGCACATGGAGTCCCTCAGAGACTTCACTCGACGAAGAATAGATGTATCCATCAGGGGATATCAAGTAAAGCTTAAGAGATGTATTCTCCCCACTCCATTTCAATGTTGCATGTATGTATGATGGAGATGAGTTGACAAGTATATAATGTATCTTTCCTGGAAAGTATGTAACTTTCACATGAGAACTTGACTTAGGATAAGTTTTAATCGCTGCACTGACACTTATTCCCGGCACGAATATGAAGAATGTGTCATTCTTTATGCCCACATGAGGAAGCCATTCAAGGAACAGTTGCTCCACGTTTCCAAGCTTAGTTCTCATTAAAACTTCAACTATGGAAAATGCATCTCCGGAGTCGACGGACAGGTGGCAGCCTGGGTAACCATCTATCCTATCAATTGTAAATGAAGCTAGATCTGTAACTGGGGTATCAAATTCAGTTTCCAGTACAGGAGAAGTCAGGGATCCGGAAAACATGATCTCAGAGCTTGAGTCATTAAAGGTTATTTCATTGATTAAGGCTATGACAGCTTCATCCGAGTATGTCCACAGTTTTTCAGCTACATCAAGCGAAAATGTAAGAGGGTCTTCTAGTTTAAAGCTTATAACATGGTTTGCCGGCATTGAATGAATATGTGAGATATTTCCTACAGTTAAAAGAGTATCAAGCCCTCCATATTGTGAACAGTAGTTTAACCAATCCTCTAGGAGATATTGAGTGGGGAGGTTGTTGCAATCATATACTATAGGAGACACGTAGACTGCATTATTTTCGTGAAATACTACGTACGGTATGAGAGATAGCATTGCAAATTCATCCCATAGACTATGCTCATTGTTTTCAATTATAGTCAATACATTTAATGGAAGCACCGTTTCAGCAGAGTCGCCATAACTTGTCCATGAAATAGAGTATGCGGAAAATGAGCATACTAGAATGATTATTAGGAAAGATACTTTTGTTATTCTCAGCATTTCATTTTTTATAATGCTTTTATCTAAATATCAATTTAGACGGATATAGCTGTATATTAAAACGATTTAACTGTACACTTTGTATTGAGCAGTGTAATAGTGTCCTCCCTCAGTGAAGTTAATTAATTCAACTTTTCTCTTTAGCTTATCTGCAAGGATATAGGTTAGGTCGTCTAACCAGTCAAATAGAGAGCATGTGCAATATAGCTTAGAGCCTTTAAACTGACAACTATGATGTTATCCTTAACCTTCATAAGTTCTGCTATCGACTCTGGAGCTCTATATCGGTTATATTCATCTATTGATTCAAGTACTTTTCTTTTATCTATCTTAGGCATTTCATAAAAGATATTAAGTTATTTGGATTTATTCATTACCAACTTAGGATGATGTGCCATGCTTAAGGCATTGTTCTTTGACTTCGGAGGAACGCTTGCAGATATTGAGAGCGATGCTAGAGCCCATATAGAGATGTTCAAGGAAGTTGTTAGAAGATTTAGCCTTGACGTTGATCCAAAGGAACTTAGTGGAAAGTACGATAGACTCCAAATTGAATCTTACTTGAACTCGGATGGAAAGCGTTATAAGCGATTTATTGACAGGGCGTGCGAGATCTTTGAGATTATAATGAAAGACTATGGAGTCGAACTTTGCATGGAGGACATGAAATGGTTTAGGAAAGTCTATGTTGAAAAGCATATGGAGTGCATCGAGCTGTATCCTGAAGTAAAGTTTACACTTAATAGAATTAGGAGAATCTTTGATGGACATATTGGGATTATAAGTGATGCTGATGACTGGTATATAAGTGCACTAGTTGAAAGGTTTAACATTGCGGATATTTTTGACTCTATAACGACAAGTGATGAAGCGAAATACAATAAACCTCATCCAAGAATATTTAAACTAGCTTTTGAAAAGGCTGGATGCCAACCAGAGGAAAGCATGTATATTGGAGACAATTATAAGAGAGACATTCTTGGAGCAAAGTCTATCGGCATGAAAGCAGTCTTAATCTTAAGACCTACGAGAATAACTGAGGTAGAATCAATGGATATCCCAGACTACATCATAGAAAACTTGACCGAGTTAATACCGATAATAGAGAATGAACAGAGATCCTAGTTGAAAATTAAAGCAACATTAAAAAAAGGGAGATAATTTACATTGTCATCTCTACTTTCCAGCTAGTCCAAGTGCTCCTCCTATTATTGCCAATATGAACCCTATGAAAAATCCTCCTCCAAGGAATAGTGATAGTATTCCGAACAATAGGACAAGGATTCCTCCCGGAGTCGTCTTTCCAGCGTACATTAGCCATGCTCCAATTATTACTAGTATTCCAAACAGTAGACAGACTCCTCCAATCAAGTATATGATTCCACTGTAGGCGAATCCAACAGGCGTCGCCACCAACATTGAACCAGCTACAAAGTATGCTAGGCCGTGTATAATTATTAGTATTCCGGCTATCAATGATATAACAAACCCAGCCGTGGCTTTCTTCTCAGTTGGTGCAGGTGCAGTTGCTTCTACCATTGCCATTTGATACACCAGTTTATATTTTGCATTATTGCATTAATTAATTTTACCTACACTTAATACACATGCTGATTATTAGCCACACTTTATAAAATGGACGTCTACAAAGGAAAAGCTGGGAAGAGAACAATTTTCAGTATGTTTATTTTCCAGCTAATCCTAAGACTCCTCCAATAATTGCTAATATGAAGCCTATAAAGAATCCTCCTCCAAAGAATATCGACAGTATTCCAAACGTCAGTACTAGGACTCCTCCCAGCACATTTTCCCCATCGTATATCAGCCATGCTCCAATGATCACTAGTATTCCAAATAGCAGGCACAATAGTAGCCATATGCCTCCAACCAGGTATATGATTCCACTGTAGGCGGACTCAACAGGGGCCGCTATGAACGTTAAACCAGCTACAAAGTTTATTAGACCATTTATAATTATCAATATTCCGGCAACCATTGACAATATGAAGCCAGTCGTAGCTGCCCTCTCTGTTGGTGCAGGTGTAGATGTTTCTACTATTGCCATTTGATACACCACTTCAGATTTTACTTATATTTTGTAGCATTTGCACTGATTAATTTACCGAAAGCGTTCACAAATCAACTCTTGTTAGGCTGGCCTTTAAATCATATCTCATGGAAGCGACATCTTAGGAAGAATGCAACGCTCCTTATTAACTTCACATGTTTTCCTGGAACTATTATGTGATGGTTTCCATAGAATGTGTTTTCATCTATCTCATTGTAGGCTTTTAGGTGAAGCTGTATTCTGCACTGTTTTTCATCTATCATACCTGAGTCAATCACTGTTCCAAGTCCACACGAGATTTCATTGAATTCTCTGTTTATCCTGAAGAACGTCACTAGCTTAGGTATGTTCATTTTACCTGTTATAGTCAATGGTCTATCTGTCTCGAAATGCGTTACCTTTCGATGTTCTTTAAGCATTGTTAAAGGAGCTGTACAATGTGAGAATACGATTTTATAGCCTTCTGCTTCAGTTAAGTTTGCCATCCAGCATGGACTTGATGAAAGCTCTCTTCCAATAATCAAGCCTACAAGCGACGAGTAATCCTCCTCACATGATGTTGGAATTCCATCATCGTTTAGAAGCGCTAGTGGAATGCAAGGTGAAATGCCCTTTTTCATAATATATTCGAAGCAGTTCATTGTAGCTGCTGTAGCCTTGCTCTCAGCTATGATCTTCTTCAATGCCAGATATAGCTTAACTGCCTTAATCACATCCCCGTCTCCCTTGAATTTGGGAAGTCTCTCTGACACAATTTTTTCAGCCACCTGCCTATTAACTCTCTTGAGTCTTCGTTCTATGTCATTTAGGCTTACTGGAACAATTCTTGAATCAAAAACGCTCTCAAACTTTAGAGCCTCATCTGTTTTCTCAGTTACATTGAACGCTACAATCTTTCTTTCAAAGAGCGAGTTTACCACTCTAAGGGCCTTGATTTCATTTTGAAGTTTTCTTCTAGAGGAGATAGTTTTCGTTAGAAGGCATATTTTAGCCTTTTCAGGGTATTTTTCTCTAACTGAAAGTGCGGAGGCTAGACTATTGTGTCTGCTATGTGACAGAAGAAGCGCAGGATACTTTAGTCTTTCTATAATTTTCTTTGCTAATTTTGAAGTTCCACCGGTTAAGTGTATCAATATTATGAAATCATCCATGAACACTGTTGATTTAAATGGATACGAGTATTCGACATCCGTTACTGGAATATTCTCCTCCTTCATAATTTGTGACAGGTCTTTCAAAACACGCTTCCAGTATTTCTTCTTATGGAGCTTAGATGCTAGAGGAACAGCGATTATTCTGGGCATTGTTGGTCAAATTATAGTATTAACTCAGGATTTAAAGGTATCAAGTTACACGTGAAAATAAAATGAGGGGGTGGGGAAGTTAGATTTTCCTTTTTCTCAGCAGGATAGCTGCTATGACTGCTACTATTATGATCACTATTGCAATGCCTACCGCGGTTGTAATGTCAAATTGCATCGATGGTGCTTCTGCTGCCCCCAAGGCTTTGTTTGCCTTATCTAGTGCCTCTTGGAACTTGGTCGCTCCCCAGTTTTGCCATCCAGCTGTATAGTTCTTATAGCCCCATCCAATCGCTATAGCTTCCTCAAGTGTGTCAACGTCATCCGGTATATCTAGGTATGCGTTTACAGCTGCAATATAGTTTGGATCATCATATAGTCCTTGCTCCTCACATTGTTTGATCTTCTCGTATGCCTCAAATGCTTTTTCATGATTGATTACTAGCCAGTTTGAGAATAGTGCTCTCGCAACTCCGAAAAGCATTCCATGTAATGTGGTGTTGTATTCGAAGAGTGGAAACTGCGTTGGATCGTATGGATTCTTGACTGGATCTGTTGTTTCAACATCTGGTCTTATTGGAGCTCTCAGGTAAGCTACTTTCTCCTGTCCTCTCTTGCTTGTTATATAATCTATGAAGAGCTTGGCCTCTTCTAGATGTGGAGCTCCCTTGAGTATGCCTACTGGGTCTGGGCTTATTGTTGTTGCTCCACCATAGCTGAATCCAATGTTCTCTCCAGCCCTTATCCTCTCAAACGCATAATAATCTATAACTATTCCAATACCATATTCTCCTAGAGCTACTCTAGTTGGAACGTCGTGACTTGAGGTTGTGAAGAATCCGACATTTCCAGTGATGTTAGCCCACAACTGGAATCCCTTTTCCCATCCAAAGTACTGGAGTAGCATTAGCACGGTAAAGGTCGTTGAACCTGATTTTGCTGGGTCGCACATGCATATGTGCCCGTGATAAATTGGTTTTGCTAGATCCTCCCATGTCTCTGGCTCTGGGAGGCCGTGCTCCTGCAGGTAGTCTTTATTCCACATAAAACCAAATCCTGACAAAGCTGCAGCATACCATTCCCTATTCTCGCTTTTCAGTCGCCATCCATAGAGTGTATCCGGTATGTTTGCATCTTCTACTGAGGTGTAGGGTTCTAGAAGACCCTTTCCCCTAGCCTTTTCAAAGTAGTACTCTCCTCCACCCCACCATATGTCAGCCTCTGGGTTTCCATTCCACTCCACTACCTGTTCATAGCATGCATGCGAGTCCTTCTGGATGGTTGTTACATCTATGTCCCATCCCTTGGTCTCTTGAACCCACTCAATGAAATCATCTATTACAGGCTGTGCAAACTCCTCTGAATGTGGATGCAAGATTACGAGCGTGTGCGTTTCTTGATGTACCTTTACTGGAAAGGCTGAAGCTGTTGCAGGCACAGTTGGCATTGCCAATAGCATAGTCGCTAGCAGCGGTACAATAAGTAGGGAAACTATTCTTTTCATCAATTATAATTTAGCCGTATAAGATAAAATAATATGACTTGGAAGAAGCCTGTCACTACATGAGGATACAAAATGCGGTTAAGTGGCTTTAATATGCACTCTTTAGCCAGGAAAGTAAGAGAAATTGAAATTGGAACGTTGCTGTCAGCTCTAATTATCATGGCGATTCTAACATATTTCATAGTGTTACCTATTTTCTACGTCTTTATAGGAGCCTTTTCAACTTCGAAGGGGTTTGGACTTGATAATTTCGTGTTATACTTTAATATGCCATCTATGAGAGAGGGGTTGATAAACGCTCTCTTAGCTGGAGTTTTAACAACTATATTCACAAGTTTAGTAGGTGTCACAGCGGCGTTCATTGTAAGCAGATATGATTTCAGAGGGAAGTCATTTTTCCAAAACCTGAGCGTGCTACCTGTAGTTATTCCACCTTTCGTCGGAGCCTTTGCAATGATATATATGATGGGAAGAAATGGTTTAATCACTAGACTTATAAACTATGCATTAAAAAGTATTGGGATAAACCCATACACGATTGGAATCGGATATGGGCTTTTGAAACCTAATCTATGGAGTCTCGTGTTTATACAGAGCATTCATCTATGGCCGATAATATACTTGAATGTCTTAGCTAGCTTATCTAGGCTTGATCCAAGCCTTGAGGAAAGTGCAAGAGCTCTTGGGGCACATGGATTCTACTTATTCAGGAAAGTGCTGTTTCCATTAGTATTTCCTGGATATGTGGCGGGGGCCGTAATTGTATTCCTCTGGAGTATATCAGATATTGGAACTCCAATCATGCTTGGATTTCTAAAGTTTGCACCATATCAAGCGTTTGCAGAGTTAGTTGTCTATATGGGTGATGTCGAGTACTCGTATGTGATATGTTTCATACTTGTAGTCCTGACGACTGTGGTATTATTGGTTTCAAGCAGGATAGTTGGTTTAAAGGAGTATGCAACTGCCAGAGTTGGCGTTGCCAGAGGAGAGGTTGTTAGAAAAGTTGGTTTGAAAGGGCATGTTCTCATATTCGCCTTTTTCATGATAGTATTGATACTTTCTCTTATACCTCATATTGGAATAATCCTGGTATCGTTCACAGAGATTCCAAGATACGGTGAACTTTTTCCAAGCAAGTTTACTCTACGCTTTATGTCAGCTATTTTAACCGATATAAGGTACGCAATCGCCCCAATCAACAGCCTAATATACTCTTTGCTAGCCATGATCATAGATATTCTAATTGGTTTATCCATTGCTTATTTACTTGTACGCAAGAGATTTCCAGGGCAAAGGCTACTTGACTTAATTGCAATGATGCCTTTAGTGATTCCCGGAATAGTTATTGCCATAGGATATCTTAGACAGTTTTCCGAGCCTATTCCTGGCATAGGTAGGCTTACAACCTTCTGGTTTATACTCGTGATAAGCTACTCTATGAGAAGGCTCCCGTACTCCGTTAGAGCATGTGAAGCAATTCTAAGGCAGATACATGTGGAGATGGAAGAAGCTGCTCTGAGCGTTGGAGCCTCAAGAATCAAAATTATATTCAAGGTATTAATCCCATTAATGCTTCCAGGAGTATTGGCTGGAGGTTTACTCTCGTTTGTGACGGCATTTACCGAGGTTTCATCTTCACTGATACTATATCCACTTGTTCCACCAATAACCGAGCATGCTAGGCCTCTGACGCTTGAAATTTATCTTATGGTTCAGCGTGGAGTTACTGAGGCATTTGGATATGCTGGATGCCTTGGACTCATACAGATCATAGTGGTTGCAATAGTATTTTATATTTCAAACAGACTGTTGAAGGGAAGACTTGGAATAGCTTTCGGTGGTTGAAATGGTTAGAGTAAGATTGGTGAATATAACGAAAAGATTTGGTGAAACTGTGGCGGCTGATAGGATTACATTGAACATTAAAGAGGGGGAATTCTTTACGTTACTGGGTCCCAGTGGATGTGGTAAAACAACCACACTTAGAATAATAGCTGGATTCTGTAAGCCTGACGAGGGAGAGATATATTTCAATGATAAGTTGATGAATTATATTCCACCTCACAAGAGAAATGTTGGAATGGTGTTTCAAAACTATGCTCTCTGGCCTCACATGACTGTTTTCGAGAACGTTGCCTTTGGACTCGATGTTAGAAAAGTTCCAAAGGAGGAAAAGCGTAGAAGGGTAATGAAAGTTTTGAAAATGCTTGGTCTCGAAGAATTAGCTGATAGGTATCCGGGACAGTTAAGTGGAGGACAGCAGCAAAGGGTTGCACTTGCAAGAGCCCTAGTAATTAACCCAGATGTTTTATTACTGGATGAACCTCTAAGCAATCTTGACGCTAAGCTGAGGATACACACGCGTAGTGAAATAAAGAAGCTGCAGACTAGAATGAAAATAACAACAATATATGTTACCCATGATCAAGAGGAGGCTTTGAGTATATCAGATAGAATAGCTGTCATGAAGGATGGAAAAATACAGCAAGTTGGCACCCCACTTGAAATATACATGAACCCTAAAAATACCTTTGTAGCTGACTTCATAGGCATAACAAACTTTATGGAAGGAACAGTTACCAAGGTTTTAAAGGAGTCCTTTTACGAAGTTGATATAGGACTTAGAAAACGAAGGCTGCATATTGAGAGTGGACGAGAATTTTCTGTAGGTGATAAAGTGTTAATTGCGGTAAGACCTGAGAACATCATTGTTAGAAAGGCTCCCGTCAAGGGGAGGAACTGTATAAAAGCCACTGTTAGACTTGCAAGTTATCTTGGACCAGTAACTAGATATGAGATGGAGGCTGAAAATGGAAGTTTACTGAAGGTGGATATTCCAATATCTCATGGCAAGCAATTTAACATTGGGGAAACGGTATACCTAGTATTTGAACCTGGAAAGGCTAACATGTTTAAAGCTTAGAGTCAATATAGCCGTTTTCTAACGGCCTCTGATACGAGATATATTTGATATATCGCCTTCGCATTTCTTATTCCAGTCTCCTTCGCATACTCAATTAGTTTGTCAAAGGATATCCGGCCATTTCTATAACCTATAAGCATACTGTTAAGATTTAGATGGGATATCTTCAATCCCTTAATCCCTAGCTTATATGCTACCTCTACTAGAGGGGCTATATTAAGACAAAGCGTCTCCTTCGCGAATTTATACACGTTCACGATTTGACCTTTGCTTTCCTTAACTGTTAGCATTGACTCTATAAGCGGATATTCGGATAGCAGATGTACGAGCTTGCTTATCGTTGAGTAATGTAGAATGACAGTATCTTTTCCGATGGCTTCATTGAAGATTCCTAGTATATCCCCAGGTTCAATTTGTTTTCCGAGAGTGATATTCCAACTTTTCTCTCCATTATATAATGATATTATATGCAGTTTTTCCTCATCCTTTAAGTTAAAGGTTAAAAGATCAATTGCAACCAAGTTAAGCTCTTTTCTAGGCTTTGGTACCCTTACTTTACCTAGTTTAACTACTTCAATAAGCTCTATTCCTTCAATATAGTCTATCACTCTCTCAACAACTTCCTTGAGTGAGTCTAGACTAATGTTCTTCTCCAGTATATATAACATAGCTTCTTCATCCACAGCCCATAGGAGAAACTCCGTCATTCTATCCGGCTTATACTCCCTTACAATGCTTCTAACAAGTTTCCAGTCCATTTTCTCCAGTATGCCGCTAGCCTCAGGCTCCCATAGGATAAAGAATCTGAAATTCGTTCCCTTAACGACATCATACTCTATTTCCTCAGGGGAAATACGAAGGCTTGAAAGCCTGAGAATAACCTTTAGGAGAGCTAGGGCAGCTTTTATTAGGTCAGTATCCTCCTCTGGATCCAGTTCATATCTGTAACCGTATGTGAAGTCCTCATACACTCCACAAGTGTCTACGTCAAGCTCAATGGTCTCCATCCTATGAAGTACTCTACACTCTCGCCCATACTTGATGACTCTGGGCTTAGAGGATTCAATAATCCATTCAACTGCTTCAGGATGCTCAAATAATCTTCCAAAGCCATTTAATGGAATAGTGATGAAAATTCTGACACGGGAGAAAAGTTTTCCCCTTGCATAATCTGAGAGAAGATTTGCGTATTCACCCCATATATACTTTGTAAGCATATATCTTTCATGTGCAGATGCGAGTTCATGTGATTCAGAAATAGCTTTTAGAATGGGCTTCTCGATGATATTTCGCCCTTCAGTTATCTCGGTCACTATGGCATCACTTGAAGGATCAAAGCATCCAACTTGGAGTTTCTCGATGAAATCCCTTCTAGAAACTTCCTCTAAGACTTCCATGCCTTCCTCCTTTTCAAGGACGCGCTTCACACCATATGCTGGACCAAACTCGTAGAAGTTGAAGTATCTCCAAACTCTTTTTCCAAGGTTGGTTAGGAAAAATGCAATTGAGGATAAACCTCTAGCCTTCTCAATCAATTTCATATCCAGCAGAAGTTTCATTTCATCTTGGCTGAGCTCTATTCCTTTTCTGACCTTGTATAATGCCCTGAAGAGTTTGGGATACTTGTTGTCTGGGTTAATGAAAACGTTTTCTAGTGGAAGCTCAGTCCACTTCTTGAGTTTATCCACTCCAGCCTCTAGTAGCTTTCTATCCCAGCTATATATAGGGATTATGATCGACTCTGTGAACGGAATTTCCTCTCTTCTCCCCTTTCTCCCCTCTCTCTGCCTGAACTCCCTTACCGTTTGAGGCAGGCCATAATGCACGATTCTAACAACGGTTCCAATGTCAATTCCCTGAACGAGAGTTCTCGGGGAGATTATCACCTTTACCTCGCCTTTCCTAGCTTTTTCCTCGATTTCCCTGCGCTTATCTTTGCTTATGAGATGATGATGCGCATACACTCTATCTCTAAACGTTTCCGGGAGTTGACTCCTAACTTCTTTTGCAAGCTTTTCAGCTGACCTGATGCTTCTTGTAAATACTATAGTTACGCCGTCTTCATCTGAAGACGCATACTCTTTAATGATTTCAGATGCTTTCGCAAATATCTCTGGAATCTTAAATCCTTTATCCCTTAGAATAGCCACTATATCCGGGTAATGGGTTTTAAAGTCATCAAAGTTCCTTATAAGTGGAATGACCTCTGGAGCAGTTTCCTCTATCCTGTCGATGTTGTCTAGAAGCTGTTTCCAGAATTTTTCAAGGCTTTTACCCAAGATAAGATAGGTTATGTTCTTAACTTTAAATGGCTTCCCCCTTACAATGTAAGTTTTTCTACCAGTAATCTTCTCAAGCAGCTCCTTCAGGGTTTCAGGGTTTCCAAGCGTAGCTGTCAGAACGCATATTTGAGGAGGTTTCCTTGCAATGAACTTTGAAATTATCTCAAGCATGGTTACCAATAAAGTTGCACCTCTAGAACGGTAGCAGTCAAGCTCATCAACAACTATCAAGTCAACCTTCTCAAGGAAATCTCCCAGATACGACTTGGAACTATAATGAGTCGTTCTTTTCAAGTCGCTCATTAGAAAAGCTGGATTCGTTATCACAAGAAGAGCATCACCTATAACCCTATAAACATCTCCTCCATAAACACTCTTTAGAATGGAAGCCTCCCTGCTGTTCACCTTTAAAACCTTATGCCCCAATCCAATAGCATCATAGTACTTCTCCAATCTGAGAATCTGGTCAGAAGTTAAAGCAAGCGTCGGATATACTGCAAGAACCCTAACATGATTCCTCAAAGCATATAAAGCCCAAGCCTCAGTCTTACCAGATCCAGTTCCAGAAACCAGTATAACATTACAGCCCCTCTCAAGAAACTCGTAAGCCCTTAACTGATGAGAATAAAGCTCATAAGAACCAACCTTCAAAGACTTCAACTCAGGCACAATATCGTAGAAAAACCTCCCCGTAGACTCCGGTCTAACCCCCTCCTCAACAAACTTGACAAAGTCATAGTTAAACTTTCTCAAAGCACCCTCCGAACAACACACCCTCATTCCAACCAAATAAAATAACCAACCCCAGTCATAAACAATTTACAAAGGCATCCCCTGCAAAAGAAAATCCGGAAATCTCCGGAGACTATAACACTCTTGTCCGGTTTTTCCACACCTGTATTATTGAGTCGTTGTGGCCTGTGCCCTCGTCGTAGTCCGCGATTGCATATACCTCGCTGTCGGACAGGCACGTGTCTGGGTAGTTTTTCCCGTTTGCCACGTCTGGGTTTGCATCGGCCGCCTTGACCACCGTGAACTCTCCCTGCTGCCCGAGGGATGCCATGGCCTCGCTCGTCCATGTGCATGTGCTGTTGTCGTAGTGGTAGCACATGATGATGTTGCCCGTGCGCGGGGGTATGAGCACGAGCTCCTCCTGCCCAGTTGCCGTGTCATGGGAGGAATCAACGTCGTGGCAGACGGTGTGGATGAAGGATGGTGAGGGGAGTTCACTTGGGTTTCCGCTTTCGTACCACTCGTAGATGGTTGAGTGGTAGTCCCAGCCCTCGGATGTCTCGTTGTAGAAGTATGCGACTATGGCCTCCCTGTATTCTCCATAGGTTGGAGTGTATGTTTCCTTGTGGGCGTACTTCTTGAGGATTAGCTCGAAGTCATATGTCGGATCCAGCCAACCACAGTCCAGGTAGCCCTTGTACTGCCATGTCAGCCCGAGGTACCCGCACTTGTACTCCCATGAGTCCGTTGTGTCATTCCACCACATGACGTAGAACGGCCCATAGGTTACTTCCCACGTGCCCTGGATTACCGACCACGAGCCCACTACGAGCTCTATACCGCTGTGATCTGGATAGGGGTCTCCGACGGTCAGGCAAAATGGAGCAGGGGTGAATGCTAAAGAAACGTTGCTCGAGAACGGTGGAGGGAGCTCATAGGTGGCCGTGTCGTTGCAGAGGATTACCTCGGTCACCCACTCCTGGTTGTCGTAATACGTCATGGTAACGTTCCTGTCTCCAGTAATGGCGTAGATTTCGTCCCCCGAGATGTCTGGCCGTAAGTCGGCCACTATGAAGTATTTAACGTCATCTGGGAAAGTTATGTCCTCGGCACTCCAGTTCTCAGCATGCCATGCACTAACCATAGTCGGGTGAGGGATCGCGAATGTAACTAACAATACGCTTAAGGATAGCAATATGGATGCCAGATGCTTTTTCCTCATTTTGTACCACCTATCTGCAATACATAAACCTTATTGAGATAAAGGGTGAACTCGATTTCAAAGAAGGTAACCTTGACATAGATTACCTTGATATAAACGTCTGATTTGGGGGGCCAGGGGAACCCCCACTCAAGGCCAACATGTTGAGAAGCATCACACTTCACCTCAAAAACGTTCTCTCCTTGGCGTATTGGAAACTCTTGATCTGGTATAGTGTATGTGAGATTGTAGAAGTGATATCTGCATCTGTACCACGTATACCCGTGTATTTCAGTTAGGACTATCGTCCACGGCAGTTCGGAGTACACCTTGCATCTCACTATCGCCAGCTCTGGAGTTCTGTTCACGAGCTCTGGCGGTGGTATGTACCTTACATGTGTTGAGAAGGTTCTTGCTATCTCCTTTATGTCTATGGTTATGTTCTTGTTGAGCACCTGTATTGTTGCTCTTAGGTTTCTGAAGGATGCCGTTATCGTCTTGTTTACCTGCTCGATCATCCATTGCTCCGCTGGCTTCGGGAGCGTTATTTTGAAGGTTACCAGCCCAGTTATGTTCCCGTCCTCTATCCTGATTGTCGGGCTTCCGTACCTGGGGGATGATATTACTTCTATGTCTGACAGGTATTTGTCGTTCCAGTACAGCTGCCCAGCTCCCTTTAATATGTTCAGGTTGTATATGTTCAGGTTTCTGAATCCCGTGCTCCCCCATATCCTGACTACTGGGGCTATCGTGTAGTCGTCTATTTTGTGAAGCCACTTGAGGTCTCCGTCAAGGGATACGTTTAGGGAGAAATCTGAGCGGTAGTCGAGCCTCCACCTGACGAAGCCGTTCAGGGAGCCTATGGATAAATCCGTATTTAAAAGGCACGTTA
>Ga0209410_1000673_pt1 | contig 15990 bp, 26 predicted proteins | sample Mar14436cmmetaG_FD_184135 | JGI IMG/M metagenome (GOLD analysis project Ga0209410, IMG submission 184135) | Marine hydrothermal vent microbial communities from Guaymas Basin, Gulf of California to study Microbial Dark Matter (Phase II) - Marker... ... | reverse complement strand
TCAACTAATGTAGTTTTACCATGGTCTACGTGACCAGCCGTTCCTATATTAATCAAAGGTTGCATAGACATGTTTATCCCTAGCTGCTAGTCTCATCCTCGCTCGAATAAACTATTGCCATGTTTATTTGTACAATTTCATCCGTTATTACGTTCCCTCTTACAAGCTTACGCTTTCTCATACCCTTTTTAGGTGGATGGTAACCCGGTGGTCCTGAAAGCAGTAAGCGTTTTTTAGCTCCACCTGGCAGGAACGGTAACATAGGCTCGCCCGCTTTCCCAGACCCTCCGGTTATCTTCAATTTTAGTCCAGGTTTACCTATCAATGCTCCATCTATGACATCACCTATCTTGTGCCCTATAAGCTTCAGCGCCTTATCTCCCTTTATCTCCACACTCTCTGCTCTTCCCGTTTTAGGATCGGAGACCACTACTTTAAACTCAGGCATACACTATGCACCTCGCTTTTACCTTCCAAATATAAAGCAAATATTTAATGTTACTGTTCATATCAAATCGTAAATACCCGCTAACTTTAAATATTTTCTATTCTACCAACTGTTGGGGTGTATAATGGGCTATTATAAATACGTCGCGGCGATATGGAAAAAACCGACCAGTAGCGAGTTTAAAGAAATATACAAAAAGCGGCTGATGCTGTGGCGCCGACAGCCGACAATAGTTAGAGTAGAGAAACCAACGAGAATAAACAGAGCACGAGCTTTAGGCTATAAAGCGAAGCAAGGATTTGTCGTAGTTAGGGTAAAAGTGCGGAAAGGTGGGTTGAACAGGCCAAGACCTAGGTCAGGTAGACGCCCTAAAAGAATGGGCGTTTATGGATACTCGCCGCATAAGAGCGCGCAGTTAATAGCTGAAGAAAGAGCCCAGCGCAAACATCCTAACCTAGTCGTTTTAGGATCTTACTGGGTTGGAGAAGATGGAATGTATAAGTGGTATGAAGTTGTACTAGTAGATCCTCACCATCCATCGATAAAAAGCGATCCAGAGAGAAATTGGGTATCTGGATATTATAAAAGGATAAAAAAGAAGAAAAGAAAATTTATACCTGAAGCTAAGGAAGAAGCTCATGAGCAAGGATAAGGTAGTTGCGACAGTCTCTATCGAATCTTTCTGTCATGCAACTGAAGATTGCGATAAGGTTAAGCATGCAATTTTGAGCTTAGTAAATCCTGAATATAGAAAAGTTGTAGATTTTATCGAGATACCATTATCTGGACACCATAAAAATCCTATAATTTTGATAAGGTCTCGGATAAAAGATAAAAAAATAGCTCAAAAAACGGTGGAATTCATATTCTCAAATTTAGACAATATAGATAAAAAGGTAATACTGGATACCCTTGATCTTAGAACGGATTCGTCTTTTAACTTATACTTAAGATTTAACAAACAGCAGGCCTATCTAGGCAAGCTTCGCTTGCATCAGGGTGATGACGTCATTAAAGTAAAGATATCTTTCTTACCTCACATACGCCGTAAACACAGCTTTATGCATGTTCTCGAAATATTAGGTTTAAGGGTATAGTTTTGAGACGCAAATTTGCTGATATAACGATAACTCCGTCAAGATTCGATCTTAATAGCATAAGAGAGCTTATCTTGAAGGCTTCGATATTAGATTATAAACTAGTCGGATTTAACGTTCATGCTACTAAGGCTAATTTCCTATCGATTATACAAGAGGCAGCTAAAGGCTTTGACTTGGATATAGTCTCTAGGGTAGATGTTACTTTTGAAAAACAATGGCTTATAAAAAAACATCTTCAAAAATACAGGCGTAAAGTAGAGCTAATATCACTGCGTGGAATTAATAGAGCGATTATATCGTTTGGCTGTAGAGACCGTAGGATAGACATAATTTCCCTCGACCCAGATCATAAATTTACTTTGTTCAAAGGAGATATAGCAAACATTCTCGAGCAAGGTAAAGTTTTGGAGTTTACTGCGAGGCCTTTAATCTTCGCAGATAATATTAAGAAAAGGGTCAGGGCTCTCCAACAATATGAAAAAATTATTAAATTAGCATTGCACAAAGGTATAAAAATGGTGTTTGGAAGCGGGGCTACGACATGTTATGAGCTAAGAGACGCTGGGAGCTTAGCGTCGATTATGGTCGCCTTTTTTGACGTAAGTTATAAAGACGCACTAGACTCGCTATCTAAAAACATTTTTGAAATAGTTGAAAGAAATAGATTTAAACTTTCCAAACGTTTTATTTGGCCCGGCGTTTATATATCTTCTAAAAGTGAAAAACATGATTAAACGTGACAGGTATAGATACATTGTGTTTATAGCGGATGAAAAACTACCGGGAAAAAACGTCTTTGTAAAACAGTTTACATCACTTTTTTGCGAATTGTTTGGTGAAAAAATACTTGCGTTTTCAAAAATTCTGATTCTTGAATACCTACAAGGTAAAGGGGGCATTTTAAAAGTTCGACGTGATTTTGTACATTTTGCGCGAGCGACAATCGCATTTTATAATGCTAATAACGTAACTTTAAAAGTGGTAAAGATAACCGGTACCTACAAGAAGGCTAGAAGCATTTTAAGTAGTATTCAGATACCTAGCGTAAAAGTATAAAATTCGGAAATTCATTTTGTAAAGCATGGAAATAATCAAGGTAACTAGTGAAAATATTAGCGATGCTATTAATAGAGCCGCTGAAATCATAAAAAGCTGCGGTGTAGTTGCCATTCCCACCGACACATCTTATGGTCTTGCCGCCAACGCATTCGAAAAAGATTGCGTACTAAAAGTTTTTAAAATCAAGCGAAGAAGTCTTCACAAGCCGTTGTCAATTTTTGTCGATTCTATTAAAACTATTGAAAAGCTATTTGTGATCGATGAAATAGCGAGTAAGTTCCTAGCGTTACTACCCGAGAAATTAACTCTAATTTTGAAAACTAAATATCCAAAGCTCTTTCCAGAAGGCATTCTGAATCCTGACGGAGCGGTGGGTATAAGGTATCCTCTTTGCATATATCCTATAGAAATAGCTAGAATCTCAGGCGTGCCAATAACGGCTACTAGCGCAAACTTATCGGGAGAACCTCCTATATACGAACCTTCACTAATCATTGCTAAATTGGAAAACGTAGACTTGTTGCTAGACGCGGGTATATTGCCCAGACGCCCAGTGTCGACTGTAATAGATTTATCTAAAAAGCCTCCAATTGTGCTAAGGGAAGGAGCGTTTCCTGTTAAGAAATTGGTTAAAATTACGGGAATAAAAATTAGATAAGCTTAAAATGATTATAAGTTTTTACAACAAGTTTATATTATTGAATCTACTACTTTATTGTGGTGGTAAAATGGCATTACCCCCACCGCCTCAACCATCAGGGCCTGCCGTTGCAGCCGGCGAGTACACGCCAAGCGACGACGAGAAATTATTCGGTTTGATTTCTTGGATAATACCGATTATCGGCTCAATCATAGTAATGGTAACTAAAAAAGAGTCAAAGTTCGCGCTCTTTCATGCAAAGCAAGCGTTAATTGTGCACCTTGTATTCCTGGCATTGTACATACTTACAGGTATTGGAGGCTTTATTCTAACGTATCTAATCGGTCTAGGATTTCTGCTATGGCTCTTGGATCTTCTATTTTTGCTTATCCAGTTTCTTATTGCCGTTTACGGAGCCTTTATGGCTTATCAGGGTAAATGGCTTAAGTTACCTGTCGTATCGAACATAGCTCAAAAATTCTAAAGTATTGCATTCAATCAAACCTTTAGTTTTTTAATTTCAAATTCTTAGCTCCGTTTCGCGTTTTACTCTCTTCAAGAAATTTAAAGTCTGCTATTATGCCTAAACAGAATTGCGTCATACGTTAATAATATATAATTCTCGGTTAATCATTTAGAAGAGGTTGTAAGATTATGTTTGCACCGGGACCAATGGGCTATGACAGGGCTATTACGATATTTAGTCCTGATGGAAGATTGTTCCAAGTAGAATATGCTTTCGAAGCCGTTAAAAAAGGTTGGACTACTTTAGGAATAAAAGGTAAAGATGGTGTTGTATTGGCTGTAGAAAAGAGACAAGTTTCTCCATTGATGGAAGGTATGGAAAAAATAAATAAAATCGATGACCATGTAGGTTTGGCTTTTGCAGGCCTGTCAAGCGATGCTCGTATACTTATAGATCAGGCTAGGCTTTATGCGCAGAGACATCGATTAGTTTATGGTGAACCTATACCAATAGAGCTTTTAGCAAAGCGGATATGTGATATTAAACAAGCGTATACTCAACATGGGGGCGTTCGTCCTTTTGGTGTTTCCTTTTTAATTGCAGGTGTAGACGCGACTGCACAGCATTTAATAGGAACGGATCCTGGCGGAACCTACGTAAACTATAAAGCTCATGCTATAGGAAGCGGTGGACCTTCAGCTCTGGAAGTGCTGGAAAAAAATTATAAGGATGATCTTTCTCTTGATGAAGCAATAGCTCTAGCTTTAATGGCTATGGATAAAGCTATTGATGGAGGCGTTACCGTAGAAAGAGTTGAAATCGCCTATGTTGATATGAAGGAGAAAATGTTTAAGAAATTATCTACGGAAGAGCTTGAAAAAATCATTGCAGGTCTTAAAAAGTAATTTTTCAGGTGATTTTATGGTTCAACGCCAAGCCATTGCCAGGCTAAAAATTAAAGACAAAAAATTCGAAATTATTGTGAATCCTGATAAAGCATGGTTGTTCAAAAAAGGTGAAAGCGAAATCAATATACAAGACGTTGTTTTAGGCGAATTCGTCTATTATGACGCTAAACGCGGGCTTAAAGCGTCCGAAACAGAATTAAAGCAGATCTTCCAGACCGATAATTTCTATGAAATTGCTAAGAAAATCATCTTGAAAGGCGAGATTCAGCTAACTGCTGCACAAAGAAAGGAAATGATAGAAGCTAAAAAAAGGCGAATTATCGAAATTATCTCGAGAAACTGTATTGATCCAAGAACCGGCTTACCACATCCACCTAAAAGAATAGAGTTAGCGATGGAAGAAGCTGGAATTAGTATAGATCCATTTAAACCAGCAGAAACTCAAGTCAACGATGTCATAAAAGCTTTAAGCCCGATTTTACCACTTAAGATAGCTAAGTCTCTAGTTGCTGTAAAAATACCTCCTCAATTTATTGGAAAGTCTTACGGCATTATATCGAAAATGGGGAAAATTATCAGAAGCAACTATTTATCTGATGGTTCATGGAGTGTAGAGTTAGAGATACCTGCAGGGTTACAAGCAACCATAGTTGAAGAAGTAGCTAAAATAACCAAAGGTCAAGGAGAAGTACGCGTATTGAAAAGTGGTTAGTATGACTTTGTATGTTAAAAATAAACAAGTGGTAATTCCGGGAGAAACGATAGCCTACGGTAAATACGACTTGCAAGGTCCAGTATATGTTTTAAAGCAAAGAGTGTACTCTAAAGTTATTGGCGTAGTCGAAGTAGATGAAAAGAAAAAAATTAATTTAATTCCATTAAAAGGTAAATACGTTCCTAGAGAAGGAGATTTAATTATAGGAAAGATTGTAGATGTCGGAATCACCGGATGGACTGTAGACATAAACGCTCCATATAAAGCTGTACTTCCGGCATCTGAAGTTTTGGCTAAACCAACTGATGCCGCAAAACTTGATCTTTCTAAAATATTAGATATCGGAGATTTGATAGTTGCAAAGGTTATCGCGTTCGATTACACGCGAGATCCACTACTTACAATAAAAGAGTCCAAACTCGGAAAAATTACAAAAGGCACTCTTGTTGAAATAACACCTGTAAAAATACCAAGAGTTATAGGTAGAAAGGGGTCTATGATTAATATGATTAAAAGCATTTTAAATGTGGAGCTTGTTGTGGGTAAAAACGGTAGAATTCTAGTGGTTGGAGATGATCCATTAAAGGAGGCATTGGCCGTTATCGCCATTAAGAAAATAGAAAGAGAGGCTCATGTTCCCGGTTTAACCAATAGAATGAAAAAATTTTTAGAAAAACTTGTTAAAGGTGAAAAAGCTAGATGACTACGAAAGGTTCGATAGAGTTAATAAATAAAGAAGGCTTGCGCATAGATGGACGCAAAGTCTATGAACTCCGTCCTATTAAAATAAGAGCTGGTTTTTTAAAAAATGCAGATGGCTCTGCTTATATAGAGCTAGGACACAACAAGATTATTGCAGCTGTTTACGGGCCTAGAGAAGCTCATCCTCGCCACGTAATAATTCCGGATCGAGCGGTGGTTAGATGCCGTTATCACATGGCACCTTTCTCAGTTGAAGAAAGAAAGTCGCCAGGTTTTTCTAGAAGAGAAATCGAATTGTCCAAGGTAATTCGCGAAGCATTAGAACCATCGATATTTGTAGAGGAATTTCCAAGAACAGCTATAGACATATTTGTTGAAGTTTTAGAGGCGGATGGTGGAACACGAACTGCGAGCATAACAGCAGCATCCGTTGCTTTAGCAGATGCTGGCATTCCCCTTCGGGATTTAGTAGCTTCGATAGCTGTTGGAAAGGCTAATGGTCAAATAATACTCGACTTAAACGGTTTGGAGGACCAGTATGGCGATGCTGATATGCCCGTAGCAATGATGCCTGGATTAGGACAGATAACCCTCTTGCAGGCTGATGGTAGGTTTACAAGTGAAGAATTTGAAAAAGCGCTAGCACTAGCCGTTAAAGCTATAAAAAAGATTTATCGTGTTCAAAAAGAAGCCTTAAAAAGGAGATATATAGAAATAAGCAAGGAGGTTCTAGAAAGTGAGCAGTAAAAGCGAGCTAATCATACCGAAGATAAAAAAGGAAACTATTCTTTCATTGCTACGCAAAGATAAGAGAATAGATGACAGAGGATTGGATGACTACAGAGAAATAGAGATAACAACGAACCTAATAGGTAAAGCTGACGGATCTGCAATTGTTAAACTTGGAGATACCACTGTAATCACTGGAGTGAAAGTCCAGCTAGACCGCCCATTCCCAGATACTCCGGAAAAGGGGATACAAATTGTTAATGCCGAACTTATACCTTTAGCTTCACCTATATTTGAGCCTGGTCCGCCGGGCGAAGAAGACGTTGAGTTATCAAGAGTCATCGATAGAGGTCTTAGAAGTTCTGAAATGATAAAATTAGATGAGCTTGTGCTGATTCCGGGAGAGAAAGTTTGGGCTGTTTTCGTGGATATTTACGCATTAGATCACGGCGGTAATTTAATCGATGCATCCGCCCTAGCATCTGTGGCTGCCCTTCTCACAACTCAATATAATAAAGTGGAAGTAGAGGATGATAATATCATCGTAACAGATGAGAAAATTAATCTTCCAATAGGAAATATACCTGTATTTGTTACTATTGCAAAAATCGGCGATAAGCTGATTGTAGATCCTTCTTATGAAGAAGAATTAGTCATGGATGCCAGAATAACGTTCGTTATTGACGAAAACGAATCAATAACAGGTATACAGAAAGGAAATCCAGGCGTATTTACCTATGGAGAAATAATGGAGGCAAAAAACATTGCAATTCGAGTTTCTAAAAAGCTTAGAGAAAAATTAGCGAGCATAACTAAAGATTTATAAAACACATTATATTAAACTCCGAGAGGCAGGTGATTATCATGGGTCGTACTAAAGTCGTCGGAAGCGCGGGCAGATTCGGCGCTAGATATGGTTCAACACTAAGAAAAAGAGTAAGAAATATAGAGGCAAAAATGCGTGCTCCACACCGGTGTCCTCGCTGCCGAATACCTGGTAAGCTTAAAAGAATCAGTATTGGAATTTGGCAATGCAGAAAGTGCGGCTATACCTTCGCTGGAGGCGCATGGGTACCCAAAACGGCGCTTGGTAAAACTTTTGCTCCTGAAGAACTTAAACAAATTGGGTTGGCGTGAAAGCCCATATTATTGTTACAACTACTCACCATATCAATCCACGTGTGCGTTCTTTAGCTAATGAGCTGGCACGGGCTCTACCTGACGCTGTGCGAATCAATAGAGGAAAGCAGAACATTATAAATCTAGCAGAGAAAGCTAGATTATATGAGGCAAAATCTGTTTTAATTGTTGGTCGAGGCTTATATGGTAATCCGGGTAGAGTAACTTTTCTTTCAGTACTAGAGAACAGATTCTTCTTTTACCCTTTAATCATTACCTTTTCTGGAGTGAAGCTTGCGAGAGAGCAGAAGGCGAAAATTCCTTCAGTATCTCTAGAGAAATTTAGCGTTGTCGTAAAATCTTCCGCTTCAGAAGATGCAAGAGAACTCGCTCTTTCTATATCAGAGGCATTACAACTTAACTATGCCGAAATTGACGATTATAAATCTTTTATAGAAGTTTTTCAAAGACTTCTCATTGTAGAAAAATCTCCAGATAAAAATAACCTCATAATCAAGTTTATCAACCCTTCAGGAAGAATTGAAGGCCCATTTTTGAAGATTAAAAAAGTCGTGTACAAACCTCCTTTCTAGCCTAACCCGTATCTATTTCTTCGCCACCCATTACTATTTGTTGGATAATAGCATAGATTGTATCGATACCCTGCATTGTAACCGCAGAAACCGGGTATATTGCCGTGTTTTCTAGAAAATTTTTAATTAGATGAAAAAGGTTTTCACCAAGTTCTCTTTCTAGTCCAACAGTTTCGTTTTGCAAATCAACCACTAGCTTATCCGGATCATCGATCCACTCCATTATTTTTTCAAGTTCCTTGTTTTGAAGAAGATCTATTTTGTTTAAAACATTTATTTGAGTTTCCTTAAGCTTAAACTCTATCGCTTCAGCTAAGAACAATGAAGACAAAAACGTAGAAGGAGAATTTGCCAACATTGCATCTAAAATGTTTAGGATAAAACAGTTCTTTTCGCATAAAAACGAGGTGAAGACCTCACCGGTTTTACGAAAAGCGAAAAGCTCTACTTGACCTGGAGTATCTATAATAACATAGTCAGCATCCAGATCTTCTATCTCCTCCCTTATGAGGTGAACGTAATTTAGGGATAAATCAATAGCTGCTATTATAGCTCCATTTGGTCCCAAACCATACTTATCCATTACTTCCTTTGCTGAAATGTAATCTCTTATATCTACTTCAGGATCGTATGGAAGATTTTCAACTGCCGGATCTACATTTACTTTAATAACGTCGATAGACTTATAATATAAAAAATCTGCAAAAGTTTTTGTAAACGTGCTTTTTCCGCAGCCAGCCGTACCTACCACAAAAACCGTAATCATGACTCCCGCTCTTTTTCCTTATTTCTTTTTTTGTAAGCTTCTATAACATCCAGAGCGAATCGCCCATCAATTTCATCTATTTGATCCTGTAAGCTTTTATATCCTTTATCCTTTATCTCCTCAAGGACTTCCACTATATTTTTACCTCTTCTTTCTTCTATTTCCTTTATTAAATCTTTAAATACTCGAACGCTGAAGCCGCCATAATCCTCAACGCATGGAGGAGCCATGCCCAACATCTTACCAATTTCAGCCATAATGATACATGCGCTTGGATCGCGTTTCGCTGGACACACCTCTTTGCAATGACTCAGAGCATAAGTGTACAATTTCCTTAAATCATCTATCGATAATTTAACGGATTGACCCTCCATTACCATCATCCAGAGATTATATTATTTTTAAACTAGTTTCCAATTGAGCAGATAAACTGAGCTTATTAAAACTTATGTTAAAAAAGTTTTAACGCTTCTTTTATTTTTAAAGTAGCTCTATAAGGGTCATCGGATTTTGTGATAGCTCCTCCTACGATGATAATATCTGCTCCAGCTTTTGCAAAAATCGGTGCTGTAAGCTCATTTATTCCTCCAGCTACGGCGAATTCGAAAGAATATTCTGACACATATTTCTCTAATTCATTTGCCAAAGCTTCAACACCAGTCTTTCTCCTTTTTTGGACATCCACTCCAACATGAAAGCAAATTATATCAGGATTTAGACGTGCTATTTCAGATATTTTCTTCTCATAATCTTCCACATTCATTAAATCTACAAGAACCTTCTTATTCTTCCCTCGCGCCGTTGCTATTGCTTCTTCTATCGTTTCAGCACTGGCCAGCGCCATCACACTCACTATGTCAGCGCCTGCATTAAAAGCCATTTCTGCTTCAATAGCCCCTACATCCATGATTTTCATATCAGCCATAATCTCTTTATCCCTTATCTTTGCTTTAAGCACTTTCACTGCTTTAATACCGTTATACTTGATTAACGGTGTTCCAGCTTCTATGATATCTGCACCAGCTTTTGCAGATAACTCCGCTATTTGCAATGCGCGGTTAATATGTAAAAGATCGAGAGCAACCTGTAGCTTAATCATAGCTGCGAATCAACTCTCGCTTAATGAGAAAGTCTTTTATTATGTCCTCTAGATCCGGTTTACCTAGTTCCTTAAGCTCGTAGAATACTTTGACAACAGGTATTTTTATGTTTAAATATCGACTTATGTCGGAGGGTGTGCCAAGCACCATCGCGTCACAATCAATTTTATTTATAGTTTCTTCAAGCTCTTTCATCTGCTTTCTGCCATATCCAAGCGCTGGCAATACTGGTCCAATGTGGGAATATTTATCATAAGCGGTTTTTATCGAGCCCACTGCAAAGTCTCGAGGATTTATAATCTCCTTTGCTCCATACTTTACAGCCGCAACATAACCCGCTGCGTAAGGCAATCCTCCATGCGTCACTGTTGGACCATCTTCTACGACTAAAACCCTTCTACCTTTTATTAATTCGGGATTATCAACGCTCACTTCAGAATCTGCCTTTATTATGATAGCCTTATCATTTATGCGTTTCACGTTTTTAATTACTTTTTCTACATCTTCGTTTTTAGCAATCCCTACTTTATTTATTATTATCACATCCGCCAGGCGAACATTTACTTCTCCCGGATAAGATAATAGTTCATGTCCAGGCCTAAGCGGATCAACAACTGTTATGTATAAATCAGACACGTAGAATGACCAGTCGTTGTTTCCACCGTCCCATAGAATAACTTGAGCTTCTTTTTCTGCTTCAGAGAGTATTTTTTCGTAATCAACACCAGCATATACGATGTTTCCCTCTCTAATATGAGGCTCGTATTCTTCTCTTTCTTCTATCGTACATTCTTGTTTATCGAGATCTTCGAAAGTTTCAAATCGTTGCCATATTTGCTTTCGCAAGTCGCCGTAAGGCATTGGATGTCTTATAACCACAAATTTTATTCCATATTTTTTGAGCAGCCGTGCGATTCTTCTACTAACTGTGCTTTTGCCAGCTCCCGTTCTAGCAGCACAAACAGAAATTACTGGTTTGTTTGATTTAAGCATGGTATTTTTTATGCTGAGCAGCTTAAAGTCAGCGCCGGCGCTTAAAGCAATAGAAGCTTTGCGCATAACCTCGTCATATAGTAAGTCGCTATAAGATAAAACTACTTCATCAACATTATATTTCTTAATAAGATCATAAAGCATGTTTTCAGGGTAAATAGGTATTCCATTGGGATATAGGGAGCCTGAGAGTTCAGATGGATATTTTCTATCTGTGATATTTGGTATTTGCGCCGCTGTAAAAGCTACTACTTCATATTCTTCATTATCACGAAAATAGACATTGAAGTTGTGGAAGTCTCGGCCAGCCGCTCCCATTATTATGACCTTTCTTTTAGCCCTCTTGGACATGATATCATCCTTTCATAATCGAGTGATGGAAATTCTATAGTGATGAAATATATATTCATTAGTCTAATTTTGATGCATTGAGCGTATAGAGGGTAACTAAACATTTTTAAACATACCATCTTTATATTAATTTAAGAAAATGAAAAGAAATGTTAAGAAGTTGAATAAATCTACAAAAGAACAAAAAGTTGTCATTTTAGATACCGATTTTCTGATGCATTCCATTGATAATAAGTTAAACTTTATAGAAGAAATTAGAAACTTAATAGAAGGTCCAATAAGGATATGCGTGGTCAAGAGCACATTAAAAGAGCTGCAAAAAATTTCTAGAAATAAATCTTGGAAATATTCGAGAACCGCTAGATTGGTTTTAGACTTGTTGAAAGCAGAAAAAATTGAGGTTTTGGATGATGATTTTATCAACGAAAAAAGCACCGATAAGAAGATAGCTATTTTAGCTAAAAAAATGAGCGGTATAGTTGCTACTGATGATAAAGAGTTTAGGAGAAAATTGCTTAAAGAGGATATAGGCGTCATTTTTATCAGACAGAAAAAGAAACTAATTTTAGTGGGATAATTTTAATTATGTGTTTAAGCTTGAACAATAGACTTTATGATATTTGGTGGCGGATATGTTTAAAATGGTTAAAATGAAAGATGTTATAAGAATACCTCCAAGGATGTTTTCTCTTCCACTAGAAGAATCTGCATATCTAGTGTTAAAAGAAAAACTAGAAGGTAAAATAATCAAAGATCTCGGATTAATAATCGATATAATAGATGTTGACGTAAACCCTATTGGAAAGATTACTCATGGAAATGGAGCCGTTTACCATACTGCGACCTTTAACGCGCTCGTATACACACCTGTGGATAAAGAAGTCGTTGAGGGCGAAGTCATTATGGTCGAAGATTTTGGATTACTGGTTAGAATAGGGCCTATAGAAGGTTTTATACACAAATCACAGATACACGACGACTACTTCTCCTACAATAGAGAACAAAGCCTAATGCAAGGATCCAAAACAGGTAGAATAATAAGGAAGGGCGACAAAGTCCGCGCTCGCATAGTCCAGATCAGTTATAGCGGTATAACAAAAATGTTAAAAATCGGCCTAACTATGAGACAGCCTTACTTAGGTCAGCTTGACTGGATCGAACACGATATTAGAAAAGCTCGAGAAATGGCAAAAGCTGCAAAAGGCGGTGAATAATGAGAAAGATAGGTGTTTCATTAAAAGCTTGTAGACGTTGTAAGATGCTTATTCCACCAAAAATAGAAATCTGCCCAAATTGTGGAAGTCGAGATTTTTCAACTGATTGGATTGGAATGATCATTATTCTTGATGTTGAAAATTCAGTTTTAGCCGAAAAATTGGATATTAATAAACCTGGTAGGTATGCAATTAAAGTTCGCTAAAAAAGAGACGTTGTTTTTTAACGAAAAAGTTAAAAAAATACTCAGAACTCCGCTGGGAATAGCAATATTTGAGCGTGAAGATAAAAGCATTAAAAAGCTAAAAATATTGCTAGATGAATTCAAGCCGAAGCTATTAATCACGGTAGGAGACGTCGTATCCCAAAACGTAATCAATGGCGGGCTACATCCCAATTTGTCCATTATTGATTATAGAACTAAACGAATAAAACGTAAAACTCCGATAATAAGATTTTTCGATATAATCTACAATATCGAGAATCCTCCATCTACAATTTCGCCAAAAGCTTGGGAAACCATTGATAAAGCGATCAATGATTCTATTGAAAGCAAAAAGGTGCTTATCGTTGTTGAAGGCGAGGAAGATTTGTTAGCTATACCAAGCGTAATGGATTCGCCTGAAAATAGCTTTATTTTATACGGTCAGCCTAGCGATGCTATGGTTGTCATAATCTCTACTCAACATGTGAAAAACGCTCTAGGAAAGTTTATCGTAGAGGAGATTGTAGCAAACTGTCATAGAAAATTTAATATAAAGTGAAGTATTTAGGATTAGACGCGGTGTGGTGACGTCAATGAGCGAGGAATACGAGCTAGAATTAATTCAGGACGTTAAGAACAGCTTAATAGGTCGCCGCGAATTAAAAGTATTAATTCACCATTTGGGTAAAGGAACGCCAGCTAGATATGAACTGAGAAGAAAAATTTCTGACATGCTTAAAGTGCCCTTAGAAACCGTCTATGTACGACTAATAAAAACTGATTATGGGACTGGACGCAGTATAGCAAAGATACATATATATGATAATGCAGAGAGAGCTTTATCAATAGAGCCTGCTCATATAATAAAGAGAAATACTCCCAAGGAGAGTGGCGAAAATGAGCAAAGCACATGAAAGATACAAATGGAATTATGAAAAAGGCACAATAGAATTGAAAAATCGTGTTTGCCCTCGTTGCGGTGCTATAATGGCACACCATAAGACACCTAGAGAAAGATGGCATTGCGGACGATGCGGATTTACTATTTTTGTATCAACAACACGTAGTTAAGGCATAATTTTAATTACACTTATTTGTGTTTTATCTCAATATGAAAGAGAAGGATGAGTTAATAGTTCTAGGAATAGAAAGCACGGCACATACTGTTGGCATTGGAATATTTTCATCTAAAAGAGGCATTATTGCCGATGAAAAGTCCGTATACAGACCTGCAAAGGGAGGTATACACCCTAGAGAAGCAGCTGAACATCATAGTAAAAAACTTCCATCCTTACTCAAGGCAGCTATAGAAAAAGCAAAATGCGATCCCCACGACATAGACGCCGTAAGCGTCGCGCTTGGCCCCGGGATGGGGCCATGTCTACGCATAGGGGCTTCTGTAGCGAGAGCAATCGCCCTTAAATTGAATAGACCGCTAATACCTGTGAATCATGCAATCGCGCATATAGAAATAGCAAGATTTACTACAGGGTTTCATGATCCCTTGGTAGTTTACGTAGCTGGAGGCAACACATTAATAGCAGCATTCGTTGAAAAGCGCTATCGAGTTTTTGGAGAAACATTAGATATATCTCTTGGTAATTGCCTGGATGTTTTTGCTAGAGAAACTGGCTTGGGCTTCCCGGGAGTACCCCAAATAGAAAAGCTTTACAGTAAAGGTAAAAAACTTCTAGAGTTACCTTACATAGTTAAAGGTCAAGACGTGTCCTATTCTGGATTATTGACAAAGGCTCTTCAATTATATAAGAAAGGAAGCTCGATCGAAGATTTATGCTATAGTCTCATCGAAGTCGCGTATAGCATGCTCGTTGAAGTTACAGAGCGTGCCCTGGTCCATACGAAAAAGAAAGAAGTAGTTTTAACTGGAGGAGTCGCACGAAGTAGGATACTTCAAGAAAAACTTTCAACAATGTGCAAGATACATAAAGCTAAATTCGCGAGCGTGAAATCAGAATATGCTGGAGACAATGGCGCGATGATAGCATATACTGGATACCTAGCCTATATTTCAGGAATAAAAATTCCTGTTAATGAAAGCTTTATAATGCCTTTTTGGCGTTTAGACGAGGTAGATATTTTATGGAGATCTTAGGTATTGGTGCAGAAGCCATACTGGTAAAAACAAAGTTCTACGATTTCGAAGTAGTTCGTAAAACCAGAGTTAGAAAAGCTTACAGAGACGCAACGCTTGATAGTAGGATTCGATCAAAGAGAACGATTCTTGAAGCTAAGTTGCTGGCTTACTCGAAATGTATAGGTGTGCCTGTTCCAACAGTTCTATACGTGGACGCACACAATGCAACTATTATCATAGATTACATCAAGGGAAAAAAGTTAAGAGATATGCTGGATAAACTTCCGGAATCGGATTTACGCAAGATTTTTCATGTGATAGGAAGGGAAGTCGGCTTACTGCATAGAGCAGGTATTGTTCATGGAGATTTAACAACATCCAATATGATCGTTTCAGGAGGCAAAGTTTTCCTCATAGATTTCGGTTTGGGATATTTTAGTAAGGAATTAGAAGATAGAGCTGTAGATATCCATCTTTTTCTTAGAGCACTAGAGAGTACGCATCCAAACCATGTCAAAGTAGCGTTTGATAGTTTTGTTGGGGGATATAGAGAAATAATGGGTGAATACGTAGACTCTGTATTAAACAGAGTGAAAGAGATTAGGTTAAGAGGGCGTTACGTTGGAGAGAGAAGGAAAAGAAAATATAAAGAGCAAAGTTTTTATAAACCCCAGCAGAATTGTGAGGAAAAGGTGGGAATGTGAGAAAGAGTAAAAAGAAAGGGCAATCTCACTCTACGCGCCCAGCCATAAGGTCTCTACCGCCGTGGGTGAAGTACTCTCCCAT
>Ga0209410_1000671_pt1 | contig 16006 bp, 18 predicted proteins | sample Mar14436cmmetaG_FD_184135 | JGI IMG/M metagenome (GOLD analysis project Ga0209410, IMG submission 184135) | Marine hydrothermal vent microbial communities from Guaymas Basin, Gulf of California to study Microbial Dark Matter (Phase II) - Marker... ... | reverse complement strand
CTGATAGGGAGGCGGTCGTCGGGAGAGGCCACAGGGTTCCAGAGGATCTAAAGCTCCCAATAGTGGTCGATGATGGAATCGAGTCGATCGCGAGGACTAGAGAGCTTGAGGAGTTCTTGAAGAGGGTTGGACTCGGCGAGGAGCTTGAGAGATGTAAGCAAAAGAAGGTTAGAGCTGGGAAGGGTAAGCGGAGGGGTAGGAGGTATAAGCGGAGGGTCGGGCCATTGATAGTAGTCCTAGAGGATAAGGGGATCTTCGACGCGGCCGATAACTTGCCGGGAGTCGATGTCGTCAGGTTAAAGGATCTAAGTGTCCTCCACCTAGCTCCTGGGGCCAAGCCTGGTAGATTGACTATCTGGAGTAGGTCTGCCTTCGAGAAGTTAGATGATGTTGTTTTGGGTGGTGTTGGATGAGGAGCTCCGAGATAATTAAGAGGGTTGTTATAACCCAGGACGCCGTCTCCTTGATCGAGAAGGAGAATAAGATAACCTTCATCGTCGACCTCAGGGCCACGAAGAAGGATATCAAGCGAGCCGTCGAGGAGCTTTATGGCGTAAAGGTCGAGAAGGTGAACACCCTGATAACCCCTCGTGGAGAGAAGAAGGCATACGTCAAGCTGAAGAAGGAGTATCCAGCCTCAGAGCTGGCCGTCGAGCTCGGAATATTCTAGATCTGATTAAGGATTTTGGGGATGCGCTAGCCATTATCGACGGGGTAAACCACTCTATCCCTACTTATCGCCGCTCCCTTCTCCCTTATCTCCTCGGCCAACTTCTTTAGATCATCGGCCAAGTCCAAGTTATCCACTAGAATTCTCCCCTCTAGGAGGGCTGCGATCACTATCGATGAGTCATAAGCCCTCTCCCTAAGCTCAGATTCATGGACTAGAAAGTATTGGGCATTCAAGCTTAATCCGAGTTCATGTGGTTTGGGCGCGCGCCTCTCCCGATAGATTATCAGGAGGTCGTAGTCGCTTAGGAGGTTGTAGTCTCCCCTCGCCCTAGAGCCGAAGAGGATCACCGTAACAGGCTCCTCGCTTAGACGCCGCAAATACTCCTCGAACAACTTTCTCCTAGCTCCTTCACGCTCCTTCAACCACTCTATGAACCTCATCCAAAACCCTCCTAGCTATGACCCCCAGCTCAAATGTCAATAGCAAAAAATCTAACTAAACTTTTAGTTTCTCTTCGGATTGGTGAAAGACCTGTCTTAAGCTCGTCCTTCTGGGAGGAGGGCTCTCCTAGATTTCATGGAGATCATCTTCGAGACCGCTTCATCCAATCCTATCGACTCACCCCTCCTCAACTCATCCAATAGTTTGAAGACCTCGAGACCTATCTCGATCATATCTTTCTCAAGCCTCGATACATCGACCTCCCCTATCCTTATCCTCCCCCCAGCCTCCTCGAAGTCGTTCACGACCGCTAGGATGCATCCGGTCAGAATTCTCTTCTCGATCTTCCCCTCATAGTAGTCTCTTAGGATGCAGTATGTTGAGAACTCCATCTCGCTGGATAATGCTCCCATCTCCCTGAAGGCTGAGAGCCTCCGCTTTAGGAGCTCTCGTCTAGGCGAGAAGTGAGGGGTCTCCCTAAAGTATAGGTTGTCCTTTGTGTGGACTGGGCCTAGCCAGAGATTCTCCCCAAGCCTATATCCATGCCTCTCAGAGGCCAAGACGAGTATCGGGATGAGCTCTGGACTCGCCGTGGCCGGGAACTCCAAGCCTATCACTGCTTGGCTTGAGCCCTCATCTCTTATCGAGGCTGTGGGTATGTGGAGGTGGCCTCCCCTGACGTAGGGTTGGAGGGATCCAGCGGTTCCAAGCCTGAGTATGGTTAACGAGTCTCCTTCGGCGGCCTCTATTATCTCGGGTAGGATTATCATGGCGCTCGCAGGCCCCATTCCGGTTGAGACCGCTGAGACCTTTAATCCATCATAGGCTCCGTTGACGACCACGTGGCCTCTCCCGCCCTCGAAGACTTCAACATCTTCTAAGAACTCTGCGACCATCTTCATCCGCCTCGGGGATCCAGCCGTTAAGATGTTTGGGTTAAGTCTCTCAACCTCTAGGTGGGCCATCTTACCGGTCTTCGTCGAGAAGGTTATCCCATCAAACACCATATCCTGGGTAGAAGACGTTTTCCGGGCTCTTAAGACTTTCAACAACTCGCTCAGTCGTCCACGAGACTTGGGATTTGATGAGGGAAAGCCTAAAAGCTCGGCTTAGCCTGTGAGGCTTGAGGATTGAATGGGTAGGAGGATTAGGGCTCAGAGGCTTGGCAGGGGCTCATCGACCTTCAAGGCGTCGCTTAGACGCAGGTTTAGGGTCGGTTATCCAAGCCAGCTCATAGCTGGGAAGAGGCTTCTACTCGGAGTCGTTAAGAGCCTAAACCATGATCCTGGGAGGGGCGCCCCAGTCGCCGAGATAGCCTTAGAGGATGGGACTACCTTCCCGGTCGTTGCAGTTCAGGGGATGTATGTAGGCCAGCTAATCCAGATGGGCGAGGAAGCCGAGATAAAGCCTGGAAACATCCTACCGCTCTACAAGATCCCCGAAGGGACTAATGTCTCTATGGTCGAGCTCAAGCCATCGGATGGGGGGAAGCTCGTCAGATCCCCTGGAACCTATGCAACCGTGATGTCTCAGCTCGGGGATAAGACGGTCCTAGCCCTACCGTCGAAGAAGATGATAGATCTTAGCTCGAAGTGTTTGGCGATGGTTGGGGTGGTTGCGGGAGGAGGGATGAGGGATAAGCCGTTCCTGAAGGCTGGTAAGAAGTATCATTGGATGACGGCCAAGCATAGACCATATCCGAGGACTAGGGGGGTTGCGATGGTCGCAGCCCTACACCCATTCGGTGGGACTAGGAAGAAGATTGGGAAGCCTGAGACCGTCTCGAGGAATGCTCCGCCCGGTAGGAAGGTTGGGTTGATTGCCGCGAAGAGAACTGGTAGGAAGAAGAGGTAAATCCTTTAGACATCCTTCTCAAATCTTCTCCTTGGAATGGAGTCTGTGAGCGAGAGACATAGGCTTCTCGCCGAGAAGCTCGTCAAACACCTACTCAAGTTCTTCGGGGATAGACTGGTCTCGGTCGTCGTATATGGATCGGTTGCGAGGGGTGAGGCTTCCGAGGAGTCGGATATAGATTTGCTGATAGTAGCCGAAGATCTACCGAAGAGTAGGTTTGAGAGGTTGAGGATCTTCTCGATGATCGAGGAGGAGTTGGAGGAGGATGCGGCTAGATTCTCCCCGATCCTGAAGACCCCTGAGGAGGCTTCGAGGATAACTCCACTATACCTCGACCTCGTTGAGGATTCCATAATCCTCTATGATAAAGACGATTTCATGAGGAGGGTTTTGGATAGGTTGAGGAGGAGGCTTAGGGAGCTTGGGGCGAGGAGGGTTTGGAGGGGAAAGTCGTGGTATTGGATACTTAAGCCGGATCTAAGGTTTGGAGAGGTGTTTGAGATTGAATAACCTAGAACTCGCCGAGCAATATATTAGGCAGGCCGAGGTGAGGGTAAAGCACTCATCCGAAGCCCTCGAGGATGGGGAGTATCCCTATGTGATTAGACAAGCTCAAGAGTCTGTTGAACTCGCGTTGAAGGGGGCATTGAGGTTGATAGGAGTCGAGCCTCCTAAGTGGCATGACGTTGGCCCAATACTGAAGGATCTCAGGGAGAGGTTTCCGGAATGGTTTAGATCTATGATAGATGAGTTCGCGAGCATATCGAGGGAGCTTAGGAGGGAGCGGGAGCCCGCGATGTATGGAGATGAGGAGACAGCCACCCCACCCTACAAACTATATTCGAGGAATGATGCCGAGCGCGCCTTGAGGAATGCGAGGCGGGTCGTCGAGAGTTGTAGGAGGTTGCTGGAGGAGTGGAGAAAAGCCCATGATAGTTAGAGTGTGAAGATGTTCTTGAGACGGATGCGGCGAATAGGGGCTTTGAGTGGGCCGGCGATCTAAAGAATTTGTGGATGGTGGAGTTTAGCGGGTCGGGGCTCTCTTGGACGGCAACCCTTATAAATTGAGGGGGTTAAGGATCTTCCGTGCCGAGAGAGTTCACCTACAGGGGATATACGCTCGACCAGCTCCTAGAGATGAGTATGGATCAGTTCATCAAGCTCCTGCCAAGTAGGCAGAGGAGAAGCCTTGAGAGGGGGTTGAATCACGTCCAGCTTAGATTGTTGGAGAAGGTCAGGGAGGCTAGGGAGATGCTTAAGCGTGGGGAGAAGCCTAAGAAGCCCATCAAGACCCATGCTAGAGACATGGTTATCTTGCCGGAGATGGTTGGGCTGACGATCCACGTCTATAATGGGAAGGAGTTCGTCCCGGTCGAGATCAAGCCTGAGATGATAGGCCATAGGCTTGGAGAGTTCGCTATAACGAATAAGCCTGTGAAGCATGGGAGGGCTGGAGTTGGGGCAACCCGAAGCTCGATGTACGTTCCATTGAAGTAAATCTCCCTATCAATTCACTTATCGTCATCTCCATATCCGATGAACTTCTTCGAATCAGGGGAGCGATGATCCATTAGTGGATCTGGTTGAAATTATGTTCTAAATTTGATCCAGAAACTTGACCCCTAGCTTCTTTAGGATTTCTGATACGGGTTTCATCTCCCCCAGCGCCGGAGGCTAAGCATGCTATAATCGAGAAAGTTGGTAGAGAGGTGGTTGAGAGGGAATGGCCAGGATTACTAGAGAGGTTAAAGTGATTTCTCTTATCATCGAGTATGAATATTAGCGATTTACCATATCTCAAACTCTGTCTTCAAAAGCGTGATCAGCTCTCGAATGTCTTCGATCACGAATCCCATCTCACCAATTGTCTCCGGCCTGCTTCTTCTACTTATCAAGACCGCGTGGAGACCTGCATCCAAGGCTCCTCGAAAATCTTCAAAGAATGAATCTCCAACGTGAACCGCCTCATCGGGATTTATTCTAAATTCTGAGAGGGGTTTTAAGAAGATCTCCTTCATGGGCTTATACGCCCCAATCTCATCTGAGTAATATTGTCTATCGAAGTATTCGGCCAGCCTGAATCTCTCTAGGATGAGCCTCGTATAGGATGATGGCCAGAACATGACGTTCCCAACTATCACCGAGCTCAACCCATTATCCTCGACGAACCTCAAGACTTGATGCACGCCGTCCATAACCATCGACTCATTAACCTTCAACATGGCCTTTGCGGCCGCCCTCCTAATCACATCTATCTTCGAGTTCAGCCTCTCGGCCAAAAGCTCTTGACTAAGCTCAAAATCTCTTCCAGGCTCGATCTCGAAATTTCTCCTAAGCTCCTTTATCCGCCTCCTCACCCTCATGACATCCTCCGACACATCCCCACCAATCAACTCGTTCAAGGAGTCGATGAATGATTTAAGCATGAGATCTAGGTTTAGGATCGTCCCCCATACATCGAACGAGATCATCTTGACCTTCAAGACCCTCTACCCCATGTATCCGAAATGCTCATTCAGAGACGATAATATGATCTCGGTATAAGCCTCTTCCAGATCTCCTTCAACGCGTTAACCTCCTCCGCGATCTCGGGATCTTTAACCTCTTTCGATCTAAGCTCGTTCGATCTCAGGATGAATGCGAGTAGATCCGACTCCACGAGCTCCGCCAAGATCCTCGTATTCGGGATTAGGCAATGGCCTCCGATAACATCTGGATAGTAGAGCGGCCTATCTCCCAAGACCTCGTGAACCTCCTTGACGAACTCGGCTACTATCTTAATGTCCGCTCCGAGCTTCCTAGAGATTCTATGGATCTCCTGCCAGCATGCTATCATGGCCGCCCTGTAAACCGTCTCCCAGAGCTTCGCGAGCTCCAGGGATTCCGGGTTCTCCGCCACCCTAACCTTGAATCCAGCCTCCTCTAGATGCCTCCTCGCGAGCTCCACTCCAATCCGATTCACCGCAGACACCCACTTCGTCCAAAACCTTAGATGCTCGTAGAGGTTCGGATGCTTTCCTCTCACGGGAGAGTATGCGACCATTGAATCCACCTTCGACTGGATCAGCCGCGTAGTTCCAGGCGGGATCGATGAATGGATTATCACGAGCCTAGGGTTGAACAATGCGATGTAATCAATAGTCGAGTCTATGAACCTACCATCGATGTATGGGTAGGCTATGTGCATGAATTCAATGGGCTTTGGGATCGCTTCAAGCTCGTGAACTGTCTTAGACTCATCTGAATCGTATCCATAAACGTTCACGAAGTTTTCTGAGAGGATCTTATAGAGCGGCCTCCCAACCTCCCCCAACCCTACCACGAGAACGCTTCCAGAAGTCAATTCAACGACCCTAAATGAGCTATGTATTTAAATTTTGAGTTATCCGGCTTCCAATCTAATTGCTGAGAAGTTCGCTGAGGAGCGATTTATCATAAGTATTTGAGGCTCTCAAATCTCAAAGTCCTTGAGATGCTTCACAATTTTCAGGTCTCGCGTCTTCATCAATAATTTCTCATCGGCGGTGTATAGATTCGCTTCCTCGATCAGCGCTAAGGCCACATATGATGCATCGTAGATCGTTATACCCTTCCTCATCGCCACCTCGACCGTCTTCTCGGCATAGGCGCCCTCTAACTCATAGGCGGTGAATTGATAATCTTCGAGTATGCAGGCTATCCTCTTCAACTCATCTTCCCCGAATGCCCCTGAATACTTTAGGGCGTTGAGTACCTCGAAGTATAGGAGTGATGGAACGGCTATATCTATAAGCCCCTCGATGAAGGAGTTTCTTATAGTCAGCGCCTCCCCACTATACCTCTCCTCGACGAACCACTTAACGACCACTGAGGCATCGACTACTATCTTGCCTCCCTCCAACGCCTGATCTCCTCCACACCACTCCAGCCTGGAATTCTCCTGCGTAACTGATCTGTGCGTAGCGCTGCTGCCTTCATCCTAGCTCGATTCCTCTCCTTAAGCCTAGACTCCTCTCGTTTGATGGTCTCCTCTATCGCCCTCCTGACGACCTCGCTCCAATTTATGTGCCGAAGCCTCTCCATCTTCTCCTTAAGCTCCCTCTTTACTCGGAAGCTTATCACCTCGCTCATACCGTAATAAATGTAAGCAATTTTTGTAATAAATGTTTACAAGACGCCTCTACGAGATACTAAGGCCCTAGGAGAATCTTCTGATTAATGACCGTTAACATGAATTCATGTTCTCATATAGGCTTCAGCCTGATCTTCCGCCAGACCCTTTTCCGGTTAGTTGCGCCGCTGTCGATCGGGAAGCGCCCTCTCCTAGTGGGCCTCTAACGCTCTCCTCAATGTATGTTGTTCCCGAGCTGTCGCACCTCACACGGGTAAATCGCTCATCCTTGATCTGAGCTCTGCTTCCATCCTCTTTCTCCCTTTAAGGAGCTCACTTAATCGACGTTAAACTTACTCACTTAAGCTGTTCTCGTGGAAAATAAAAGCGTGAGACGACTCTATTCCAAGGGGTCTTTGGAGACCATCACATCTCAACTAAATCTGTAGACTTTCTCTCCCTATGTCTTTTCATCTCAGATGTCCACAGGTCCAGTCCCAAGCCTATCGCAGCAAATCTCACATCCCTGAATTCCTCCGGATCGTATAGCCTTCTACAGTCAAGTATAGCTGGATTCCTCATGAGCTTGGATAAGTCCCCCGCTCTAATCTTCCGATATTCCGGCCACTCGGTGGCTAGGATACATAGATCTGATCCGCGTATACATTCCTCGACGCTTCCTGCATACTCTACGTCATCGCCTAGAATCTTCCGAGCTTTTCCCATCGCCCTTGGGTCATGGACCTTAACCGAGGCCCCTCTCTCGAGGAGCTTCTTGACGAGCTTGATCGCCCTAGAGCCTCTAACGTCATCCGTCCCGGGCTTGAAGGCGAGGCCTAGAACCGAGATTATCTTACCCCTTAAGCCGCCTATGAGGGCATCGGCCAACTCTATCGCATGCTCTAGCTGCTCTTCATTTATCTCTATCGACGCCTTCACGAGCTTTAGATCCACTCCCAAGTTCTCGGCGAACTTGAGGAAACCTATCGTGTCCTTTGGGAAGCAGCTTCCACCCCATCCAAGCCCTGCTCCCAGGAACGTCCTCTCGATTCTCTTATCCATCCCAATCCCATCCATCACCACCTCCACGTCTGCCCCTGGAAGCTTCTCGCATATCCTTGAGACCATGTTAGCATAGCTTATCTTCATGGCGAGGAATGCGTTGTTCGCGTACTTTATCAGCTCGGCGTTCACCGGGTTCGTGAGCAAGGTTTTGGGCATCCTATCTCGGTAGAATCTCCTGTAGAATTCTAGCAGGGTTTTTCCAGATTTCTCGTCATATGCGCCTATAATCAATCTATCTGGGTTCAGGGTGTCCTTCATCGCCCTCCCCTCTCTCAAGAACTCCGGGTTGAAGCATAGTCCAAGCTCCTCCCCAACCCTCTTCCCAGACCTCTCCTCTAAGATCTTCTTAACTACCTCGATGGTGGTTCCGGGCGGGATCGTGCTCCTAACGACCACTAGATGGTATCCATCCTTATTCCTCAGCGCCTCGCCTATCCTCGAAGATGACTCGATGACTTGGGATAGATCGACCGATCCATCCTCCCTCGATGGAGTTCCGACGCAGATGAAGGTTATCCCGCTTCCCTCGACGGCTTCACCATAGCTCTCCGTCACCCTCAACATTCCCTTTGAGATCGCCTCCCTCAACATGGGCTCTAAGCCCTCCTCATAGATCGGCGATACGCCCTCTGAGATCGATCTCCTCTTATGCTCATCGACCTCAACCCCTATAACCCTGAATCCCCTTGAGGCCGCGGAAACGGCGAATGTTAGACCGACGTATCCCAGCCCCACTATCGAGATCTCCTTCATGGATTCCCACCGCGTTCTCCAAAGGTCTCCAAAAACCATCTCGTATAGATTTTCACGATCTCATCTATATCGGTCTTCGGCCTCCATCCAAGGATCCTCCTCGCCTTGCTATTATCTGAGTAGCTTATGAGGGATTCATGGGGTCTAAGCTCCCTCCTCAAGATCTCAACTCTCTTACCAATCTCATCCATCAATAGGTTCGCAATCCTTAGGACGCTGACAGGCCTCCCAAATCCTAGGTTGAATATCTCGCCTCCACCAGCCCTCTCTCCCACGAGTATCGTTCCATCCACCACGTCCTTTACGTAGGTGAAGTCTCTCTCGGCGGGCTTAAACTCGCCATCCACCCACCTACCATAGACCTCTATCGGCTCGCCCCTAAGAATCCTCTCCGAGAATATCCTGAAGACTATGTTTCCCCTACACCTCTCGCCGACGACGTTGAAGTATCTGATTATTGGGCAATCCAGCCCATATAGCCTATGGTATAGATTGCATAATCTCTCGCAGAAGAACTTGCTTAAGGCGTACGGGCCCTTCGGCCTAGGCTCTAAATCCTCTCTAAGCGGCGGGTTGTGGTCTCCATAGACGCTACTGCTTGATGCGAGGACTATCTTCGGAGATGGTTCGGCGATTCTGGCGGCCTCTAGCATGTTGAGCGTCCCCCTATAATTTACATCGAGATACCTGTATGGATCGTCTATGCTCAGCCTATGGGATGCTATCGCGGCGAGGTGGTAGACAACCTCTATATTCCCACCTCTCATCACATGTCTCATGGCCTCGAAGTCCGTCACGTCGGCCAAGACTATCCTCAGGTTGCAGCTTCTCGGATGATTTGCCAGATATCTGTAATTGTCCTCCGGCGGGTTCGGCCTGCTTAAGGCGATCACCTCCTCCCCTAGATCCAGCAACCTCTCGGTTAGGAAGCTTCCGATGAACCCGAACGCCCCCGTTACCAGGATCAAATCTCCCACGATCCCATCAAAAGGGTGCTAGAATCTCTAGGGTGTTTGGCGGGAAGCCACCTTATAAGATATCTCGACAGCCTCCCACAATGCCTCGGGGCTACCTATGTCAAGCCTGGGTGAATCGCCTGGAAGCTCGACCGCCATAACCCTCCCACCCCTCTCAAGGAGCTTGGAGATGCCGTCGGTCAGCTGGATCTCTCCACCCTTTCCCGGAGGGGTTTCGGAGAGGGAGTCGAAGATCTCGGGCTGGAAGAGGTAGAGCGGCAGGATGGCTAGGTTAGACCAAGGCTTCTCGGGCTTCTCCTCAAGCCTCTCAACCTCCCAAACCCCCTCATCTACCTCCCTCCCCCCGACGATCCCATACGGCCTCGGATCCCTAACCCTAGCGACGAGCAGGGTCGCCGACGCATCCCATCTCCTATGGACCTCGATCACATTCCTCACATGCTGTAGGTCTTTTGAGATTATGTAGGTGTCTCCGGCGTGGACCATGAAGGACTCGTTTATCAGGCCCTTTGCCCTGAGAACCGCGTCTCCGAATCCCCTGGGCTCGGGCTGATTTAGGAAGATTATCTTGCTCTCCTCGATCAGCCTGTAGAATCTCTCGAGCTCATCTGCGTAGCAGGTCTTCCCCCTCATCCTCAAGAATTCTAGAAATGATTTATCGGCTGTGAAGTGGTCTTCTATAGACCTCTTACCCCTCCCAACTATTATGAAGAACTCCCTGACCCCGACCTCGAAGAGCTGCTCGAAGATCACCTGGATCAATGGCTTCAAGAATATCCTTCCACACGACCCCCTCGCGAAGATGGGGAGCATCTCCTTCGGGATCTCCTTGGTCGTCGGGAGGAGCCTAGTCCCCAAGCCGGCGGCCGTTATGACCGCCTTCTCAACCCCCGCCTTCTCAACCCCCTTCATAGAGGATCACCGAGACAGCTTGGGCTAAAACTATTTTAATGCTTTCCCCAGGCTTAGGATACCTGGAGAGTTAGGCGTGGGTAGGCTTAGATGACCAGGATATTATTGCTGAGTCCTAGGATCGTGGGGGTCGGCGGGATAGCTCAGCATGTGAGGCAACTCGCTAAGAGACTGAGGAGCAACGGATATGAGGTCGATCTAATCTCCTCGGAGACCTTGGGGCTGAGCCTGAGAAAGGGGTTGATGAACCCTGGATACGCCCTAGCCTCCTCAGCGCATCTACTTGGGAGGGGCTATGACGTAGTTCATGGACATAATCTGCCGTCCGCCCCAGCCCTCAAGCTCACCAACGCAAAGCTCAAGATACTCACCCTACATGGAATCTACTCCAGGCAGATTAGACTGCTCTATGGGGGTGCTCTAGGATCTATTGCGAGAGCCGTGGAGTCGATCTTATTGAAGGAGGTCGATGTGGTCACCGCGGTCACGGTGGAGGCCACGAGATACTATAAGAGGCTCGGCGTGGATGCCAGGTATATCCCGAACGCGATAGACCTCTCGGAGATGCCTAGGGATCGTGTGAGGATCTCTGACCCCCAGATAATCTATCTCGGAAGGCTTTCGAGGGAGAAGGGCGTGGACCTATTGGTAGAGGCCGCCATGCTCGGGCTTAGGGGGGTCGTGATCGCCGGAGACGGCCCCCTAAGACCCCTGATCGAGAGGGCTTCGAGGAGAAGGCTGGTTAGGTATTTGGGGCCTCTTCCGAGGTGGAAGGCTTTGAGGCTCTTGGCCGGGTCGGATGTCGCCGTCCTGCCATCCAGGGAGGAGGGGGTTAGCACGGCCCTCCTAGAGGCCATGGCCCTGAAGATCCCGGTCGTGGCGACTAGGGTCGGCGGAAACCTCGAGGTGGTGAGAGATGGGGTTGATGGGATCTTGGTGAGACCCGATACATCGGAGCTTATCGACGCCATTGAGAGGCTGCTGATGGATAGGGATTATGCCGAGAGGTTGTCGAGGAGCGCCTTTAAGAGGGTCTTGGAGAACTATAGCTGGGATAAGGTCTTCATGAAATACCTCAAACTATATCGCAGCATATCCGACCATTGATTCATGATCGAGCTCATCGTCTCAGAGCTCTTAGGTAGATCTTGAGATAGCTTGAGGCTATCCTCTCGGGAGCGAATCTCTCGGCCGAGGCCCTGGCCTCCCTCGACATCCTCGCCCTGAGTTCCGGATCTCTCAGCAATTTAACGATCTTCCCCGCCAAATCCCTCCAATCATTTGGCTCGATCAAGAATCCATCGACCCCATCCCTAACGATCTCCTGTAATCCCCCGACCCTGGTGGCGATCACCGGTAGCCCCGACGCCTGAGCCTCGGCCGCCGCCATCCCGAACGGCTCGTAGAGAGACGGTAGGACCGCTATCGATGCCTTGGCCAAGATCTCGTCGACGTCTGGGGTGTAGTCTATTAGCTCTACGTTCTTGTCGACGCCGAGCCTCGACGCCATCCTCCGTAGCTCCTCTTTCATCGACCCTCCCCCGACCAAGATGAGCCTGGTATCCGGGAACTCCTCGACGACCCTTGGGGCGGCCTTGATCAAGGTATCCAGCCCCTTGACCCTCTCAAACCTGGCGATCGAGACTATGATTCGCTCCCTCCCAGCCCTCCTCCCGGATCTTGATGAGAATCTCTCATAGTCTATTGGGTTGTGTATATGGCTCGCCTCGACCCCATATCTCCTGAGATGCTCGGCCATCCACCTACTACAGCCCACGACTAAATCCGCCAAGGATAGCCCGAGGCGCCAGAGGATCTTCAGAGAGAACCTATCTAATATCCGATATCTCTTCGGCGAGAAGCTGATCTCTAGGAGCGGGTCTCCCTCGACCGTGTATATGACTCTCCTCTTGAGGAGCTTTGCGGCGAGGCCGACGAATGCCGCCTCCTTGGTCCCATGGCAGTGCACCAAGTCTATCCCTAGGCGTTTGATCACCTTAAGCGAGCTCAGGGTGAGCCAGATCCAGAAGAGGGCCCCCCTAAACCTCTTCTTGGACAGGATGAGCTCAACGCCCCTCTCCCTCAACCTCCTATAGAGCTTCAGGTAGTCCTTCCTCGGAGGGGTTGATAGGAGGATGGGCTTCACCCCGATCGATGGGAGGCCTAGCATCAGATGCATCAGGGCCATGGTCGCCCCACCTATATGCGAGCCAGAGGCCGTGAACAGTATCCGCATTACCTAACCCATCTCATCAGCTCATTTTTTATATTTTGATGGATCCCTGAATGGGCGCCTGCATGCGGTTTCATAGAGGAACCACTTTGATGATGTCTCCGGGAAAAGGTGATCCCATAAATTCTCCCACACTCGCGACATGTTGGCCTGAGGCCGCGGGGCCGAGGGCCTCCCATAGCTCGCACTTTTACCTAATATATCTCCGAGGTCTTGGAGGATTGGGTGATGAGCCGCGTCATAACCTTCGTCAGGAGGGTCGCGGGCCTCTTAGAGCCCTCGCTCGAATCCGAGTTCTTCGAGGAGTTCACGAGGCTGTCTAACCACTTGGATGGGCTGATAGTGGTCTCGGAGTTTGTCGATGATTCGGTCGATGTCTCCGGCTTTAGAAACCTCATAATCCATAAGGCTTGGACCGTAAAGTTGCCTAAGCTCCACGGGCTCACGAAGGTCTTATCATACTGCTATGCCGTGTTCAAGTATAGAAGGTTGATCGACGTGATTTATGTGAGAACCTTTAGCCCTCCCGAGAGCATAGCCCTCTGGTTTGGGAAACGCTTCCTACATAAGAGGGCGGTCTTGCTCATCCCCGGGACATGGCTCTTCGAGCCTCCCACCTTGAAGAATAAGCTGTTTAGATGGGTCTTCTCAAAAGCCATCTACTCATCCGACGTGATCATCCTCTACTCTCCATTAATGCTTCCGGCGATAGAGAGCTACTTCCCGAAGCTGAAGAGAGAGAGGATAGTTTATCTCCATAACGCGGTCGATGCCGAGCGGTTTAAGCCCGGGGAGCCCGCCGTGGAGGTGCTGGAGAAGTATGTTCCGGGGAGGAGTGGGAGGATTCTCCTATATGTTGGGAGGATCTCCTCTAGGAAGGGCGTGTTAGACCTAGTTCGAGCATTCTCGATAATCAGGGAGGAGGTCGACTCCATCCTACTCCTAGCCGGGAGAGAGGATCCATCGTATGCGAGTCGGGTTAGAGGCTTGATCCACGAGCTCGATCTTGGAAGCCATGTAATGTTGCTTGGACCCGTGCCGAATAAGGAGGTCGTGGAGTTGATGAGGGCGTGCGAGGTCTTCCTCTATGCCTCGATCGGGGGTGAGGGTATTCCGAGGGCCATACTCGAGGCGATGGCATGCGGGAAGCCCGTGGTCGCTACGAGGGTCGCAGGGACGCCTGAGGCGGTTAGGGATGGAGAAACTGGATTCCTCGTGGAGGTGGGCGACTACGAGGCCATGGCCAAGAGGACGGTTGAGATCTTGAGGGATGAGGGTTTGAGGGCGAGGTTGGGCCGCAATGCGCGGAAGCTCATTGAGAGGGAGTTCGATTATAGGGTGATAGTCCCCGAGCTTGTGAGGATTCTTCGCGAAGCTTCGGAGACGGGGTCGTGAGAATGCGCGTGCTCATGGTTGGGAGGAGCAGATCCATAGCCTTTGAAGATCTAAAACGATACTGGGGGGAGGTGATCTTTGCGAGACCTCCGAGAATCCCGCTGAGAAGATACGATCTCGTGATAGCCCAGGAGCCTACGCTTAGGATGGGGCCTGCCGCCTATCTCGCGGCTAAGCTATCTGGGGCCAAGTTCGTGGTTGAGGTTCATGGGGAGTATTTGGGGAGGTGGCTTACGCGCACGCAGAGGGTTGTATCGGAGCTTATATTGAGGAGAGCCGATCTCGTGAGAGCTGTTAATGGTAGGATAGCTCGGCAGCTATATGAGATGGGTTTGAGGAAGGTTGCGGTGATTCCGGCGATCTACATTAAGACGGACATCTTCAAGCCCATGAAGAGGCATCGCGAGAGGAGTAAGATGATCATCTACGCCGGCAGATTTGTCCCCGAGAAGAATTTACCGCTTCTCATTAAAGCGTTCAAGCTGGTCCTCAGGGAGGAGCCCTCGGCAAAACTTCTATTGATCGGAAAAGGTCCTGAGAAAGATGTTCTTCTAAGGCTGATAGAGAGCCTAGGAATTGATGAGAACGTGATGTTGTTGGATAGGTGGCTGTCTTCTAGGGAGCTCGCTGTTTACTATAACGAGGCCGCGGTCTTCGCATTGACGTCTCACTATGAAGGAAGTCCCCGAGCGATCTGCGAGGCTGGAGCTTGTGGAACGCCCTTTGTCTCCACCCCGGTTGGAATTTTGCCAGAGATCCTCCGAGATGGGGTTGGGGGATTTTTCTTGAGGAGAAGAGATCCAGTAGAATTGTCGGAAAAGCTCATAACCCTACTCCAAGACCATGAGCTGCGGCAGAAGATGGGAGAAGAGTTTAGAAGGATAGTAACCAGCCGTTTCGAGTGGGGTAGGGCTGTTAGACTCTATGCCGAGAGCTATCTCAGATTCTCCCGCGACCCCTAAAATCTACGTGAACGCGAACATCCTCTCCGAAAGCTCTCTCACAAAGGATTTGATCAGGAACCTGCTCTCTGAGTCTATCGCGTAGAGGGCTGCGAAGTAGATCGCGGCGCCGATCCCCACATCGATCAAGGTCGTTATCGAGCTTATCGGCTTGAAGAAGATCAAGAAGGCGGACATCGGCAAGCATGCCGCGCAGATCTTAGCTAAGTCGATGATGATCGCTTTAGAGGGTAGGTAACATCTGCCCATATAGATCATTATCGAAAATAGGGCTATAGAAGCTCCTAGCCGACTTAAGGTTGCTCCAAAAACGCCCATAACCGGAACTAGCAAGATTGATAAAGCGATCAATATGGCTGTGAAGAGGTAGTTTATGAGGTCGATTATGAAAAGCTTGCTTTTAAGAAGATCTCTATAACCCACTTCTAAGCTTCTGTCAGCCTTCTCAAGCCCTGTTAACAAATTACTGAAGATTGATGAATATGTTGTGAATGAAGCAGCCACCAATAATGGGGGTAACACCCAGGCGCCGTTTATATAGCGTTTCCCAAATATGCCGAATAGGTATGGTGATAATAATACCCCACCTACTAGCATTGGGATGACGAATATGGAGATAAACTTAAGGAGACTTCTCACCTCCCGCTGATC
>Ga0209410_1000670_pt1 | contig 16010 bp, 10 predicted proteins | sample Mar14436cmmetaG_FD_184135 | JGI IMG/M metagenome (GOLD analysis project Ga0209410, IMG submission 184135) | Marine hydrothermal vent microbial communities from Guaymas Basin, Gulf of California to study Microbial Dark Matter (Phase II) - Marker... ... | reverse complement strand
GTGTTGGCCTCGGCTGGCGAAGAGGACGATCTGAGGAGACTCCTTGAGGACCTCCTTCACACCTATCTAAACATCGAGGAGGCGAGGGGTTTTAGGATCGAAGCAAAGGTAAGGAGGAGACTCTACGAGCTCTTCCCCCACCTGGAGGAGGAAGTAAAGGGGGGAGGGGGGGAACTGGAGGAGAAGAAGCGAGAATTGGAGGAGATTTCCAGGAAACTGAAAGAGGCCCTAAGAGAGCGATCTCTGGGCTTTCCCATGGAGGTGCTCGATGACCCAGTGGGTAACCTGGATAGGGCCTTCTGGAGGGGGAAGGCCAAGATGGAAGCCGATCTTCTCCCCCTTTACCAGCGGGCGCTGGCAGCGAGGAAGGCCTACCTTTGGGAGCTCTCTAAGGCGAGGCTTTCCCCTTACATTGGCCTCCTCTCGAAGATGAAAGAGGAGATGGATCGGGTGGTGAAGGACGAGGGGATCCTGCTCGGAGGGAGCTGGATAGAGAGGCTCAAGGGATATCTCAGCGGAGTACAGAGGCCGGGCTCTTATGCCTTCGTGAGGTTCGGCACCTTCCTGCGTTACTTTCTCATGGACGAGTTTCAGGACACAAGCACCACCCAGTGGGAGGCGCTCTTGCCCCTGGTAGAGGAGGCCCTTTCTCAGGGCGGGGGACTCTTCTATGTGGGGGATGTGAAGCAGGCGATATACGGGTGGCGGGGAGGGAATTGGCGGCTCTTCGACCTCGTCATGGAGGAACCTTTCCCCTCAGTGCCCCCCGAGGGGCGGAGGACCGACCTCCTCTCCACCAACTACCGGTCCCTGGAGGGAATCGTCCGCTTCAACAATCGGCTGTGGGGTCTCCTCAAGGAAGAGGGGTTCTCGAGGGAGATCGCCCGCATGATCCTTGGAGGAAAGGGAGAGGAGATAAAAGAGGGTGAATTAATAGATGAGTTGGCCTCCATCCTCAGGAGGAACTTTCAGGACGTCTGTCAGCAGCTCCCCCCCGGGGAGGGAAGGAAGGGAGGGGAAATCAAAGTGAGGTATTTCCGGGCCCCCAAGGAGGATCTCTTCCTCCAGGTGAAGGAAAAGATCCTTGAGGAGATCAGGGGACTATGGAGGGAACGTGAGGGGGGGATAGCAGTCCTGGTACGAACCAATGAGCAGGCGGAAGAGGTGGCCGGATGGATCCAAGCGGAGGGGATTCCCGTCGTTACGGAGAACTCCCTCCGGCTCAGGAGATCAAGGATCGTTAAGGGGGTGGTAGCCCTCTTGCGCTTCCTCGATTATCCCCCTGATGACCTGGCCTTCTGGGGTGCCCTCTCAAGCGGCATCTTCAGCGGCCTCCCCGAACTCCCCCACGAAGGGCTCAAGGAATTCCTGTCCGAAGGGAACTGGATCTCGCCCCTCTATAAGGCCTTCTCTGTGCGGTTTCCCGAGGCCTTTGAGCGTTACCTTCAGCCCCTGCTTGGACGGGTCGGTTTCCTCGCCCCCTATGAGATGGTGAGGGAGATCATTGAGAGGCTCAAGCTCCTCGAGCGTTACCCTGAAGAAGGGCCCCTCCTCTGTCGATTGCTGGAGCTCGCCTTCAGGGGGGAACGGGGAGGAGAGGGGAGCCTCCCTGGGTTTCTTTCCTTCTGGGAAAGGGAGGGCGCAGAGGAGAGGCTGGGCCTTCCCGAGAGGGTGGAGGCGATCCGGGTGCTGACCATCCACAAGGCGAAGGGGCTGGAGTTTCCCGTGGTCCTCCTCCCCTTCACCAACTGGCAAGTCCAGGCCCCCAGGATCATCAGCGATGAAGACGGAGGACTCCTTTCCTTGAAGAACCCCCTTCCCGAAGACCTGGAGGAAAAGAGGCTCAGAAAGAGGATGGAAGAGGCGATTGAGGCCTTAAACCTCCTTTACGTCGCCACGACCCGCCCCAGAGAGGCCCTTTACCTCTATGTCACTTGCTATCCTTCGGGGAGGGGGGTACGCAAAGACTTTGTGGCAGCCTGGCTAAAGGAGATGCTCAAAGAGACAGGGGATTTAAAGGATGGCGAGGATACCTGAAGAGTTGAGGATCATAACCCATCCCCTCACCTTTGCAGAGGAGCCGGCAAAGGTCCTGGCGGCAAAGAGGGGGGATCTGATCCATGTCGCCCTTTCCCTCATCGAAAGGGTCCCCTCACAGAAGGAGCTGGAAAGGGCGATAAGGAGGGCCTTCATCCTCCTCGGAGAGGACGAGAGGAGATGGAGGATAAGGGAGGATTTCCTCAGGCCCCTTGAGCGGATCTTCGAAATGGAGCAGGTGAAGGACTGGTTCGCCGAAGGGATCCTGGCCCTGCGAGAGATGGAGGTGGTGGATGAGGAGGGAGGTCTTCATCGGCTCGATCGGGTGGTGGTGAAGGAAGGCCTTCTGGAGGTGATCGAATATAAGGTCGGCCATCGGGAAGGCTGGCATGTAGGACAGGTAAGAGAGTACATGCGCCTCCTTCGGGAGATTTTCCCCGGGACGATCCGCGGCTTCATTCTCTACATAGACGAAGCGGCGGTGCTGGAGGTATGAGAAAGCGAGTCAGGGTCATCCCCTATGGCCAAAACCTCCTTCTGGAGGTAGCCCGCCATCTGGTCAGGGAGCATTACTCTCCCCAAGACCCCCTTTCCCTCTCGCGGGTGAGCGTCCTTTTCCCCCACAGAAGGCCAGCGGTATACCTCAGGTTCTACCTCTCCCAAGAGATAAAGGGGCCTTTTCTTCCCCCGAAGATCTACGCCATAGATGACTTTATCCAGAGGCTCGCCACCCTGATGGAGGAACCCCCCTGCAGGGCCCTGGGGCCTGCGGACCAGGCCTGGCTCCTCTTTCAGGTGGTGAAGGGTAGGAGGAATTTCGATGAGATATCCACCTCCTTCGATCGCTTCTTCCCCTGGGGGATAAGGCTTGCGGGCCTTTTTGAGGAATTTTATAAGGAGCTGATCCTCCCCCCTCCCCTACCCTATCCCGAGGGGGTCCCAGAGGAAGCAGCCCCTATCCTTGAAGAGCTCGCCTCCATCTTTCAGGCCTATGAGGGGGAGCTTGAGGCTCGATCCCTCACCACCTCGGGGAGAAGGTTCAGGACGGTGGCCGAAAGGATAGACGAAGCCCCCTTAGGTGAGGGCCCCTTTTACGTCGTGGGCTTTTATGCCCTCACGGCCGCCGAGGATAGGATCCTTTGCCGGCTCTGGGAGGAAGGGGCCGAGATCTTCTGGCATGCCCCCTCGGAGGACCTCCCTCCGCTGTATAAGCGCTGGAAAGATAAATGGGGTCTAGAACTGGAGAGAGAGAAGGGGGGAGATTTGCCTCGCCGTCTCTCCTTTATCGAGGCCTACGATCTGCATTCAGAGCTACTTCAGGCAAAAAGGCTAATAGGGGAGAGGGAAGAGAGGCCCGATCGAACCGTCCTGGTCCTGCCCGATTCCTCGGCCCTCATACCGACCCTGCATGAACTCCCCGAAGGTCAAAAGGTCAACATCACCCTGGGTTATCCCCTCTCCAGGACGGCCCTCTTCGCCCTCCTGGAAGGCCTCATGAGGCTTTCTTCCGGCAGAGATCCCGAGAGGGGCTACTACCATCGAGATTATCTCGCTGTAATGAGACATCCTTTCATAAAAAGGCTCCATACCCCATCGGGGAAGGAAGGCAGGATCGTACTGCACTTGCTGGAAGAGAGGATAAGGGAGGAAGGGAGACCCTTCTTCTCGCTTCAGCAGTTGACGGAACTCCTCCTCAGGGAGGAGGATCGGAGGAGGAACGAGGCCTTCCTCGCCTCCGAAGGGATTGGATTCGAGGAGGCGATACGGTTCGTTGAGGAAATCCATGAAAAGGTGATCTCCCCCTGGGCCAAGGTAGAAACACCCCGGGAACTTGCCTCCTGCGTGAGGGAGGTGGTGAGGTTCATCACCGCCCCTTTTCTCTCTCAGGGGCTTTCAGAGCGGTACCCCCTGGAGAACGAGTTCCTTTACTGCCTGGAGGCAGAGGTCATACCGGCCCTTGAGGGCGCCCTCTTCGGGGATGAGAGGATGAGCCAAAGGCTCCTCTTCAACCTGCTTCGCCGAATAGTCTCGATGAGCAGGACCCCCTTTGAGGGCCACCCCTTAGTGGGACTCCAGGTAATGGGTCTCCTGGAGACGAGGCTCCTCTCCTTTGAGAGGGCGGTGATAATAGACGTGAACGAAGGGGTCCTCCCTTCCCACGATGAGGTGGATCCCCTCTTGCCCCCTCAGCTTCGACCTGCCGTGGGCTTGCCTCCCAAGGAGAGGGAGGAGGAGATCGTCTGGTATCACTTTGAGAGGCTCGTTCGCTCCTCGAAGGAGGTCTATCTGATCTGGCAGTCTTCCATCGCTTCCGGTGAGGGCCTTGAGGAAAAAAGCGTAAGGAGCCGTTTCGTCGAAAGGCTCCTCTGGGAGGAAGAGAGGAAGGCAGGAAGGTTGCTCGAGGAGGAGGTGAAGCGGGTCTCCTTGGACATCCCACCCAGCTGCTTTCTGCCGAGGGAAGGTCTGGACAAGGACAGAAGGAAGGTTCGAAATTTCATCATGGCAAAAAGCTCCAAGGATGGACTATCTCCCTCTCTCTTGAACACCTATCTTCAGTGTCCTCTCAAGTTCTATTACCGCTATATCCTGGGATTGAGGCCGAGAGAGGAAGTGGTGGAGGACATGGACGCCACAGCCCTCGGTGAAGTGGTCCATAAGGCCTTGGAGGAGTACTTTCGTCCTTTCCTCGGCAGGGTGTTCCGGCCAGAAGACAGGGACCCGGAGAGGCTGATAGAACTCTTTCGCTCCCATTTCCACACGACAAGGAGCTATCAGGCCCTGGGGGGAGAGAGGAGGCTCTTCGTCGAGGAGGTAGCGGTCTTCCGCCTGCGCAGGTTCTTGGAGAACCTGCGCCAGGAGGCCTTCATCGAGGGCCTGGAGAGATCCTACAGCATGGAATTTCCCATCGGAGGAATGCCCCTGCAGTTCTCCGGCAAGGTGGACCGGGTGGACCGCAGGGAAGGACTGAGGATAATCCTCGATTATAAGACGGGCAGTGTCGATGAGTTCACCCAGAGGACTTTCATCGAGAAGATCTTCCCCTTCTCCCCGTCCCCTGACCTCGATTATGAGGGACTTAGGGAGGTGAGAAGGACGATTAAGGACATCCAGCTTCCCCTCTATGTCCTTTTGGTGACAGGAGGTGTGCCGAGGGAGATAGGGAGGACCACCGCGGCCTATGTGATCCTCCAGGACAAAGGGCAGGAGAACTACTTTCTGCCTCCCAAGGGATTGAGGGAAGTTAAGGAAAGGTGGGTAGAATGGTTTGAAGGAGGGTTCCTCTCCATCCTCGAGTACATCTTGTGCCATATCCTCGATGCTCCCCTCTTCTTCAGGGCCACGGAGGAGCGCTTCTGCCGCTTTTGCGAATATGAGCCCTCCTGCCATTTCGCCTGGTGACTTATGGTTTGATCAAAAAATAGAAAAGTGTTATATAACGCCAAACGTTGGGAGGAAAACGATGAAACTTGACCAGAAAAGGGTCTCTACGGGGATAGAAGGATTTGATGAGATCTTACATGGCGGACTAATTCAAGGGCGCTGTTATCTGGTGGTGGGGGAGACCGGCACCGGAAAGACCATCCTTTCCATTCAGTGGCTTCTGGACGGAAAGAAAAGGGGGGAAGCCGGACTTTATGTGACGTTAGTGGAGCCTTGGAGGGAAATCGAACGGGATATGGCCAGCTTCGGGTGGGACCTGCGAGGGATCGATGTGCTGGATCTGACGCCGACGGTGAAGTTTGAGGAGACTACAGAGGGAGAATATCATGTCTTCCCGCCCAGCGAGGTGGAAAGGATACCCGTATGGCAGGCCATCTATCAGGCAGTTGAGGCGAAGAACCCCCGGAGGGTAGTGATAGATTCGGTAACTCTTCTTCGCTATCTGTCCACCGATGAATACCAGTTTCGCAAACACATCTTGGGATTGGTCAGGTTTCTTAACAGCAAGGGGTGCACTTCTCTTCTCACCTTCGAACCCACTGATCTGGAAGGGGAAACGTCAGTAGCCTTGGCGACCGATGGGATGATCCGCTTGAGGCTGGAGATCTCACCTGCGAGGGTCATCGGGTTGCGGAGCCTCGAGGTGGAAAAGATGAGGGGCTCAGACTTCATGACTGGATTACATCCCCTCCGCATCACAGACAGTGGCATTAAGGTATTCCCCCACAGGATCGAAAAACCAAGGGATGTGCGTCCGGGAGAGGAGACCCTGCCCTTCGGCATCCAGCAACTGGATCGGCTTCTGGGGGGAGGACTGGAGTCGGGCACCACAACCGTCATAAGCGGCCCTACCGGGGTGGGAAAGAGCACCTTGGGGATGCAGTTCTTAGCCCATGCCGTAGCCAACGGCAAAAAGGCGATCCTTTACGTTTTCGAAGAGTCACAGCAGTTGGTCTTGGCCAGATCGCGGGGCGTGGGCATACCGATCGAGGAGATGATAAAGAGTGGAGATTTGAGGATTGTGAGGGCGAACCCTTTAGAGTTTTACCCAGATGAGTTTTTGGATCTACTTCGTAAGGCAGTGGAGAAAGAAAACGGCAAGGTGGTGATGATAGACAGTCTCCGGGGTTATAAGATGGCGATGGAGCAGTTCGGCAGTTTAGTGGCCCATATCCAGAACATGGTAACCTATTTGAACAACAGAGGGGTTACCACCCTTTTAATCAATGAGGTAGAGCATCTCACCGGTGATCTTGTCCTGACTGAGATCGGCATAAGTCATCTGGCTGACAATCTTATTCTGATCCGTTACGCAGAGTACGCAGGGAAGATAATTCGGGTTATATGCTGTCTGAAGAAACGGCTTGGAGGCCATTTGCCGGAGCTATGGGAGTTCTCCGTCACCCCCCGGGGCATAAGGATGGAGAGAAATCTGGAGGAACTCCAGGGGGTGCTGACGGGCGTCCCCAGCTTCAAGGGAAAATAAAGAGGCAAGGAAAATGAGGGGCAAATGCCCTCTCATTGGCCTACTTTTCTCCAACCCTCTCGATCGGGCCCTCCTCCTTCAGTTCCTTCAAGAGATGGGTTATGGAGTCAAGGCACCTGAACCGGGGGAGTTTCAAACAGTTGGCTGGAAAAAGATGAGCCTGGTCATAACTGACGAGGCAAACGTTCAGCTTCATGAAAAAGAGCTCATCAATTTGAAGGAACAATCCGAAGGGATCTTCCTCCCTCTGATAGTGGCCTTGCGCCATGGCGAAAGCGCCGCCCTTTGGCTGAGGAAGGGCTTTGACGACGTGATCCGCTTGCCCATTACGAAGGCCGAACTTGCAGCTCGCCTGCGGGTCTTCCTGAGGCTGCGGGAACAGTCCGAAGAGCTTGCCCGTCGCTCAGAGGAGATGTTCCGCGCCCTCGTGGAGCAGTCACTGGTGGGAGCATACCTGATCGCTGGGGGCCGGTTCATCTACGCCAACGAGGCACTGGGGAACATCTTCGGATACGGGACCGAAGACCTTACAGAGAACGTGGATCCCCTGCAACTCGTACATGAGGAGGACCGTCCCATCGTGGGCCAGAAGCTCCGACAGATGCTGGAGGGGGAAATCGAATCTCTGCACTTCGCTTTCCGTGGAATGGGGAGAGATGGGAACCTCCTCCACGTGGAGGTCTTCTGGAGGCGGATCTCTTACAAAGGGGAAAACACGATAATAGGCACACTGGTGGACATTACGGAGAGGAGAAAGGCTGAGGAGGCCCTTCAGCAGAGCCTCGAGAGGACGAGGAAGGCCCTCAAGGGGACGGTGCAGTCGATGACCATGGTGGTGGAGACGCGGGACCCCTATACCTCGGGGCACCAGAGACGGGTGGCCAAGCTCGCCTGCGCCATAGCCAAGGAAATGGAACTCGAGGAGGAGAGGATAGAGGCGATAGAGATGGCCGGACTCATCCACGACATCGGAAAGATAGCCGTGCCGGCGGATATACTGAACAAGCCTTCCAAGCTCAGTGAGCCGGAGATGGCCCTGATAAGGGCTCATGTGGAAGTCAGTTATCAGATACTGAAAAGCATAGACTTTCCTTGGCCCGTGGCAGAGATCGTGCTGCAACACCATGAAAGGATGGACGGCTCAGGATATCCCCAAGGGCTGCGAGGGGATGAGATATTGCTCGAGGCGAGGATCCTGGCCGTAGCCGATGTGGTGGAGGCGATGGCCTCCCACCGCCCCTATCGGCCGGCTCGAGGAATAGAGGGGGCCCTGAAGGAAATCTCCCAAAATAGTGGCATTCTATATGACCCCGAAGCGGTCACCGCCTGCCTAAAACTGTTCAACGAAAGGGGGACAAAAATCGAATAAAGACCCTGTCCGTTGACAGGGAAAAAGTTATATGTTAAATATATAACGTATGATCTTCCCGATCCTGCAGCGGAAGAGGCTTTACGAGGAGGTCGCGGAGGCCTTGATGGAGGCCATTTGCAGTGGTGTTTATCGGGTGGGCGATAAATTGCCCTCTGAGACAGAATTGGCCAAGAGGTTTCGGGTGAGCAGGTTGGTGGTGAGGGAGGCGATAAGATATCTGGAATTAAGGGGATTGATAGAGGTGAGGCAGGGGGCGAAAGGAGGAGCATTTGTCTCGGAGTTGACGCCTCGGGTGGTACAAGAGAACATGAGGGACCTCCTTCTCCTCGGAAATATTTCCGTGAGCCAGCTGGCAGAGGTCAGAACCCATGTGGAGCCGGAGGTCTCCCGGCTGGCTGCCGTGAGGGCAACGAAGGAGGATTTGGAAAAACTGGAGGAATCCATCGTCTTGGCAGAGACCGGGGAGCCGGGGATCGAATACGTCAAGAACAACGTGAGATTTCATCGCCTGCTTGGCAGGGCCTCCCATAATCCCTTTTACTCCGTCATTATGGACTGCATAATGGACCTCACAGAAAATTTCGTCTTGACGATAAAGCCCGTCAAAGAGGTCATCCACGATCGAACTTCCCATAAGGCGATCTATAGGGCCATCCTTGAGAAGGAGCCGGAAAGGGCCGCGGAGCTCACCCTCAAGCATATTCAAGACATTACCCAGCAAATGAGAAAATTGGAATCAATTTTTTTGCAACTGATTAACAAAAAAGTCTCTTAAAGAGAAAGGAGGGGGTGAAGATGGGAAAGAAAGGCTTATTGGCTTTGGGGACCTTGGCAATGGCGCTAATTATCGCCTTCTCTCCGGCGCTTGCTGGAGCGATCGAGCTGCGTTTCAACAGCATGTATTCTCCCAAGCACCCAATAAACAGGTTTGCGTTTATCCCGTGGGCAAAGGAGGTGGAAAAACGGACGGAGGGGCGGGTCAAGGTCACCCTCTTTCCTTCCAATGCCCTTGCCACCGTGAAGGAGGCGTACGATGCCACGATAAGCGGAATCTGTGACATCGCCGTCTCATGTCCCACGTATGCCCCCGATCGCTTTCCCCTCTCCACGGCCATAAACTTGCCGATGCTCGGCCACACCAAGGCCGAAACGAACAGCCTCGCCCTCTGGGAGCTCTACGAGAAATTCCCCCAGCTTCGCGCCGAGTACAAGGAAGTGAAGCTCCTCTGGCTTTACGCCAATCCCGCCTTTCAATTGCACTTCACCAAGAAACCCGTGCATAGATTGGAGGACCTCAAGGGGATGGTGATAAGCTCAGGCAGCGCGATGGGGCTTAAGATCTTAAAGAGGTTAGGGGCCGTGCCCGAAAACCTACCCATGGTAGACGTCTATCTGGCCCTGCAAAAGGGCGTGGTCGAAGGCTGTCTGCTCCCCTATGCTCCACTGAAACCACAGAGGATCGCCGAGCTGGTCCACTACCACACCAACGCAGATCTCCTTTGCGTCAGTTTTTATGTGGTGATGAACCTGGAGAAATGGAACAGCCTCAGCCCCAAGGATCAGAAGGCGATAAGTGAGATCATTGGCCGTTACGGAGCACGACTCTGTGGTTCCGTTTTTGACACCTATCAGGCACGGGACGTGAAATGGATGAGGGAGAAAGGCGACAAGTTTTACACCCTTCCCCCCGAGGAACGAGCAAGATGGGTCAAGCGGGTCATGCCCCTGAGGCAGGAGTGGGTGAAGAAGATGGAGGCCAGGGGACTGCCTGGGAAGGAGATCATAAGGGAAGCCGAACGGTTGATCCAGAAGTATAAAAAGTGACTCGTTCCTCTGACATCCTCAGCAGAGCAGCCGAGCAAATAGCTCGGCTGCTCAATATCTTCGGGGTGACGATGGGACTGATAATGGTGCTCATCGTCACCGGAAACGTGATAGGGCGCTATCTCTTTCGTCGTCCTCTAATAGGTACGGTGGAGATCGAGGAATTTATGTTATTGGTGCTCGTCTTCTTCGGTCTGGGGTATGCCCAGATCAAAAAGCGCCATGTCTTAATCAGTACACTGGTGGACCGATTGCCTGAAAAGGCGCGTTTGGTCATCAACAACGTGACCCACCTGCCCAATCTGATCGCCTTCTCCCTGATAACGTGGCAGAGTCTGGTGATGGCCAAGAGGTACTGGATCAAAAAGGTCTCCTCCCTCTTTCTCAATATCCCCCTTGCCCCTTTCCTCTGCGTCGTCGCCCTCGGAAGCGCCGTGCTCTGCCTGGCCCTCTTAGGAGAGCTCATCTCCTCGGTCAGGGATATGGCCAGAAGGGGAGGGCTCCTCTGGGTCTGGTCAGCAGCAATTGGCCTGGGAATGCTGGTGATACTGTTTGCAGTGTTTTGGCATAAGACCTCATGGACGTCAGATCGAAAGACCCTCGGGTTCGTCATAATCTCTCTGCTCATCGTGCTCCTTTTCTCCAAAACGCTCATAGGTAGCGCTTTGGCCCTCTCGGGGTTTTTCGGCATGACGCTCTTGAGTGGGGTGAAGTCAGGTCTTGGGCTGATGGGAACCATCCCCTATTCCACTGCGGCCAACTACTCCATGTGCGTCATCCCCTTCTTTTTGCTCATGGGGGAGCTCGCATATCATGCAGGGGTGAGCAAAAGCCTTTATACCGCTGCTTACAGATGGCTCGGACACCTCAGGGGCGGACTGGCAATGGCCACGGTTACAGCGTGTGGAGGTTTTGCCGCGGTAAGTGGATCCAGCCTGGCCACCGCCGCCACCATGGGAACGGTGGCCCTGCCCGAGATGAAGAGATACAAATATGCCACGACGTTGGCCGTCGGATCGGTTGCCGCAGGAGGAACCATAGGGATCCTCATTCCTCCAAGCACCATCTTGATAATCTATGGGATACTGACGGAACAGTCCATTAGCAAGCTTTTCTTCGCGGGCCTTTTGCCCGGGGTGCTTTCGATCCTCTATTACCTTATCGTCATATATATCCTCACCTTAAAGGACCCCAACCTGGGGCCAGCCGGCCCCAGGTCCAGCTTGAGGGAGAGGATCATATCCCTCAAGGACACTTGGCTGGTGTTGGTCCTGTTCCTCTTGATCATGGGAGGACTTTATCTGGGCGTCTTTACGCCCACCGAAGCGGGGGCTGTGGGGGCCTCTGCTGTCTTGGGCATCAGTCTGCTGAACAAAGGGCTGACCAAAGAGAACCTCATTCAGTCCCTTCTGGAAACGGGGGAGACCACGGCCATGGTGTTTGCCATCCTGATCGGCACCATGATCTTTGGACGCTTCCTCGCAGCGACCCAGCTTCCGATGGAGCTTGCCTCCTTTGTGGTGAATTTGCCGGTTCCGCCGTGGGTCGTCCTCACCACCATCATCTCGTTTTATTTCGTGTTCGGCTGCATCATGGGGACGTTGCCCTTGATCGTTCTCACGGTGCCCATATTCTTCCCGGTAATACAGGCCTTGGGTTATGACCCCATCTGGTTTGGCATCGTGATCGTGATGGTATCTGAAATAGGGCTCATAACTCCGCCCGTTGGGATGAACGTCTTCATCATCAAAGGAGTGGCCAAAGACGTGCCCCTCTCGACGATCTTCAAGGGGATCTTCCCGTTTCTGGGCGCCGATATCGCTCGCCTTACCACAATAGTGATCTTTCCCCAGATAGCGTTATTTTTGCCGAATTTGATGAAATGATGTGGACCTATAAAAAGTCTTTTAAACTACAAAGGGGGTGATCGCATGGCGGAGATCATTAGTCCTGGATGCGAAAGGGGGATTCCCGGCAACGTGGAGATGCCCCTTTCGGTAGAGCGTCTGCCTAACGGAAATACGCTGATCGCTGATGGAGGCGATGAAGCAGGGTTTGGGAGCGAGGTCGTGGAGGTGGACCCCCTGGGGAACATCGTGTGGCGTTACGGCGAGGGACTCCGTTTTGCCCACAGCGCTCGCCGACTGAAAAACGGAAACACCCTGATAACGGACACCACCAATAATCGGATAATAGAGGTCACACCCGATAAAAGGATCGTGATGGACTCCGACGAATGGGGTGGGGGTACGGGAAGGCTTTCCGATGGCTCCCATCTGCACTACCCAAATGAGGCGTTCGAATTGCAGGACGGGACCCTCCTGGTGACGGACAGGAATAACGACAGGTGTATTCAGGTGGATCGTAACGGGAACCTACTCTGGTCTTTCGACCGCGAGCTCCATCACCCCCATAACGCCAATCCCTTGCCGAACGGCAACATCTTGGTCTCGGACTCCGACGGGAACAGGATCCTGGAGGTAAATCGCAAAAAGGAGATCGTATGGTCCTACGGGGATGGATCTCCTGAAACCCTCTGGTGGCCGAGAAGTGCCATCCGGTTGGAGAACGGCAACACCTTGATCACGGACAGCAAAAATCACCGGATCCTGGAGGTGACCCCGGCAGGAGAGGTGGTCTGGAAGTTTCAAACGGAGCACGTGGACAAGTTTTATATCTCCTTCGCCACCAAAGAGGGCACCTTCCTGATCTCCTGCACCGATGGCCATCATCAGGTGATCGAGGTGGATCGCACGGGAAACATCGTCTGGCTCTTTCGCAACTACCGGAGACCCGCCCCCATTTACGCGCGGCTGACCAACGGCTTTTTCAAAGAGATAGGACCGGATGGGGTACCGAAGCACTGGGTGTTGGCCACTCGCCTCTCGGAAGGCGGGGGAAAGGTCATATGGGATACCAACAACAAGCCCAATCCATGTCCTGGCCTGCAGTACGACAGGCCCGGTGCCCTCTTCCTCCAACAGAGCATAGCCGTGGAGCCAGGGGCCACTTATAGGATAGGCGCTGAGATAAAGACAGTGGATGTAAAAGGGGTCGCATGTCTCCTTATCGATTTCTTCGATAGCCTGGGAGGAAGCCTCTATCACGTTATTACAGAGATGCCCTCCGGCGAGTATTTTTCCGGGACCAACGACTGGACTCATGACATCTTCGAGGTCAGGGTACCGGAACGGGCCACCTTCGCGGAACTGCGCCTCTTCATCAATGACAGCGGCAGGGTATTCATGAGAAACGTGATGATGCACAAGGTATAAAAATTACGGTTCAAAAAGGAGGGAGGGATGGCGATCGACAAGGTGATCAGCGAAAAGAGAAGGCGACAATGTGCAAAGCTGGTGGACCTCTCCAAGAGGGTCATAAGAGATGCCTTTGACAGATTTAAACACGAGGAGTTGGCCATCGCCTGGACAGGGGGAAAGGACAGCACATTGACTTTGTGGATCGTCAGAGAGGTCTGCAAAGAGAGGGGGCTGCCCCTTCCCAAGACGATGATGATAGGCGAAGGGGATGAGTTCGAGGAGATCCATGAATTCGTGCAAAGAATAAAAAAAGAATGGAACGTCCCCCTGGAAATTTGCAGGAATGAGGACGTACTGAGGGCTGCAAATTACACGCTTAACGCCATCGTCAAGGTGAAGGATCTCAACGAACGCAACCAGGCGGAGCTCAAACGCATAGGCTTTGAAGGGGAAGAATTTCCCTTCGAGGCCGAATCCTACGTGGGAAACCACTTGATGAAGACGGTCGTGTTCAACGAATTCCTCGAAAGGAACAAAATAAAGGGGATATTTCAGGGAATCCGTTGGGATGAACATCCTGCGCGTTTTAATGACGAATACTTTGAGTTGAAGAAAGGGGAGCATCTGGTACCGGAGCATACCAGAATACGCCCTATTCTGCACTTCACTGAGAAGGACGTCTGGGACACATACGCTGCCCTTAAGATCCCCTATTGCGTGCTTTATGAAAGAGGGTATCGCTCCCTGGGGGCGAAATCCACGACGGTGAAGACCTCAGACCTCCCCGCTTGGAAACAGGATCTGGAAAACACCGAGGAGCGGGTGGGGCGGCGACAGGATAAAGAGAAGGCGATGGAAAAATTACGGAAGCTGGGCTATATGTGAAGAGCCTCTTTTCAATTAAAGAATAAATTAGAACATGAGGAGGAGAGATGGAAGGGCTTGTCCCGCCTCATGGAGGAAAGTTGGTCAAGAGGTTGCTTGAAGGGGAAGAGCTGGGAGATGCCATAAAGAGAGCGCAAAGTTTGCCAAAGGTTCGCATGACCTCACGGGAGACCTCAGACCTGATAATGATCGGTACAGGGGCCTTTAGTCCCTTGGAAGGGTTTATGGGCAGGGAGGACTGGAAGGGGGTCTGTGAGGGGTTGGAGACCTCTGACGGCATCTTCTGGCCAATTCCCATCACCCTTTCGGCCTCTCGGGAGGAGATTTCAGGTTTGAGGGAGGGCGATGAGGTCGCGCTTATAGACGAGGAAAGCGGTACTTTGATGGGTTCATTGAAGATAGAAGAGATATATCAGATCGACAAGCGGTATGAATGCAAGCAGATCTTCCGAACGGATGACACCAAACATCCGGGGGTGGCGAAGGTGATGGCCCAGGAGGAGTTCAACATCGCTGGACCTGTGAAGGTATTCAGCGAGCTGGAGTATCCGAAAAGGTTCCCCGGCCTTTACGCCCGCCCGGAGGAAACCCGGCGTATCTTCCAGGAGAAGGGGTGGCGAAGGATAGCCGCCCTCCAGCTGCGTAATCCGATGCACCGTTCCCATGAATACATAGCGAAGATAGCCCTTGAGGTCTCGGATGGCCTCTTCGTCCATCAACTGGTGGGCAAACTGAAGGAGGGGGATATCCCTGCAGAGGTTCGGGTGCGTTGCGTCGAGGCGGTCCTCGACAATTATTTCCCCAAGGAGAGGGTGGTGAACAAGGTATATCCGATGGAGATGAGGTACGCTGGACCGAGGGAAGCGCTGCTTCATGCGGTGATCAGGCAGAACTACGGGGCAAGCCACATGATCATCGGCCGCGACCACGCAGGGGTGGGGGACTACTACGGCCCCTTCGACGCCCAGAAGATATTCTACGAGATCCCCGAAGGGGCCTTGGCCATAAAGATGCTTCCCATGGACTGGACCTTCTACTGTTATAAATGCAAGGGCATGGCGTCTTTTAAGACGTGCCCCCATGGGGAGGAAGATCATTTGATCTTGAGCGGAACCCTCCTGAGGAAGATGCTCGCCGAGGGAAAGGAGGTCCCAGAGGAGTTCAGCCGCCCCGAGGTAGTGGCAATTCTCAGGGAATATTATCAAGACCGGAAGAAGGCCGCAGGGACTGCGTCCTCATGCCAATAGGAGACCTGCTGAACGCAGGGTAAATCAGTGACTCATCCCTTCCTGCTGCTCCTTTTGGGCTTTGTCGTTGGCACTCTAACGGGCTGCTTCGGGGTGGGGGGCGGGTTTTTGATGACTCCGGCTTTAAACATACTGGGCCTCCCCATAACATGCGCCATCGGGACGAACTTTTCGGCCGTCGTGGTCAACACCTTCGTCGGGGCGGTGAGGCAGTACAGGTTAGGAAACATAGACTTCAAACTAGGCTTAACAGTTGGGGCCTCCTGTGTGATGGGGGTGGAGTTCGGAAAGAGGGCGGTCCTCTTCTTGGGAAGATTAAACCTTGCCGAAAGCTGCGTTAGGATTTCCTATATAGTGCTTTTGCTTACGATTTCTCTGCTGATGCTGAGAGAATGTTACCTGAGATCAAAGGGGAAAGGGCCAAGGGAGGGAAGAAAGATGACCCTGAGGGGCCATTC
>Ga0209410_1000669_pt1 | contig 16016 bp, 13 predicted proteins | sample Mar14436cmmetaG_FD_184135 | JGI IMG/M metagenome (GOLD analysis project Ga0209410, IMG submission 184135) | Marine hydrothermal vent microbial communities from Guaymas Basin, Gulf of California to study Microbial Dark Matter (Phase II) - Marker... ... | reverse complement strand
GTGATAAATAGGGCCGACCTGGGGGATGGGAGGGTGGAGGAGTTCTGCGAGGCGAAGGGCATACCCGTGCTCATGCGCATACCCTTCAGGAGGGAGATAGCCGAGGCGTACTCCGAGGGCCTTCCACTTGTGGAGGCGTTTCCGGAGTACAGGGAAAGGTTCTTGGAGCTGATAGAGAAGATAGGGGAGGTAGGATGAGGGAACTCGTGGTCGTAAGTGGGAAGGGAGGGACGGGGAAGACAACCTTCGTGGCCTCCTTCGCCGCCCTTGCAGATAACAAGATTATGGCGGACTGCGATGTGGACGCTGCGGACCTTCATCTCCTTCTGCATCCCGAGGTCCTTAGGGAAGAGGCGTTTTCGGGGAGGAAGGTGGCGAAGATAGTACCCGAAAGGTGTACGGGCTGCGGACTGTGCGCGGAGGCGTGCAGGTTCCAGGCCATAGAGGGGACGTCCGGGGGGTTCCGGGTGGACCACGTGGCGTGCGAGGGTTGCGGGCTGTGCAAGTTCGTGTGCCCGGAGGGGGCGATAGAGCTTGAGGAGACCGAGGCCGGCAGGTGGTTCGTGTCCGACACCCCGTACGGACCTATGGTCCATGCCAAGCTTGGGGTGGCGCAGGAGAATTCGGGAAAGCTCGTCACCATGGTCAGGCAGCAGGCGAGGCTCTTAGCCGAGGAGAAGGGCTTCGACCTCATCATCACCGACGGTCCTCCGGGCATAGGCTGTCCCATGATATCCGCAATATCCGGAGCCGATATGGCGTTGGTCGTCACCGAGCCCACGCTTTCGGGAGCTTACGATATGGAGAGGGCCTTGGATGTGGCGGGGCATTTCGGGGTGAGGGCCATGGTGGTCATAAACAAGGCCGACATAAACCCCCAGAACGCTGAGTCCATACAAAGGACCTGCTCGGGAAAGGGGATAGAGGTCGTAGGGGAGGTCCCGTTCGACCCGGAGGTCGTGGAGGCTTTGGTGGGTGGAGATATAGCGAGGAAGGGTCCTGCATCGAAGGAGATAGAGAGGATATGGGAAAGGGTGAGGGAAACGCTGGGAAGCTGAGGGGGGAGATACTGGAGAGGCTCAAGGAAGTCCAGGACCCCGAGCTCAAGATGGACGTCGTGAGCCTGGGGCTGATAAGGGAGGTGTCGGTGGACGAGGAGGGGAAGGTGAGCATAGTCTTCAGGCCGACATCCCCCCTCTGTCCGTTAGCTTTCAAGATAGCCCTGGACATAAGGGACGCTGCTAAGGAAGTAGAAGGGGTGGGGGAGGTGGAGGTCGAGGCGGTGGACTTCCTCTGGGCCAATCAGTTGAGGGAGTTCCTCAGAGGAGAAGGTTGAGGTCTTCCGCCCGGGTGGCAGTCCCGGCGCAAGGGTCCTAGACCTTAGCTCCTGTGTAGCGATGGAGCGGGGTATGGGACCTTTTTTATTTTTTATGTAGAGCTCGAAGCTTCTTGACAAACGGAGGCAGAATGATTTATTTCAAGTGGACGAAGGACCGATCGAGGTGAGGTATGGCGAGGACTACGGAGGGTAGGAGGAACGATACTGCCGCCAACCTCGGCTTCGAGGCCAAGCTCTGGCAGGCGGCCGATGCTCTGCGCGGTAGCATGGATGCTGCCGAGTATAAACACGTGGTGCTGGGACTGATCTTCCTCAAGTACATCTCCGATGCGTTCGAGGAGTACCACTCGCAGCTCGAGCGGGAACCCTACGCCGACCCGGAGGACCCGGACGAGTACCGTGCGGTGAACATCTTCTGGGTGCCGCCGGAGGCCCGCTGGTCATACCTCAAGGCCAATGCCAGACAACCCACCATCGGCAAGCTGGTGGACGATGCCATGATCGCCATAGAGCGGGACAACCCCTCGCTCAAAGGCGTGTTGCCCAAGGATTACGCCCGTCCCGCTCTGGACAAGCGGCGGCTGGGCCAGCTCATAGATCTCATCACTAACATAGACTTAGGCGACGAGGAGAACCGCTCCAAGGACATCCTGGGCCGGGTGTACGAGTACTTCCTCTCTCAGTTCGCCAGCGCAGAAGGCAAGAAGGGCGGCGAGTTCTATACCCCACGCTGTGTGGTGCGGGTGTTAGTGGAGATGCTGGCGCCCTACCGGGGCCGGGTGTACGATCCCTGCTGCGGCTCCGGTGGCATGTTCGTGCAATCTGAACGGTTCATCGAGGCCCACGGCGGCAGGATCGGCGACATCAGCATCTACGGGCAGGAGTCCAACTACACCACATGGCAGCTCTGCAAGATGAACCTCGCCATAAGGGGGATAGACGGCCAGATTGCCCACGGCGACACCTTCCATAACGACCGCTTCCCGGACCTGCGGGCGGACTACATCCTAGCAAATCCTCCCTTCAACATGAAGGACTGGGGCGGTGAGCTGCTGAGGGACGACCGACGCTGGAAGTTCGGCACACCGCCCGTGGGCAACGCCAACTTCGCCTGGGTGCAGCACATGATCTACCACCTCGCCCCCACGGGCTTCGCAGGGTTCGTGCTCGCCAACGGCTCCATGTCCTCCAACCAGGCTGGCGAGGGCGAGATCCGCAGGAACATCGTAGAAGCGGACCTGGTGGACTGCATGGTGGCCCTGCCTGATAAGCTGTTTTACACGGTGCAGATCCCGGCCTGCCTCTGGTTCATCGCCCGGGATAAAAAGAGGGGCCGGGGGATGGAGGGCAAGCCCTTGCGCGACCGCTCTGGCGAGGTGCTGTTCATAGACGCCCGGCAGATGGGCGTGATGGTGGACCGCACCCACCGGGAACTGACCGAGGAAGAGATCCGCAAGATCGCCGACACCTACCACAACTGGCGCGGAGATGGACCCGGCGAATACCAGGATGTGCCCGGTTTCTGTAAGGCGGCCACGCTGGAGGAGATCCGCAGGCACGGCTATGTGTTGACACCAGGTCGCTACGTGGGCGTGCCGCCCAGCGAGGAGGACGACGAGCCCTTCGAGGAGAAGATGGCCCGGCTGGTGGCCGAGTTGCGGGAGCAGATGGCGGAAGCGGAAAAACTGGACAAAGCGATATGGAGGAATCTCGAGGAGTTAGGATATGGCCGGTTTCGGGAATTGTAGGGACCGAGGTATGGATCTTGAGAAACTGCTAAAGAGAAAGCGAAAAGAAATCTTGCGTCTATGCACCAAATACGGTGCCCGCAACGTTCGCATTTTCGGTTCGGTGGCACGCGGTGAGGCGGACGAGGGGAGTGACGTAGACTTTCTGGTGGAGATGGAGCCAGGAAGGTCGCTTTTGGACCTGGGAGGTCTTCAGTACGAGCTGGAAGCCCTCTTGGGGTGTCGTGTAGATGTGGTGACTGTACGAGGGCTCAAGCCGCGCATTCGGGAGCGTATATTACGGGAGGCTGTATCCGTATGAGAGATACCAAGGAACGCTTGCAGGACATGCTTGAGGCCATCGCCGCCATCGAGCGCTATAGTAACCGTGACAGGTCCACCTTCGAGCAAGATGAGCTTCTGCAAGTGTGGTTCCTGTATCACCTTCAGATCATCGGGGAGGCGGCTCGGGCCCTTCCCAAGGAGGTACGGGCCCTTGCGCCGGATATTCCATGGCCTAAGATCATCGGTATGCGCAATGTGCTTGTGCACGGCTATTTTGCGGTCGACAAGGACATCGTATGGGAGGCAGTAACGCGGGATATACCCACTCTGAAATTTGCCCTGGAGGGGCTTCTCAAGAAACTTGAGCAGCTGGGTTACGGCGGGTGAGCTGACCTTATTAAGCGTTTCGGCGTTATCGTTTAATAAAGGATTGCTTATGTAACGATCGTTGAATAAGGGAACTCATATGCAGCGAGGGATGACTGGATGAGAGGAGTAGGATATGGCTAAAAAGAGCGTCAAAGGAAAAGTGCAGCAAGCTGCTGCACCATTGCCCGCCGGCTATGTGGAGCTCCTGGAGGATCTGAAAAGGCGCATTCGGGAGGCACGGGTAAGAGCCGCCCTCTCGGTCAATCGGGAGCTCGTATTGCTATACTGGTACATCGGTCGGGAGATCCTCAAGCGGCAGAAGCAGGAAGGCTGGGGAGCAAAGGTCATTGATCGCCTGGCCCGGGACCTGCGCCGCGAGTTCCCTGATATGAAGGGGCTATCGCGGGCGAACCTCTTCTACATGCGCGCCTTTGCCGAAGCCTATCCCGACGAGCAATTTGTCCAGCAACTTGCTGGACAATTGCCTTGGTGGCATAACGTTGTCATCTTCACTAAGATCAAAGATCCTGCTCTCCGTGAGTGGTACATCCGCGCTTGCATCGAACACGGCTGGAGTCGGGCTGTTCTGATCGCTCAGATCGAGACCCGTCTACATGAGCGACAGGGTAAAGCCGTCACCAACTTCGAGCGTACCCTACCCGCTTCCACTTCGGAACTTGCCAGGGATATTCTGAAGGACCCTTACAACTTCGACTTCCTGGGGCTTCACGACAAGGCGGTGGAGCGCGATCTGGAAAGGGCTCTCCTTCAGCATCTTAGGGATTTCATGTTGGAGCTGGGCACCGGCTTTGCTTTTGTGGGAAGCCAGTATCATCTGGAAGTGGGAGGGGAGGACTTCTATATCGACCTGCTGTTCTATCACCTCAAACTCCGTTGTTTCGTCGTCATTGACCTGAAGATGCGGGAGTTCAGGCCAGAGGATGCCGGCAAGATGAACTTTTACCTTTCGGCTGTGGACGATCTTTTGCGTCATCCCGAAGACCGTCCGAGCATCGGGCTCATCCTATGCAAGACGAAAAACCGCCTGGTGGTGGAATATTCGCTGCGAGATATGAACAAGCCCATCGGTACAGCCTCCTATCAGCTAACCCGCACCCTGCCTGCGGACCTTCAGGAAAGCCTGCCGAGTGTGGAGGAGCTGGAAGCGGAATTGGGTAAGGTGGAAGATGAAAACAAGGTTGGTTCAAAGAAGAACTCGGAGGCGTTTGGGTATGGGGAGTGAGTGGATTACGACCACTATCGGAGAGTTTTGCCCATTGTCCTATGGTAAAGCCCTTCCTGAACGTGCCCGCAACAGTGCTGGTAGGGTACCCGTTTATGGCTCAAATGGTATCGTCGGCTATCATGACAAGGCATTGACGGACGGTCCCACTATCATCATCGGCCGAAAGGGTACAGTGGGAGCTGTGCACTTCAGTCCCAAGCCATGCTGGCCGATTGACACCACATTCTTCGTGACCAGCAAAGACACTCAGAAACTTAGGTTTAAGTATTATTTGCTCAAATCACTTGGCCTGGACCGAATGAATGCAGATAGTGCTGTTCCGGGCCTTAATCGGGATGCGGCGCACGCCTGTAAGGTTCGGGTGCCCCCTTTCCCCGAACAACGCGCCATCGCCCATATCCTGGGCACGCTGGACGACAAGATCGAGCTGAACCGGCGGATGAACGAGACGCTGGAGGCCATGGCGCGGGCGCTGTTCAAGTCCTGGTTCGTGGACTTCGACCCAGTGATCGACAACGCGCTGGCAGCAGGCAACCCCATCCCCGAGGCATTGGCGGAAAAAGCCAAACGCCGCTTAGCCCTGGGCGACAAACGCAAACCCCTGCCGGAGCACATTCGCTGCCTTTTCCCCGACCGCTTCGTGGACTCGGAACTGGGCCCAATTCCGGAGGGGTGGAGGGTTGGAACACTAGGCGACGTGGCAGAACACGTTCGCCGCGGGATACAGCCGAACGAGATTCAGCCTGGCACGCCCTACATTGCGCTCGAGCACATGCCTAAGCGCTGCATCGCCTTGTCAGAATGGGAAGTTGCCGATGGTGTGGAAAGCAATAAGTTTGAATTCAAGCGTGGCGAAATCCTCTTTGGGAAGCTTCGTCCATACTTCCACAAAGTGGGAGTAGCTCCGGTAGATGGTGTTTGCTCGACCGACATCATTGTTGCAAAGCCCCGGTACGAAAACTGGTTTGGCTTTGTATTAGGCCATGTTTCAAGTGTGGAATTTGTTGAGTACACAACCATGGTGTCTACTGGTACAAAGATGCCACGCACTAGTTGGCGGGACATGGCACGCTATGAAGTCCCGCTCCCCCCGGATCACGTCGCCGCTGCCTTCACCCGGTTAATTCGCCCTGGAATCAACCGGATTATCAAAGGCATTCATGAATCCCGTGCTCTCGCTGCTCTGCGCGACGCATTACTGCCCAAGCTGATCTCCGGGGAGATTCGGGTCAGAGATGCGGAGAAGTTTGTTAAGGAGGCCATATAGATGATTCATAGCATCGTTACACTTCGAGGTATAGGTCTTCTCCATGACGCGCTGCCTTCAGGAGCAGTGGAACTAAAAGGGATAACTGTAATCTATGCAGAGAACGAGCGCGGCAAATCCACCTTCGCCGCTATTTGTCGGGCATTGGCTGACGGAAACGGGGAGCTCATCAGTGCCAGAAGGACGTTCTCTGGAACTCATGACCCCCAAGTGCATTTCCGGATCAGTGACCAAAGTTACAAATTTGAAAACGGCGCATGGAATCAAGATTACCCGAAGATCATCGTGTTTGATTCCCACTTTGTTGAGACAAACGTATGCCTTGGAAGCCGCGTAGAAGCCTCCCACCGAGAAAACCTTCTGGAGTTCGCGCTTGGCGAACACGGGGTAAGGTTGAAGAAGGATATTGACGAGAAGACTAGAAGAATTGATGAAATAAACCGAGAGATGCGTGACAAAGCTAGGTTGATTTCTCAACACTCAGACCCATACAGTGTAGAGGAGTTTGTTGAACTACAGCCAGAGCCAGATATAGATGCACGGCTTGATGAGGTCCAGCGGCGCCTCGCTGATGCACGAAGTCTAGAATCTCTCCAGCGTCGGCCTGTGCCGGAACCTCTTATACTTCCGGATCTTGCGCTTGATAATCTTGAAAGGGTGCTGTCCTTTTCACTGGAGAATGTGATGGGAGAAGCTGAACGGAAGGTAAAGGAACATATTCAACGGCGGCTCGATGCCCAAGGTGAGGAGTGGCTTCGGCAGGGAGCCGTCTATCTTGAGACTGCCGACGAATGTCCGTTCTGTGGGCAGAGTATTCACGGGGTAGAGCTCGTTGAGGCTTATAAAACTTACTTCGATGCTTCCTACAATGAGTTGAAGCGCACGATTAAGGATGAGCTGGATCGCGTTAAGGAAACACTTGGAGAAGCCTGTTGGGGAGAAATTAGTAGGGTATTAACTCAAAATCATGCGGCGCAGGGTTCTTGGAGTGATCGGTCAGATTTACACTTTCCAGCCGAGCTGAACAAGGAAGAGATCAAATCGGTTCTGGATAACCTTCGGGATGCTGCGATTGAGGCTCTCACTCACAAACTGTCTGCCCCGCTTTCCAAGATTGACTTATCTGATAGGCTCCACAGAGCGGCCGAAAGATATGCATTGATACGAGCTCGGGTGGAAGAGTATAACCAGGGTGTCAGAAAAGTTAAAGCAGAAATTGATTCCCTAAGACGCTCTTTAGCCACCGTGAACCTAGGTGAACTCCAAGAACAAATTAAGCGCCTTGAGGCCGAAAAAAGACGCTCGCAACCTAATATTGCTAAGCTTTGCAGCGAATATCAAGAACTAAGAGAAGAGAAATCCCGGCTTGAAGAAGAAAAAAGGACGAAAAGAAGAGAGCTTGAGCAATACACAGAGAACCTTCTTCGACGATACCGAGAAAGTATCAACGAATTCCTTGATCAATTCGGGGCCGGATTCTCCATTGAGGAGCTGGATGTCACACACGTTCGAGGCACTCCACGGACTGAATATCAATTGATAATCCTTGGCGAAAGAATTAGTGTGTCTGGTCAAAGTGAGGAATCAATGGGGCGATCTTTTAAGACCACTATGAGTGAAGGAGGTAAACGCACTCTTGCTTTGGCATTCTTCCTTGCCCGGCTGAAAGTGGATCAAAACTTGAGAGACTATGTGGTTGTAGTAGATGACCCGGTGTCAAGCCTGGATAGCGGAAGGCGCCGCGCTACACGTAACGCTTTGGCAGAGCTCGCGCAGCACTGCTCTCAGCTCATTGTTCTTTCGCATGATGCACTATTCTTGCGAGACCTTGTTCGCCGTTTCAGAGATGATGAATGGGAGGCTCTGCAAATAAGACGATATGGGGACTACAGCATAATAGAAAAGTGTGATATTCATCGATTGTGCCGTGATGAATACTACACGATCTACGAAACACTGATCCGATACGTTGAAGAAGGACCAACCGGCAATGAATCAGAAATCGCAAGATACATTCGCGATTATCTCGAACACAACTTGCGAAATCGGTTTCCGATAGAGTTAGAAGGTGCGAAAAACCTGGGAGACATGATTAGGCATATACGCCAGGATCCTGCTGCCTACGGGCAAGTAGGACAAAGGCTCAGCGATTTAGATAGACTTAATGACTTCAGTAGTCCATACCACCATCTCGCTGCGGATCGTCCGCCGCCTCCCACCGATGCTGAGCTAAAACCAATGGTGCAATTGGCGTTGGATATTGGAAGAGGTTAGATGGCTGGAATTGCTGAATCTGCCGTCGAATCCGCAGCCCTCACCTGGCTGGAAAGCCTGGGCTGGCAAGTCAAACACGGCCCGGATATCGCCCCCGGAGAGCCAGAAACGGAGCGGGAGGACTACGGCCAGGTGGTGCTCGAGGGCCGTTTGCGCCAGGCGCTGGAGCGGCTGAACCCCGACCTGCCCATTGAGGCCCTTGACGATGCCTTCCGCAAACTGACTAATCCGGAAGGTGCCACCCTTGTGACCCGGAACCACGCCGTGCACCGCATGCTGGTGGACGGCGTCAACGTGGAGTACAAGCGCCCCGATGGCTCCATCGCCGGGACGCAGGTGCGCGTGCTAGATTTCGACGACCCCGGTAACAACGACTGGCTGGCTGTCAATCAGTTCACCGTTATCGAAAACGAGCACAACCGACGACCGGACATCGTGCTCTTCGTAAATGGCCTGCCGTTGGTCGTCATCGAACTCAAAAACCCCGCCGACGAAAACGCCACCATCTGGACGGCATTCCAGCAACTCCAGACCTACAAGGACGAGATCCCCTCGCTGTTTGCGTACAACGAAGCCCTGGTCATCTCCGACGGCGTGGAGGCCCGCATAGGCACGCTTACCGCCGGACGTGAGTGGTTCAAGCCCTGGCGCACCGTCACGGGCGAATCCCTGGCTCCCGCTACCATGCCCGAGCTGCACGTCCTGCTGGAAGGAGTGTTCGAGAAACGCCGTTTCCTCGACCTTGTTCGCTACTTCATCGTCTTTGAAGATGTCGGTGGGAGCACACTTGCGAAGAAGATGGCGGGCTATCACCAGTACCACGCTGTGAAAGTTGCCGTGGAGGAGACCCTGCGCGCCATAGGTACTGCGACGCTCGCCGTCGGGGAGGAACCGGGAGTGTACGAGTCAGGTCGCCAGCCGGGTGGAGACCCTGGGGACCGTAGGATCGGGGTAGTTTGGCATACCCAGGGTGCTGGCAAGAGCCTCACCATGGTCTTCTACGCCGGATGTATCGTTCAGCATCCGGCCATGCGTAACCCGACCATCGTGGTGCTCACCGACCGCAACGACCTGGACGATCAGCTCTTCGGCACCTTCTCCCGCTGCCGGGAGCTGCTGAGACAGACTCCGGTGCAGGCAGAAAGCCGCGTCGACCTGCGCCGGAAACTGAGCGTCGAAGCGGGCGGGGTCATCTTTACCACTATTCAAAAGTTTTTCCCCGATGAAAAGGGAGACCAGCACCCCGTACTTTCGGAACGCAGAAACATCGTCGTCATCGCCGACGAGGCCCACCGCAGCCAGTACGACTTCATAGACGGCTTCGCCCGCCACATGCGAGATGCCCTGCCGGGTGCCTCTTTTATCGCCTTCACCGGCACGCCCCTGGAACTCGACGACAGGAACACCCGCCAGGTGTTCGGCGACTACATCAGCATATACGACATCCAGCGAGCCGTGGAAGACGGCGCCACCGTGCCCATCTACTACGAAAGCCGCCTGGCCAAACTGGATCTCGACGAATCCGAGCGCCCCAAGATCGACCCCGAATTTGAAGAGGTGACCGAAGGCGAAGAGATCGAGCGCAAAGAGAAACTCAAAACCAAGTGGGCGCAGCTGGAGGCGATCGTCGGGGCGAAGAAACGACTCGGGCTTTTAGCACGTGACATCGTGGAGCACTTCGAGCGTCGCCTGGAAGCCCTGGACGGAAAGGCCATGGTGGTCTGCATGAGCCGCCGTATCTGCGTGGACCTGTACGAAGAAATCGTGGCCCTGCGGCCCGAATGGCACGACGACGCCGATGATAAGGGCACGATCAAAGTGGTTATGACCGGGAATGCCTCGGACCCGCCGGAGTGGCAACCGCACATCCGCAACAAGCAACGCCGGGAGTTCCTCGCCAACCGCTTCCGGGACCCGGAAGACCCCTTGAAGATGGTGATCGTGCGCGACATGTGGCTGACCGGCTTCGACGCACCCTGCCTGCACACCATGTACATCGACAAGCCCATGCGCGGCCATACGCTCATGCAGGCCATCGCTCGGGTCAACCGCGTGTTCCGGGACAAACCCGGAGGTCTCGTGGTGGACTACATCGGCCTTGCCTACGAACTTAAGCAGGCCCTGGCGACGTACACCGAGAGCGGCGGAAGCGGGCGCACGGCCATAGATCAGGAGGAGGCAGTGGCCGTCATGCTGGAGAAGTACGATGTCTGCTGCGGCCTTTTCCACGGGTTCGACTGGTCGAAGTGGACCACCGGAACGCCGCAGGAGCGGCTGGCCCTGTTGCCCGCTGCTCTGGAGCACATCCTGGCACAGGAAAACGGCAGGGAACGGCTCCTGCAAGCGGCCGCGGAACTGACCAAGGCCTTCGCCTTGGCCGTGCCCCGGGAGGAGGCACTGCGCATCCGGGACGATGTGGCGTTCTTCCAGGCAGTACGTTCGGCCCTGTCGAAGCGCACCCCTGCGGAGGGGAAGACCGAGGAGGAGCTCGACCATGCCGTGCGGCAGATCATCGACAAAGCGATTGCACCCGAAGGCGTAATAGACATATTCGCCGCTGCGGGCCTGCCCAAGCCCGACATATCGATCCTTTCGGAGGAATTCCTGGCCGAAGTGAGAGGGATGCCCCAGAAAAATCTCGCCGTGGAGGTACTGCGTAAACTGCTTGAGGACGAGATCAAGACACGCCGCCGCAAGAACGTTGTGCAGGCGAGGTCCTTTGCAGAACTCTTGGAGCGTACCATCCGCCGCTACCAGAACCGCACCATCGAAGCAGCCCAGGTCATCGAGGAACTGATCGAACTGGCGCGGGAGATGCGCGAGGCCGACCGGCGGGGGGAGGACCTGGGCCTGAGCGAGGAAGAACTGGCGTTCTACGACGCCCTGGAGACCAACGACAGCGCAGTGCAGGTGTTGGGCGACGAAATCCTGCGCACGATCGCTTGCGAACTGGTCGAGGCCGTGCGCAAAAACGTCACCGTAGACTGGACGGTGCGTGAAAACGTAAGAGCGCGATTGCGCGTCATCGTCAAGCGCATCCTGCGCAGATACGGCTACCCGCCCGACAGGCAGGAAAAGGCGACGCAGACTGTGCTGGAGCAGGCGGAGGTGTTATCGGAGGGTTGGGCCGCCGGACGGTCATAAAGGGACGATCCTACCGTCCCTGAGGTATATCGCCCTCCCTTTCGTTCAGTTCGCGCATCGGGTACGTAGTGTCCATCACAGCCGGTCCCTTTCCTGAGAAACCTAACTTCCGAGCTGAATACTATTCCTCCGAGCTTCCCGAAGACGAAGAGAGTTTCTACGACCCTCCGGAGGAAAAGTCCACCACTTGACAACTTTCCCCGAAAGCCTTAAATTTCCCTCAAAACACGAGGTAGGCCATGCATCCCCTTTGGAGTAATTTCTTCCGACAGAGGAAGGAGCAGAAGAGCCTCTCGGAGATGCTCAGGGAGATCCCTATATTCTCAGACCTGAGGAAGGGGGAACTTAGGAAGTTGGAGAAGATAGTGCACCTGCGCAGGTTCAAGCCCGGGGAGGAGGTGTTCCGGGAGGGCGAGCCCGGAGTAGGGATGTACATAGTGCGTTCGGGCGGGATAGACATCCTCCAGAGGAGCGAGGACGGCTCGGAGCAATGCTTGGCGCATTTAGGGTCCGGGGACTTCTTCGGAGAGCTCGCCCTTTTGGACGAGGCTCCGAGGTCCGCGACCGCCAGGGCCACGGAACCTACTGAACTCTGGGGCATATTCAGGCCCGACCTCATGGACCTCATACAGAGGGACCCGAGGCTCGGGGTCAAGATAGTCCTCCCGTTGGCCCGCCTCGTGGGGGAGCGCCTCCGCAGGACCGACGAACTTCTGAAGAAGACCTCGGAGGTCGAAGGATGAGGATGCCCTGGGGAAGGATAATCATCTTCGGCACGATCGTCGTCCTCATCGTGGTCGTCTTTACGGTCTTCAAAGGTATCCTCCTTCCCTTGGTCTTCGCCTTCCTGCTTTCCTACATCCTCGGCCCACTCGTGGACCGTATGGAGGGCATGGGCATATCGCGCACGGCAGCAATAGCTCTGCTTTACCTGGCGATGTTCGGCATCTTGGCGGTCGGGATCGCCGTCTTGGTCCCCGTGATCAGGGACCAAGCTCAGAAGATAGCCCAGAACTTTCCGACGTATCAGGCGAGGATCCAGAAGGTGGCTTCGGACTTAGGAGAAAGGATGGACCGTTACGTCCCCGGGCTGTCGGAGAAGCTGGGAGATAGGGTGAGCGGATGGTTCGGAAGGACCATGGAGACGCTGGTGCAGAAGGGTATAGAGTGGGTGCAGGGTTTGATATCCACCTTCACTTCAGTAATCGTGGTGCTCTTCGGCTCCTTCTTCTTCCTAAGGGACGGCCACAGGTTCAAGACCGCCCTCGTACAGTTGGTCCCAAACCGGTACTTCGAGATGACCCTAAATTTGATCTGGAGGATAGATAGGCAGATAGGGGGATACATAAGGGGACAGGTCCTGGAGGCCGCGGCGGTCGGGATCTTAGCTACCGTAGGTTTCGCCATAATAGGCCTTCCGTACTTCATCTTGGTCGGGGCTATAGAAGGGGCGGCGAACATAATACCTTACTTCGGCCCCTTGATAGGTTTCATCACCGCGACCCTTGTGGCCTTCCTGACCGGGGGGTCAGGAACTCTGGTCTTAGGGGCGGCCGTGGTCTGCCTTGCGGTCCAGCAGATAGACAACTTCCTTGTACAGCCCACGGTGATGGCCAGGAGCGTGGCGTTGCATCCCTTGGTGGTCATGTTCGCTGTCCTGGCGGGCGGCTCGGTTATGGGGGTCGTGGGGATGGTGTTGGCCGTCCCGGTGGTGGGTATCTTAAAGGTGATGGTGCAGACGGCCTTGGAGGGTATCCGCACGTATAGAGCCTCTCAGGAGCTTGCGAGGTGAGGCCCGTCCTCGCCATAACGCTCGGAGATGTGGCAGGTATAGGGCCGGAGGTCGTACTCAAGGCCCTTTTCCGGAAGGAGGTCTACGATATATGCAGGCCCGTGGTCGTGGGCGACCCGAGGGCCTTGGAGAGGGACGTGGACCTGGCGGACGGGGTGGAGGAGGTGAGGGTCGCAGGCTCCGTGGAGGAGGCCGAGTTCAGGCACGGATGCGTGGAAGTGTTGGTTCCGTACGAGATCCGCTCGTGGCCCATCCCGAGGGGGAAGGTACATCCCGAGGCGGGATATGCGGCCGTGGAGTTCGTGAAGGAGGCCGTGAGGCTGGCCCTGTCGGGGAAGGTTGGTGGGGTGGTGACCGCCCCCTTGAACAAGGAAGCCCTGCGTTCTGCAGGGCTTCCCTATCCGGGGCATACCGAGCTTTTAGCTGAACTTACCGGGGCGAAGGTGTACAGGATGATGCTCGTGGGAGGGGGGTTGAAGGTGGTCCACGTTACCACGCATTCGTCCGTGAGGGAAGCCTGCGACATGATAACCGAAGGGAGGGTCTTGGATACGATAAGGCTTTCGGGCGAATGGGCCGCACGGGTGGGCATATCCGGCCCGAGGATAGGGGTGTTGGGGCTAAACCCCCACGCTGGGGAGGACGGACTCTTCGGGAGCGAGGAGGAGGATGCTATAAAGCCCGCTTTGAGGAGGGCAAAGGACGAAGGGTGGGACGTCTACGGTCCCCTCCCTCCGGACACCGCCTTCTGGAGGGCCAGGGAGGGCGAGTTCGACATCTTAGTGGCGATGTTACACGACCAGGGACACATACCTTTGAAACTTTTAGCGTTCCATGAATGCGTCAACATAACCCTCGGCCTTCCCATAGTGCGCACTTCGGTGGGACACGGCACCGCTTTCGACATAGTCGGCCAGGGAAGGGCCAGTCCCGAAAGCCTCCTCGAGGCCATAAAGTGGGCGGCGCTTATGGCCGAAAGTTGACAGTCGAGAAGGGGGGGATATGCGTTGGATCGAGGAGGAAAGCTTCGAAAGGCTTGCTGAGGATCTGGAGGGGAGGGGGTTCAATACCTCGTGGATCAAGGAGAAGGTGAAGTCCTTTAAGGTCGAAACTCCGTCGTGGGGGTACAGGGACTCGGGGACGAGGTTCGCCGTCTTCCACCAGCCGGGGGCCGCAAGGGATGTACACGAATGCTTGGAGGACGCCGCTTTCGTGCACAGGCTCACGGGAGCGTGCCCTTCCGTGGCACTGCACATCCCTTGGGATAGGGTGGAAGACTTCGGGGCGCTCAGGGAGGAGGCCGAGGCGAAGGGGGTCCGCATAGGGGCGATAAACCCGAACCTCTTCCAGGACCCGGACTACAAGTTCGGGAGCCTGGCTAACCCCAAGCCTGAGGTGAGGAAGAAGGCTCTGGAGCATATCTTCGAGTGCATAGATATAATGGAGCAGGTGGGCTCGGAGGTCCTCAGCCTGTGGTTTGCGGACGGCACGGACTATCCCGGCCAGGGGGACTTCAGGAGGAGGAAGGCTTGGATGGAGGAAGGGCTCAGGGAGGTATACGACAGGCTCCCAGGGAAGTCCCGTATGCTCATAGAGTACAAGTTCTTCGAACCTGCGTTCTATCACACCGATATCCCGGACTGGGGGACAGCTTACGCTCTGGCCACAAAGCTTGGCCCAAAGGCTCAGGTCCTGGTGGACACCGGGCACCATCCCCAAGGGACGAACATAGAGTTCTTAGTGGCTTTCTTGATATCGGAGGGGAAGCTCGGAGGTTTCCACTTCAACGACAGGAAGTACGCCGACGACGACCTCACGGCAGGGTCGATATTCCCCTACCAGTTGTTCCTGATCTTCAACGAGATAGTATCTGCGGAACTCGAGGAGGTCGAGCTGGATCTGGCCTATACGATAGATCAAAGCCATATAGCCAAGCCCAAGGTAGAGGCAATGATACAAACTGTGGACGTGCTCCAGCAGATGTATGCGAAGGCACTTCTGGTGGACAGGGTCGCCCTCTCCGAAGCCCAGGCCGAGGGGGACGTCGTAAGGGGTGAGGAGATATTGAGGGAGGCCTTCTCGACGGACGTGAGGCCACTTTTAGCCCAAGCGAGGAGGGAGCTCGGGGCCGAGCCCGACCCCCTGGGGGCGTACAGAAGGAGCGGCTATTTGGAAAGGGTCGCCGAGGAGAGGGCATGATGGAGGAGAGGCTGAAGGCCCTCCTTGAGGATGTAAGGTCGGGGAGGGTCTCGACCGAGGAGGCTTTGGAGAGGCTCAAGGCCCTTCCCTTCGAGGACGTAGGTTTTGCGAGGATAGACCACCACAGGGCCATAAGGAGGGGTTTCCCCGAGGTGGTGCTCTGCAGGGGGAAGACGCCGGAGCAGGTCGTCGAGATAGCCCGGAGGATGGTCGAAAGGGGCAGCTTCCTGGCCACCAAGGCCGATCGAGAGGTGGCAGAGGCCGTGAGGAAGGTCCTGCCTGAGGTGGAGTACCATCCGGAGGCTGAGGTCCTGGTCTGGAGGGGACCGGACTTCAGGAGGAGGCCGGGGATGGCGGCGGTGGTCTCGGGGGGG
>Ga0209410_1000667_pt1 | contig 16055 bp, 18 predicted proteins | sample Mar14436cmmetaG_FD_184135 | JGI IMG/M metagenome (GOLD analysis project Ga0209410, IMG submission 184135) | Marine hydrothermal vent microbial communities from Guaymas Basin, Gulf of California to study Microbial Dark Matter (Phase II) - Marker... ... | reverse complement strand
CCAATACGTGTAACCCGTTCTTGTAGGTTGACGAGCCGCTCAGCTGCTTCACGCCGCCTCTCAAATAGCTTCTGTTCACGTATATTTATCTCACCACCTGTTATTAAGTTAATGCCAAGTTTTAGCGACAAAATGAATATAAGCAATAAGAAAAAAGATATAGGATATATCCACCTGCCATCTATATACAGAATTTTCTCACCGTATATCACCACCCAACGACGCATACAATTTTAAAAATAACTTACACGTTGTACAGTCAATCTTCTGGTATCATGAAGACATCAATATAATTGGTATCAACCTTCTCAACGCGAAACGACAAGTAGTAAGGGTAGTAACCATGGCGCCTGAAAATTGCAATATGTGTACCAACAGGCAATTCAATCGTAATCTCATGTGTAGCCAAATATTTAACGCTATCCACTGTAATATATACACTATCGAGTGGTGTATTATCACTTCCATCGTATATCCTAAATCTACAAATATGAGAGGTTTTGATCTCTATCTGAAAATCTACCCTTATGGAAGTATCGGAAGGTACCTCCACAAAAGTAGAAGCTACCACATTATCACGTATTTTTACCTGGATCATGTATTCCCCCGGAAGCACTTCAAATTGATAGTACCCATCATCTGATGTGGTCACAAACATATGTGCATATTTTAATGTCACCTTAATACCGGGTATAGGGGCTCCCAACCTGTCCACAACTCTACCCCAGATGATGGATCTGGCCAGCTCCTTAGGTTTAGGGGTGGGCGGTTTCGTCAGGGGATTGATCCACGACAAAGTGATCACCCAATATGGTGGGCTACCTTTAACATTGCAACCACACATAACCGACCACCTTCCGATGGAAAACATTGAATAAGGTAATAGCCCTTCATAACGAACACCTCGTACCCCTATACCACACTTTAGCTTGGCATGTGCAAACTCTGTCGCCACTTCATAAAGTAACACCCTTTCACGTGAGTAGTATAGTGCCAGCTCAACCGTTAACAACGATACCCTATGTGGTGCAAACAACCCAACATAGTAATCCGTATACTTGTAACCCAGAAGCAACCCAGCACATATATTCAGATCTCGAGTTACAGATACTCTATAGTCAACCGCAACCTGTATAGGGTATGTAAGGGTTATCCCCCCAATATTGGACCAAACCTTTCTTTGTGATCGAATTATCGGAAATATTGAATATCCATCCACATTAAATTTGAAGCCACCCCCACACTGTAAGTATGTATCACTAATGCGATACATAAAGCAAAACGGAGGATGCTCCTCAACGGATAGAACCAGTATCAGCAGTATAATTTGACCCATAAATTTCGTAATCCTTCCAAGATAGTATAAGGGAGCCTACATTCACCCAGCCGCGGATAACCTTCACGATCACCATGTGAGTCAGATCCACCTGTAACTATGAGATCAAGCTCTTTTGCTATCCGCTTATATCGGGCTATATCCTCGCTAGTATGCGTGGGATAATATACTTCTAACCCCAACAGCCCATGTTTTTTCAATTCAGGTATCAACTCATCATACCCTAATTTACCAGGGTGTGCCAACACCGGTATACCTTTTACTTCCCTTATAATATGGATCACCTTTTCCGGTGATATAGCCTCCTGTGGTACATAACATGGAGCTTCGTTCCCTATGTATTTCTCAAAAGCTTCACGTTCAGTAGCTACATACCCCATGTACTTCATGGCTTGCGCGATATGAGGACGTCCAATCAACCCAGACCTGGTAAATTGCTGCACGATCTCGATTGGCACTTCTATATTATATCGTTTCAACTTATCGAGTATCTTGAGTGCACGTTCGTGACGCGATACTTTCATATGGTTGATAAAACTTTGGAGTTTCGGCGAATGCAAATCTATGAAATACCCAAGTATATGTACACTTTTGCGATTTTTATAGGATGAAAATTCAACCCCCGGAATTACCTCGATATCACCATTATCATCAACTATTCTTAATGCTTGGAGGCTACCCTCAACAGTATCGTGATCTGTTATCGATATTGCGGATAGCCCCACCTTACGTGCATGCTTAAGTAACTTCTCCACAGAATATGTACCATCAGAGTAATTAGAATGTACATGTAAATCGATATATCTCATTTCCTAAACTTATCCGCGAGATAGCGTTGCACCACTGGGGGTACGAAATGCGAAACATCGCCCCGTTGTGCTGCTATCTCACGCACCATGCTCGAACTAAGGTAGAAATACTCCTCACGTGGCATCAGAAATACCACAGTTATTTGTGGAAACAATCTACGGTTGGCCATCGCCATCTGAAACTCGTAGTCGAAATCCGATACCGCCCGTAATCCCCTTATTACCGTATTGACATTACGTTTACGTAGGTAATCCACCAGCAAACCCTCAAACGTATCCACCTCAACCCTTTCCTTACTCTTAAGGCTCTCCTTTACCATGGTAACACGCTCCTCAAGTGTAAAGAATGGCTTCTTGGAACTTATGTCATCCTGTGCATGTATAGCGATAGCTACAATTACACGATCGAATATAGAAAGTGCCTGCTCTATAACATCAATATGTCCGTAAGTGATGGGATCAAATGTCCCCGGATACACTGCACACTTCATTTTATAAGATAGTAAACTCGCTTATCACCTGGTTTTATCATACCCCATCTGGATCGTACATAACGTTCGATATTTGCATCTTCCTGTACCTCGCTTATCAGCCAGCGCATCCATACAAGTTTTGATCTAACGATCGCAATCTCGTCCGCCAGCTGGTTAGCATATCGCCAACGTTCAATATAGCTTATCAGATTATAGGGGCTAAATCCATACAAATAAATGATGAGCGCAACTAATATCATCAATACCGTGTAGCGGCAGAATTTACGTATTAAATTAACCGCCATAATATTTAAATTACCAGATTATATCAAAAGGCAAGCTCTAATTCTATTTTAATATACCATAAATCGTACGGCTATTGAGCGATCAAAACACAATAGTAGACCCTAACATTATGGCCACCCCTTTCGCCCAGGGATATATACCATCCATAGAACATAAGGATATATTGCAATGGAAATGCGGTAGCTTCACTTTTATAGCGGGTATAAACGCTACCCCTTTATAGGTGTAACCCACCCCAACACCTAAGTTTATCCAACGCCACCCTTCATAAATAGTGAAGGCTATCCATTCAACGCCTTTTGGGCGTGCAGCTGTTTTATATAACTGATAGTCCAATACAGTGCCAAATTTCCAATCACCCTCATCATATTTTACATATGCACGACAGATTGTTGGCAATGTGGTTGTAAACTTATCAACTTCTCTTACCTCATATTCAGTTAGCCATATCTTCTCTAAGCTATCGAGCATATCCAATGCAAAGCTGTCAAGCTCATATGTCCATTCTCTCTGTTCACCACTGTCCCATACGAAGTTACCAATCTCCGTAATTGCTACCCCATATTCCCAACCTCCTAGCTGTTTTATCGTGATACCGAAATCCATCCCATAACCGCTACCGGATTCACCAATCTTAGCACTTACATCACCACTGCCATAGATGTAATTTTCTGTGGTCTTACCGATGAAACCGAATCTTTCCACTTCCATGCAACATAACCCACGATAGATATGGAATCCTATCCCCACTTTTAACTGCTTATTATCAAGCTCGAAAGGAGCACTTACACCTATACCTACATCGTAGAATAGATTCGCTTGGTTATCCATCGGCTCACTATGTACTTCATATGTGCGATTCAACTCATTACCTATAAGAAGTAATTCCAGCAGCTCCCTCGCCACCTGTAAGCGACCGCTTCCCCTAAGTTTCACAGCAAACCCCACATTCCTGTATGCTATACATAGAATGTGGCCACTAAATTCACCAGTAACCATAAACCCATCCGATGGCATCGATTGTAGTAACTTCTGTTTAAACGTCTCATCGATCTTATCCACCATTAACTCGCTACAAGGTAAATAGTTGTTAAATATCTTCGCTTCCAGAGTTAATAAGTTGATCGCCCATCCTTCCGTGTAGATAAGTGCGGGATTCCATCCCACTGCTTGAGGCCCCTCTGGTATGAACCCAACTAACCAGAATATGAACATCATTTTAGCTCTTTCTCCAGTCTAACCCTAAGCACGAGGTATGCATAGTTATAGCCGACATAGTCATTCGCGGTAATAGTAATGGTATCAGTTGCAGGTACATGAATCACAGGTATTACCGCTACGCTATCTTGTCTAAGTATCTGCTGAAGTATTGCTAATCGTTCATCATTAAACTCCATCCTTATGGTTGTATCCACTGGCATGACTGCTATACCTCGCTCATCCGTGGGTGCTGCTGGGATAGATACCTCTATGTTGAGGCTATCCAACCATATCGTACCATGGAGCTCCATCGGGAAACGATTCTCAATACTGATCACTGCTTCGGCTGCCGTGATTTGATCCACCCCTTCGATCCCCATCTCAGCATAGGTGGTATCCATGAACAGAGTATCTGGGGCTGTCAAAACAATTGTAAGCGGTGTTATGGATTCACCGCACATTTTCACCCAGCTATCACACCATATTGCACCATCTTGTGGTGGCAAAGCAGCGCGTGCACCCACTATAACTTCATAAGGCCGGAAATTAAGTATATCCGAGATATCACACTCTATAACCGATGTATCAGGGTGTGATGGGCTGCCACGCGCTATTCTTCCCGCATACGAACGTATAAGCTCACCTTCATCACCTACAGCATTTACATTGATTTGCAAATCCGCATCAAATCCAACCGTGTTTATGAACGTAAGCTTAAGGAAACTCGAACATAGGTTAAGGTGTTCCATTTCCGTAGGTAAATCCAATTTTATAGTCTCAGGTGATGTAACCTCTATTATCTCTTCAATAATTCTACCATATAGCCAATTGAGATTTAGCGTATCGAAATAGATATGGAGTCGAGTTGAAGAAGCTGCATCTATAGCTATTGGTATCTCTGGTATATTTAGTTCCATGTAAAAATGTAACCTGTTACCTTCCGTCCTTAAATAGGTGTTCTCCATGTCAAACCTAACACTATCTACGGGGGGTGTGAAATCAAATCCAAGCGTTCTCGCCATCTCATACACATAAAGTGAACAACGAAAAGGTATATTCCACTCACTTTCAAGTTTCAACCACCCACAACCTTTGCTTATATACAAACTATCTATAACAAACGGTAGGTCTGTAATCTCCACAAACCTATCATGACGTAATTTAAACGCAGCCGCATACCCGTAGATGTATGAGGCGATCAATGAGTCGATGTTGAGTTTAAAGATCACCGAATCATCCTGGGTGATATTTACCGATTGACCGTCGGTACCAGGTGACCTCCAGCTTGCATTTATCTGCATGTATCTGGACAACTTTACATCCTCCACGTAGATGGTATCTACCACACTATCGTGCGCTCCAATATACATGTATGAAAATATCAGCTGCTGTGGGTTATTGGGATCGCCGAGCTCAAGATACAATGAATCGAATGGCACCTCCGTATAGTTATGTATCGCAGTGATAATTCTACCAGCCTCTAACATTATAGAATCAAACACATTGCCAACATCAGTGTAGGATTCTACCTCGTTATAGAAAGGATCGATCGGCCCACAGTATGTGCTTTCGGGTAGATCGTAGGGTAATATCTCATCGAGTGTAAATTTAATATTGACTGGCTTCACCCCTATAATTAAAAAATCGTTCAAATTCAACTCAGTACATCCTCTACGTTGATGTAAACTGAACGAATCTGAGAAGTTGAGCGACTCACGAGCTACTTCAAAATATACCTGTAGAATGGAATCATCTCCTACCCTTAAATAGTCCATATCCTCAATAGAGATACGAAAACTGTCAGGCTTATGGAATATTGGTATAGTGAGTTGTGTTTCCAAATCCAATCTTTGCGGCCTCTTACACGTAGCCATGTATAAACAACTGATCACCATCACCAAGTACAGCCCAACTATGCTATAATTCCTTTTCTTCATGATATCTAAATATAAATCTAACTCCGTGATGTAAACGAAATGAATATGTACTATATGCTGTAGATACGACCGTCCCTCAGCTCCAAGACACGATCTACCAACTTGAGTGTAGACTCATCATGCGTTATGATGAGCGCAGTCCGTCCCTTAAGCACCTCCTCGAGTGCAGCTTCTATCTTTTGAGCCGACTCCCTATCCAGATATGCAGTCACTTCATCCAGTATCAGTATTTCTGGTTCTTTGTAAATAGCGCGTGCAAGTGCCAACCGTTGACGTTCACCCCCCGATAGTGTAATCCCCCTCTCCCCTATTACGGTGTTATAACCATCCGGTAATTTACTTATGAACTCATCTGCATGTGCAAGCATAGCGGCACGCTTCACCCTTTTAATGTCAACGGTAGGTTCGCCCAGCGCTATATTCTCTATAATAGAGGTATTAAACAGTATGGGCTCTTGCGTTACCACTCCAATCCGTTTGCGCCAACTCCTTAAATCTATTTCACGTAGATCGTAACCATCCACGATTATCCTACCGTGTGTGGGTTCGTAAAAACCGAGCAATAAATCGACAATTGTAGTCTTACCCACCCCTGAGGTACCTATGATTGCTATCTTCTCACCTTTGTGGATACTAAAACTCACCCCCACCAATACATATTCTGTATCGTACGCAAAGTGTACATTATCAAACACTATACATTCCTTAAGCCCACCCAATGGTATACCACCGTGTGTACGTTCACAAGGTAACTCCATCACCCTATATACACGATCTGTGACATTTATTGCACGCTGTAGCAATGAATTAGCCTGTGCAATATTTCGTACTGGTTGTACGAGTGCCACAATTGCACCTATAAATAGTATGAATTCAGATGCTGTTAGTACATGTTTGATAAATATCGCATATGCCCCCAATATTAACATAACTGCTATAGCTAACGCAAACATAAACTCCGCCAACGGTGTACCTATGAGACTTAAACGCTCAAATTTCAACATGGTCCGCATATGGGCGAGCGTAAGCTTATCGAATCTACGCTTATCTTCGGCTTCTGCTGCATATGCTTTTATTACCTTTATGCCACCAAAAGTTTCACTCAGTGCACGTGTCACCTTTGCCATCCTATTCTGTACGCGCTCGCTTTCATGCCGTAACTTCATACTCAACCGCTGTATGATGAGAAATATTGGCAAGAATATGGCCACTGTATATAAAAAGAGCATAGGCGACAAATATATCGCTATCCCACCATACACCAGTATAAGCATGGTCTCACGAATTATTGGCAAAAATCCGTCTTTTATACCACGTCTGATACCGTCAACATCGCTCGTCGCCCGAGCTATTAGGTGACCCGAATGTTCCTTCACAAAGTATGACAACGGTAAAGCATGTATATGTGTATAAAGCTTGTCACGTATCTCTTTGATGATACCCTCTTCCAATTTTGCTCCAAGGTAACGCTGAGCGTATCCCACAATACCACGTAATAAGAAGATTACCACAATGAGGCCACTTATCAGAATCACTGCTTGCATAGGTGTATACCTCAGAAAATACTGGTTAAAGCTGCCGAGAATACCGGACGTTTGTGTATCCACACGAAATATGGAGCTCACAAGCGGCATTATCGCGGTTAAAGATATCCCAGATAGTACAGCGTATATGAGCATCAACAGTAGTATCAACAACAATTTACCCTTACGAGGTGATAGGTGATGTAGGATATATTTCATAGCGCGAATTTATTACCCAACTCGAACGCCTTTTTGTTAACATCTATGTAATTTTTCTTGATACGATTGTTAAGCGCGTACATCCATGCCTCTTGTGGTAGTGGCAAGAAACGTGCCAACACACCCAATATGACCACGTTCACCGTGCGTGGGTTACCGGCACGCTTTGCCAATTCGAGTCCTGGCAACAGATAAGCTTTATCAGCGTATTTCTTGACCTTATCCAATACATCATGGGGATACGTAAATTCACCTGTAAGTACTGAAAGTGGCATCCATTCATAGTCATTTATCAGACATACTCCCCCTTTACGTAAATATTTGAGTCCACGTAAGGCTTCGAGCTTCTCAAATGCTACCAAGAAATCGGCCTCTCCCATCCCTATGAGCGGAGAAAAAACTTTATCACCAAATCTCACCCCACTCTCGACACTACCACCACGTTGTGCCATACCGTGGACTTCGCTCTTCTTAACATCATAACCCGCATACATCGCAGCTATTGCAAGTATATCACTGGCTACTAAAATACCCTGGCCACCGACTCCCGTAAACATTACTGAATATAGCTTACCTGCCATGTTATTGAGGTTCTGAAGTTATAAGGCTATCTATGATATTCATTAACACATCCCCCATACCTGGGTAGAAGCCAACAAACTTCTTATGTATGATGTTACCCTTATCTAATACATAGGTTGTAGGTATAGCTTTTATTTTATAGGTTTGGGCTACACGATTGGTGCCCATCAAAATGAGATAATTTATGTCCATCTGTTGTATGAAATCGCGTACCCTATCTTTTTCGTCGGACACCGCCACCCCTATGACTACGACTCCTTTCTCCCCATATTCATGTTGTATCTGCTTAAGATGTGGTATCTCTGCACGACATGGAGCACACCATGTAGCCCAAAAATCCAGCACAACAATTTTATCTTCATAATCAGCCAGTGAATGCTTGTTACCTTGCAAATCTTCCAGTGTGAAGTTTGGTGCCTTTTTAGCTCCTTCATCCTTACAGTTTGTTACACCTATAACCATAATGAGTATAGTTAACCATCTCATCATTCCCCCAGTATTTTGTCGAGCCATCTCGTAAGTTTATCCTTAGGTAACACCCCCACAATGCGATCAACCTCTTTACCAGCCACAAACGCAATAAGTGTGGGGATGCTCTTTATTCCATACTTAAGTGTGATGGATTCATTTCTATCGGCATTCAGCTTACAGAACTTTATCTTACCTTCGTATTCGTTGGCAAGCTCCTCAAGTATGGGGGCGATCACCTTGCAAGGTGGGCACCAGGGTGCCCAAAAATCCACCACCACAGGGAGGGTAGATTTTAAAACCTCCTCTTCAAAATTCTCGCTATTTACTTCAATGGGTTCCATATCTTTTCAATATACTGTTGTGCCATATACGCGGCAAGTGCACCATCACCTACTGCAGTAGCTATTTGGCGTAACGACTTACGACGTACATCACCGGCACCAAATACTCCTGGTACAGAAGTTTGCAAATTTTCGTCCGTCACTACATATCCCTCAGAGTCCAGCTTCACCTTACCACGTAGGAACTCAGTTATCGGCTTTAACCCCATATACACGAAAACTGCATCCGCTTTGATGATATATTCATCATTATTGACCATATTTAATACACGTACGGCTTCCACTTTAGTGTCACCTTCTATGGCGATAACCTTATGATTTGTGAGCAGCTCAATATTTGGTGTATGTTTGATCCTATCCTGTAGGATTTTCTCGCCAGTGGGTTGCGGTAAAATCTCTATAATGGTCACCTTGTTGACAAATCTTGCAAGATATAAACTCTCCTGTAAGCCTGAACTGCCAGCACCTACCACTATAACATCCTTACCTTTGAAGAATGGTCCATCACATATCGCACAGTATGAAACGCCACGTCCACGTAGGGCGGCTTCTCCTGGTACATTCAATCTGATAGGCTCGCACCCAGTTGCAATTATAGCTGCTTTACTTAAGTAAGTTTTATTGGTGGTTACGAATTTTTTGAACCCCTCTTCTACATCAAATTCCATCACCTCTGTAGATGGTATGACCCTTACACCCAAGGATTCGACCTGGGTTTTTAGCCGCTCTGCAAGCTCAACCCCTGAAATACCTTCCGGGAAGCCTGGATAATTTTCGATCCTATCCGTAGTTGCAGCTAACCCACCAATTGTATGCTTTTCAAGTATCACAGTGTCCAATTTTGCCCTCCCTGCATAGATACCAGCTGTTAAGCCTGCTGGACCTGCCCCCACTATGATAAGATCAACCTTTTCCATAGATAATTAAAATACTTGGGGTTGTGTAGCCGTCAACGGATGCTTATCGACCGTCAGCTTATAATTTTACCATAAACTTAGTGACTTCACTTGCCTGCAACGGTTCAGTTACAAAGAAGCTGCGATTACCTCTTTTGTCCCATACTATTACACGACGTTCACCTTTCGCATAGCGTAGCAATATCCGCATAGCGAGTTGCAGATCCTCAAGCTTACCATGTCGTAACACCCCTATAGGTGCATTATTAAGGGGTGTCCTTAGCAATACATCGTTCTCCTCAGCTAACTGTTCGAGTTTATTATTTTCGGAACGGTTACGTCCCAATATCAGTTTACTGCCACTCGGTAGCCTAAAGTGGCGACCGAGTTTCAGTAATATCACATCTTTTACGGAAAGTTCGTCATGCTCTATGGCATCTTTTACACGTTGTGAGAACCCCGGATCTGTAAGCAGGCATCCACCTGCAGGTGCAGGAAACTCTTTTATACCGAATATCTTGGCCAACTCTTCCTGCATATAGCGGCCACGTCCTGATATTGCAAGCAAGCGATTTCTATCGAGTATGCCCTTCTTTTCGGGTATAGTTTCCCACAATAACTTCTGTGAAAGCGGCCGTACAACTTTATTCTCCAGTCCAGCACACCGTTCTATGTAACGCATAATGTGTCGCATCTGGGTCATCGGACGTTGTCCCACAACCTCACCCGTAAATATAAAGTCATCTTCATCTTCCATAAACTGTTTAGCTTTGACCAACGTCATTATGCGACAGTCGATACATGGGTTCATTGTATCACCATAACCATGGCTCGGCTGTTTGACGATCTCGACCATATCCTCACTTACATCTATCACCTCAAGTGGTGCACCTAAATTTTCCGCATAATGTTTAACATCATCCAATCTCTCTGTCAAGAATACGTGCGTAAAGTGTACCAATAGCACATCCACTTTCTGTACCATTATAAGCTTAGCAGCCAACTGGCTGTCGAGGCCACCCGAAAACAACCCTATCCCTTTCATTGTGTAGGTTGGGTTTCAAGAATCTTTTTGATCTGGCTCTCTGAACGTGCCCGTAATAGATTGAGCCTTACCGTCGGTTGTTGTATAAGCCGCAACAATCCCGCCAATATATCTACGTATTTAGATCTATCATTCGATACTAATAGAAAGAAGATATATACAGGACGACCATCTAACGCATCAAAGTTGATACCCTCCCTTTTTATGCCAACCGCTAAACCTGTGGTTCTGGCATGTGTACCTAAGTATCGAAGTATAGCCACACCTCTACCTGGAGCTTGTGACATGACCCTGTTGCGTGCCAGAATCGCCTCCAATATACTCTCGATATCTCCTATGTGCTGCATAGTTTCGAGCAATTCTCTCGTAATACTTGCTTTATCTGTACCTTTTAGATTGAGTATGATGTTGGATTCCGGGATCTGCAGCATTAAAGTATGTAGCGGGCAGGTTCTAACTTCTCAACAATCCCTTTTAGCTTCTTGTCAACTTCAGCTTCGGTGATTACCAGCTTTTTCATATTCCCGCTGGGCATCTCATATAAATAATCCTTAAGCAGTGTGAACATCACAGTATATAGGCGACGTGCACCTATATCTTCGGTTTCGCGATTCACCAACGCTGCATAATACGCAATACGTGCTATAGCGGTATCAGTAAATTCGAGATCCACACCTTCTGTTTTGAACAGCGCCTTGTACTGTTTAGTGAGTGCATTTTCGGGTTCCACCAATATGCGGGCGAACTCCTCCTCTGTTAGGGGTTGTAACTCCACCCGTATCGGGAAACGGCCCTGAAATTCAGGTAGAAGGTCGGAAGGTTTCGACTCACTGAACGCACCCGCTGCTATGAAAAGGATATGATCCGTCTTTATGAGCCCATACTTTGTAGGCACGGTAGTACCTTCAACAAGTGGTAACAGATCACGTTGCACCCCTGTACGTGACACGTCAGGTCCTACGGTTTCACGACCCACTATCTTATCGACTTCATCGAGGAAGACAATCCCTGTCTCCTCCACCCTACGTTTGGCTTCCTCTATCATGCGTTCCTTATCGAGTAATTTATCGGCTTCCTCCTGTACGATGACCCTGAACGCCTCCGGTACACGCATCTTTTTACGCTTCCGTACCGGTGGCAGTAACTGACCCAGTGTTTTCATAAGTTCGTCAGGCGGTTCCATAGCACCCATCCCCGGTATGAATATCTCTGCCATAGGGATAGAAGGTGGTACCTTTGTATCTATTTCAATATATTCAGTATCAAACACACCCTCACGTAGCATCTGCTTGAGTGTATCTTTTGGGGGTACCTCCTTGCCCTCCTCCTGTAGCCGTCGGATGATAGCGTTGAGTAATTTATCTTCGGCTAATGATTCGGCCCTTTTGATATTTTCATCGATCATCTCCTTACGTACCATGTTAACCGCTATGTCCATCAGCTCACGAATGATGGACTCCACATCCCTACCCACGTAACCAACTTCGGTAAATTTTGTAGCTTCAACCTTAATGAACGGTGCACCCGCAAGTTTAGCTAACCTTCTCGCAATCTCGGTCTTACCCACACCTGTAGGTCCTATGAGGATAATATTATAGGGTACGATCTCCTCACGTATTGAATCCTCCACCCGTTGGCGACGCCATCTGTTACGTAATGCGATAGCGACCGCCTTTTTGGCTTCATCCTGCCCTATCACGTAGCGTGAAAGTTCACTCACAATCTGTGACGGAGTAAGGTGATCTAAGTCTAACCTATTTGGTTTCATCTTTGAGTTCCTCCACAAATATTTTATCATTCGTATATACACAGATGGAAGCTGCTATTCGGATGGCCTCTTCTGCAATCTCGCGTGCCGATAAGTTCGAATATCGCATAAGCGCCTTGGCGGCTGCAAGCGCGTAACCACCACCTGAACCTATCGCTATCACGTCCTCGTCGGGCTCAAGCACCTCACCGTTACCCGATACTATAAATGTGTGGCTTTTGTCCATCACTATAAGCAACGCCTCCAACCTACGTAAAACCTTATCAGTACGCCAATCCTTAGCCAGCTCGACTACGGCACGCTCAACGTGCCCCTTGTAGCGATCGAGCTTAGTCTCAAACTTATCAAACAGTGTAAGTGCATCAGCAATACTGCCGGCAAACCCGGCCAACACTCTACCATCGTATAGCTTACGTATTTTACGTGCGGTATGCTTTAATATAACTTCGTGAAGTGTTACCTGGCCATCACCTGCCATGGCAACCTGGTTACCTTTTCGTACACCCACTATAGTGGTGGATTTAAACTTCATAGTTGGGTGGCTCCTTGGTTATCTTTATGTTATGTGGATGGCTCTCACGTAACCCAGCCGTCGTCACCCTTATGAAGCGTGCCTTCACCTGTAGCTCCCGTATGGTACGTGCACCACAATACCCCATACCTGAACGTAACCCCCCTATAAGCTGGAAAAGTACCTCACCTACCTTACCCCTATATGGGACGATACCTTCAACCCCTTCAGGTACGAGTTTCTTCTCCTCTTCCTGAAAATAGCGGTCACTACTACCTGCCCTCATAGCGGTGATTGAACCCATCGCCCGATACACCTTGTAGCGTCTACCAGTAAGGAAGACGGTTTCACCTGGACTCTCTTCAGTACCCGCAAGGATATTACCCAACATAACCGAATCTGCACCCGCTGCCAATGCCTTAACGATGTCACCTGAATATCTCACACCGCCATCCGCTATTACCGGAACCTCCTTCTCTTTGGCTACCTCCATGATAGCAGTGAGTTGCGGTACACCCACACCCGCTATTACACGGGTTGTACATATCGAACCTGGCCCTATACCAACTTTAATGGCATCAACCCCTATCTTCTGTAAATCAATAGCAGCTTCACGTGTACCTATGTTACCGACCACCAACTCAATATCTGGATACTTATCACGAATTTTAGCCGCTATATCCATGACCTTTTTCGAGTGTCCATGCGCTGTATCGATGACAATGGCATCAACACCGGCATCGACAAGCGCTTTGACACGCTCCATTGTGAACCTATCCGTACCCACAGCAGCTGCTACCCTCAACCGACCATGCTCATCCTTGGTTGCGTTTGGATATAGTTCGCGACTTAATATATCCTTGGCTGTGATTAACCCAACAAGGTTACCATCTTTATCGACAAGCGGTAGCTTCTCAATACGATGTTTGGCAAGCAACTGTTTAGCCTGTTGGGTATCTATGTCAGGTGATGCAGTTATCACATCTTTCGTCATAACGTCTTTACATTTGAGGTTAGGGTCACGGAAAAGCAGATCCCTCTTGGTCAGTATACCCACAAGTTTGCGTCCCTCAACGATTGGGAACCCCGATATACCATATTCCTCCATCAGCTTTCTAGCCTTCTGTAATGTATCGTTAGGTGTAAGGGTGATAGGATTATGGATGATCACACTTTCGTAACGTTTGACTTTGGCAACCTCTTCCTGTTGTTTATCGATAGATAGATTACGATGTATGACCCCTATACCACCTTCTTTTGCCATGGCGATCGCCATGTTTGCCTCAGTAACCGTATCCATAGCAGCACTCACTATTGGGATGGCCAACGGTATATGGCGTGAGAAATGGGTTGAAACATCCACCTCACGTGGTAAAACCTCCGAATACCCAGGTGTAAGTAGTACATCGTCGAATGTTAATCCCTCTTTTATCTCCATCCTATAAAAATGGTGTATTCATGCTTATGTCAAGGAATGTATTATTTTCGGAGCCTGGTCAACGCTATAAGTACAGCTATAGCGAGGAATGCACCTGGTGGTAAAACAAAGAAAAGTATGGGGGTTGCAGCAAATTTTGCACCCAAAACTATATGGCCGGCAAGTTTACCACTACCAAGTAGCTCACGAATGATAGCCATACCCAGTATCGCAAGTGTAAACCCTATACCTGATCCTATACCGTCGAGTATTGCCGGTAGTGGTGTATGTTTCGAAGCGAACGCCTCCGCACGTCCCAATATTATGCAGTTGACAACAATAAGTGGTACGAATATGCCCAAGTTTTTGTGTATTGCGGGCGCATATGCATGCATCACGTAATCGGTGATGGTAACAAATGTGGATATAACAATGATGAAGATAGGTATCCTTATGCTTTCGGGTACCATAGGCCGTAATAATGATATGGTAAGATTCGACATCGTAAGCACAAACAGGACGGCTGCCCCCATACCGAGTGCGTTCTGTACTGTGGTTGATACAGCTACTGTGGGACATAGGCCGATCATAAGGACCAGCACCGGGTTGTTTTTGAATATACCATCCCAGATGTACTTCTTCATCTTAGATACTTCAAATATTTAGCAATACCTACCTGGATAGCTTCGACAACACCACGTGACGAAATTGTAGCCCCCGTTATAGCGTCGATTTCACCACCATCCTTTTTGAGCTTGATTTGGGATGGCTTCTTGTTTTTGAACTGGTTGGTGAACTCAGGCTCGGTTATCTTTGTACCAAGCCCCGGTGTCTCTTTTAACCCCTCAGCAGGTGTAGCCGGTCTTATAGCGAGTACGATTGTATCCATGGAGAGTGCGACCAACACCGGTATGGGGCCACCGTAACCTTTACCATAACTACGAAATATGATGCCGAGTTTGGTTGTATCACGATAGAACTCCCACAATGTGTCAGGGATCACAGGCTTAAACGTAAGCATGGTATCACCCAGCAGCTCAACAAGGCTAGCACGTACCTTCTGGCGTGTATCTTCTTCGATCCTATCCTTAGTAAACGAATATACCCACGATAATAAACCAGCTGCCACTATGCAGATGAACACCAGCGAACGTATCATACGTATCATAGTTCAAAACTACGATAGAAATTTGTATAGTCAAGTGGTATTTTAGGAACGGG
>Ga0209410_1000665_pt1 | contig 16079 bp, 11 predicted proteins | sample Mar14436cmmetaG_FD_184135 | JGI IMG/M metagenome (GOLD analysis project Ga0209410, IMG submission 184135) | Marine hydrothermal vent microbial communities from Guaymas Basin, Gulf of California to study Microbial Dark Matter (Phase II) - Marker... ... | reverse complement strand
CTGCTTATTGACGGAAAGCTGTATGGGCGAGGTGCTGCCGATGATAAATCCGCTATAGTGGCTACTATATCTGCGCTCTCTGAGCTGAGAATTACTGGCGCTAAGCTACGTTACAAGCCATATATCGTCGTGACAGGGGACGAAGAAGTTGGCGGCATCGGGATAAGATCTCTCCTCAATTCTGGCTATAGATGGGATAAAGCGGTGATAGTTGACGCTGGAGCCGACTACTTGACTATCGGTGCTAGCGGAGTTGTTCACGCATGGCTGCGTGTAAAAGGAAGAGCGGGACACGCTGGCTATCCTCACTTAGCAGATAATCCCGTGGAAAAGCTGGCTAGACTTATAGCCGAGTTGACGAGAACCTATAAGCCTTTAAGGTATTCTAAGCTCTCAAAATTGCCTTCTCCGCCAAATTCTCCCGTTCCTAGGCTTTGGGGAAGAGCAAGCTTCACCATATTTAAGCTCGGTAAAAATGACGCAGAGAAACATAACAGAATTCCAAGCGAAGCGATTGCCGGTATCGATGTTAGATTAATACCGGAGGAAGATGTGGACGAGGCCGTAAACGAGCTTTACTCGGCCTTTAATGAGGCCGCTGCTAGGCTGGGCATAGGCAATGCTGAAATTGAAATCGTGGGAGCGCAGCGCGGGTGGTATTCGACTGACGAAAACCTAGTTGAGAAAGCAAAGGACGCTGTGCGCCGAGCATACGAAAGTGTCGGTATTCAGGATCCTGTTAAGGTGGCAGCCGAGCTAGGTGGAAACGATGGAAGCTACTTCTTCAATAAGGGCATTCCCGTAGTGGCTTTTGGAGCAATCCGCCAAGACAATAATATTCACGCTCCCAACGAATTCGTATATATTCAGGACTTAGAGATGTTAAAGAATTTCGTAATTAACCTCTTAACCTGAAATAAAGTTAATATATACTTCGATTTTTTATTAAATCGCTTGGAGGTCAGATTCCTATTGTGTTGCGGGTATATAATACTCTGAGTAGAAGGCTGGAGCGCTTTGAGCCATTTAGCCCTGGTTATGTTAGAATGTATGTGTGCGGACCGACGGTCTACGATTACTCGCACGTCGGCCATGCCAGAACTTACGTGGCCTTTGACGTTATTAAGAGGTATCTTAGGCTGCGTGGCTACAACGTGTTTCATGTGCAGAACATTACTGACATCGACGATAAAATAATAAATCGGGCGGCTAAGGAAGGTGTAAGCTGGAGGGAAATTGCCGACACGTATACGAAGGATTATCTGGATGCCCTCTCCAAGCTTAGGATAAACGTGGACCTTCACCCTAGGGTTTCAGAGCATATAGATGAGATAATAGAGTTTATTCGGTTGTTGATTGATAAGGGTCATGCGTACGTCGCCCCGAGCGGTAGCGTGTACTTTGACGTGGACAGTTACGACGACTATGGGAGACTTAGCAATCGGAAAGACAAGGAAACGTGGACTCAGGAAAGCGAGTTCGCGGGGGAAAAGCGTCATCCCTACGATTTCGCTTTGTGGAAGGCTGCTAAGCCCGGTGAACCATGGTGGGAATCTCCTTGGGGGCGAGGCAGACCGGGCTGGCACATTGAGTGCTCTGTTATGTCTAGCAAGTATTTTGGCGAGAGATTTGAGATCCATGGCGGCGGCTCTGACCTTATATTTCCACATCATGAGAATGAGCGGGCTCAGAGCGAGGCTGCTTTGGGCGTAAAACCTTGGGTCAAGTACTGGATGCATACCGGCATGCTAAACGTAGGCGGAGAGAAGATGAGCAAGTCGCTCGGCAACATTGTTCCATTAAAGGACCTTTTTAAAGAGTGGGATCCGCTTGTTATTAGGCTTTGGCTTGCAACGGCGCATTATCGGAGCATCTTGGTCTTTAGCGAGGAGGTTTTAAGACAGGCAAGGGCCAATTTGGAGAGACTGGTTAACGCGGTTAGCGTTGTAAAACAGGTTCTTAGGGAGGCTGAACCCACTTTTAAGTTAAGTGATGAGGGGTTGAAGGCTCTGGAGGAGCTTAACAGGCTTCGCAGCGAGTTTTATGATGCGATGGATGACGACTTTAACACTAGTAGGGCTTTCAGCGCCGTATATAAGACTACTTCGCTGGTGTTTAAGTATCTTGAGCCGCGAGGCGAATATACTATAGCTTTAAAGGCGCTTAACCTGTTTAGGGAGTTTAACGCTGTTTTGGGCGTATTGGACGAGCATCTGGAAGGTGCATACGCCCAGCTTGGAGTTGAAAGTGTTTTACAAATATTAGTTGACGTTAGAAACATGCTTAGAAAGTCCAAAGAATATTCTATTGCCGACGAGATTAGGAATAGGCTTCTTGAATTAGGGATACAACTTCTAGATGAGGGAGACAGGACCAGGTGGGTACTTAAAAAATAATGTCAAAACTATATGTATTTTATTGGTTCTAGTCCAAGCGACAGCGCTACAGCTCCGTATAGTACTACGTCTCCTCCTAGGGGTGTTGGAATTATTTTAGGGATATTGTTTATAGCGAATCGCTCAACAAGAGAGGGGAGGGGATTAATTACGAGTTCTACATTGTTTAGCGCCACAGATCCTCCTATTGTTATTATTTCCGGATCGTATGCTTGAATAATATTTGCCATTCCTATAGAGTTGTAGAAGTTGGCTCGTTCTACTACTCGACCGGCGAATTCGTCGCCTTCTTTAGCGGCATTATACACGTCCTTAGAGGTTAAGCCTTTAAGGCTACAGCCAAAGCGTTTAACTAGCATGGACTCTGCGTATTTTTCGCGGTTTTCCTCGAATACGAGTCTTGCAAGCTTCGGTACGCCCGTGCCTGACGAATAGGCTTCCCAGTGTCCTGGCTTTCCGCATCCGCATATGAGCTTGCCTTCCGCATCCACGACTGTATGTCCTATTTCAACCGCGTTTCCCTCTTTTCCCAACAATAGGTGACCATCGACGTATGCTCCGCCGCCTATGCCAGTACTTATTGTAACGTAGACTAAGTTTTCGACGTCTTTTCCAGCGCCAAAGTGTTTTTCTCCCACTACAGCCGCTGTGCAGTCGTTTAAGAGAAACACTGGAACGTGGAATTCCCGATGTAGTGGCTCAGTTAGAGGGACATTTTTGAAAGGAATATTGGGTGGATTTATAAGCACCCCTGTTTCGATGTTTAGAGGTCCTATGCTTCCTATCCCGATACCGCGTAGCTCATCTGTTTTCACGCCTGTTTTGTCGAGCAGCTTTTTTATCATAGAAGCTATTAGGCGGGGTATCGCCATGTTGTCGCCTTGCTTTGGGGTACGCTCAACTAGCTTGTCTATTATTACTCCCTCACGGTCGGCTAGCGCCGTTCTAACGTAGGTAGCTCCTAAATCGACTCCTACTCCATACATAGTCATAACTTTCACCAATTTTACACTCAGTTGCTAATAAGAATGTTCAATCATTATTCTTCCTCATTAAGTTCCTGGAATTCTTCTATTGTGAACTTGTAGTCCCACTTGTCGTAGTACAAGTTTCCGCCAGCCCATTCGACTTCTCCCCTCTGGCTGTCGACGGGATCCGAACGCACATACTTTTTGGGCGGCGTGAATTGATAAGATATCTCTGTATTGGCGGCTAGTCTATATCCTTCTATGTTTCCGAAGTAGAACTCGTTGCGCCATTTTTCTCCATGACGCCGTACGCCGCCGAAGCTGGGGTCTGCGTAGAGCCAGCCGTATGGCTCGACGTAGAACTGGGCCCAGTCGTGCATACCGTGGCTTATTGGGTTCATGTACCAGCTTGACTGCCACCTGGCTGGTACGCCTGCTATTCTGCACATGGTTATGAAGAGGAGTGCTTGCATGCCGCAGTCCCCCCTCTTTTTCCTCGCCACGTATTCTGGGATGTTATCGTATAAGGCGTAGTCGTGCGCATACGTGTATCTGATGTTATGGGTGATCCATTTCCATATTCGCTTAGCCTTGAGGTAAGGATTTTCCTCGCTTCCCACAACCTCCTTGGTTAGGGTTTTCAGATAGGGCGTGAATACTATGTGTGGTGGACGCTCGACCACGTATTTCCTATAGACTTCGCTTTCTTCATCGTAGTGTTCTACTTTGGCTGGGTCTATTTTTCGGTAGAAACCCAGCGCTACGAATTCGTATTGTATCCACTCGTTTACGCCGTTTTCTTCCATTGTAGCCTCGAAGTAGGCTGTGCGTTGAGGGTGGTCTGCCTGCGATATTTTCTTGAGCCCTGAGCTGTATGCGATTATTTCTACTTTCGGGTGCAGATCGCATTGCTGCGGTATGGGGACCCATATTTTGACTTTCTCTCCTATGGGCACCGCTTCGGGTTTTATTTTTATTTCCATTTTTACTCTATATTTTACGGATAGTAGGTATCCGTCTCCGTCCTCCGAAGCTTTTTTAATTATTTTTTGGGCGCGTTCACGTAGCAGCTTCCTGCTTTTCTCTCTTTTCGGGTCGCTCTTTTTTATTCTTCTGGCTTCTAGCTCAGGGCATAGCCAGAAGAGATTGGGTATGAATCTTCGGAGTACTCGTATCTCGCCTTCGATTATTTTGTGATCTACACATCCGTGTTTTATGAGTTCTATGAGTTCATGAGACGTTAGTCCCGTTAATTCTTCTTTTAGTAGGTTGAATGCTTCGTTGAAGCTGTACGGATATTCTTTTTGCCAACGCTTTAGGCGGTCTAGCTCGAAGATAAGCCTGCCTTTTTGGGATGCTAATGCTTTTTCTATAAGTTTTTTGAGTTCTCTTTCTGCTTCTTTGAAGCGACCAACATATATTAGTTGGTCTATTTCTGGTGGTAAAGGTTCTGTCATAAAAAAGAGAACGTTATTTTGCATTTCTCTCACTGCTTAAATAAAATTGAATTGAAGTTTATTTCTTTCTTGAACGTGCTCTTGAAATTTTTACTTCCCTTCTTCTTGCCTTAAATTTAGTAAAGCTATAGTAAGCTTCTTTTAGAGCTGTATGCGCGGACGTCACGGGGTCCCAGTTTATGGAGTGACCCGAATGCACTCCCCTGTCGAGTTTTATGCTTGCAGTAGACTCGTAGAGAAGCTTTACGCCGGGTTTTTCGCGTGCTTTAATTACTAAAGATAGCTCTAGCAGTCTTCCTCTCTTATTTACTCGCTTTGCTATTTCTATAGCCTTTTTCATTATCAGACTTCTTTCAAATACGGTTAATCTATTCATCCCCTCTATTATTACTGGTAGTCGCTCTTCCTCTAAGGCGGCTATGAATTTTTTAAAGAAAGTTATAGGCGTAATTATTCCTATAGGCCACGTTTCATCTCTAGAGACAACTATTACTCCATTTCTTATTTCTCTAAGCGAGATTTGAGAATCTGCTTTTTCTAAGGGTAGTTTGTGAAGCGGATATTTTCCGATAGGGGAGGAAAGTAAAGACTCTAGTTCGCCCCCTATTTCTCCTCTTTTACTTTTCTTGAAAGGTATAGTGTACATTAATGCTATAATATCCCAAATGCCGATGACACCTTCAACCTTTTTCTTAGATAAAACTGGAAGGTATTCCACTGTTCTTTTAGCCATAAACTTCCGCGCTTTATCCACTGGATCATCCGTAAACAGGGGAGCTAGTAGTTTAAGCATAACCTCACGCGACAAAACTTTACTGTCCCCGTTAAAGGCGTAATCTAAGATAGTGTATGGGGTAATTATTCCAAGAGGCTTTCGATCGCTGCTAACACACGCTACAGCTGGAACCCCTGTTTTTAGCAACGTTTTTATTGCGTCATCTAACGTGCAGTCCGCTGAAAGTGGCGGAACTTTAACTATAAGGCTTTTAAGTTTAGTATGAGGATGAAGCCTAGAGCTTATGATCTCTACAAAAGAGAGGATCCCTGCATATTTCCCGGAAGGTGAAATAACAGGAACAGCTATCTGCTCCTCTTCAACCATACAAGAAGCAACTTTAGAAAGAGGATCAGAGGTCAAGAAGACAGAGACAGGCGTTATAACGCCAGATAGGGTAAGTGCTTTTTCCATCATGTATAATTTTTCCTAACTTGATATTTAAGCTTCGTTAGTAAAGTTTATATATCATTTATATTCAATAACTTTACTTTAACATTTTTATAAAGTTTAGCAACAAAGATATCAGAGGCGCGCCTCGAATGCCGAAGCTCCTAGCTCAGCCCAAAAAACTCTCTTCAAATTATATTCCAGATAAGCTGCCTCATAGAGAAAAGACCATTGAAAGCATTAAGAGACTTATGATGGGAGATGCTTATTACGTTAAATTGCAAGTACAGGGTCCTGCGGGCAGCGGAAAAACAAGCAGCGTAATACATGCAACCAGAAGACTACCAGTAAAAACCATCTACTTAAATATGAAGATACTTAGGTCGCAATATACTGCATACAAGTCTATGCTAGAGCAAATAATAGAGGGAAACGTTTCGCGCAGCTTATCCCCTGGCGAGATGCTCAGGCTTTTTGTAAAAACTCCACAGGAGAAGATAATAGTAGTAGACGAAATAGACTATTACTTGCTTTCGACAAACGATACGACCCTAGTATATGACCTGACAAGGCTTGTCGAGCTCGAAGCAGAATGCAAAATAAGGGGGGTTATATTTATTTACAGAAATCCGGAGTGGAGAAAAAAGCTCGACAGCGCGGAGAAGAGCAGCCTGGGAGCCTTGCTTGTAAAGCTTGAAAGGTATACGCAAGAGCAGCTTGAGGACATTATTAAGTATAGGAGCGAGGAGGCTTTAAAGCCGGGGGCATTGCCCGACTATACGATGCAGTATATAGCGCAAGTTGTGGACAGAGAATTTAATGGTGACGCTAGGTATGCGTTAGACATCTTATATTTCTCGGCTGTTCTAGCGGAGAACAGGGAGCGTGACAGAATAGAGCTGGACGATGTTCGAGAAGTTGTTTCGCAGCTTGTGCCTCAGATGACTAGTGAGGACTTAGCAGCGCTTCAAAAGATCGAAAAAATAGCGTTGCTCTCTGTTGCCTATGCTGTGCAAAGGAATGAAGAAGGATTTGCATCATTCACAGAAGTATACAATTCCTACAAGGAGCTTGCTGAGAGGTTTAATATTAGACCGAATATCAGGAGCCTTGAAAATGCTCTTCAGGTTCTCGTAGATCTAGGGTATATTATAGATAAAGGCCCCAAGAAAATTACGGTTGACGTTCCCGTTGAAAAGTTAATTAGATTCTTAGAGAAGCAGTTAACAAGCCACTAGCGCCGCCTAAAGATTTTATTAAGAAGGAGGTAAGAAAAAAGAGGCGTAGATGGCGTTCGAGTATGCAAGAGAATATACTAAAAGGGATGTACTAAAAAGACTTCACCCCCTGGTTGCTGAGTGGTTTGACTCCACATTTGAGGACTTGACGCCGCCACAGAAGTACGGGCTAATACCTATTAAGGAAGGAAAAAACGTGCTAATTTCCAGCCCCACAGGCACCGGCAAGACTCTAACCGCGTTCCTCATGATAATAAACGAGCTCCTCGAAATGGGGGAAAGAGGTGAGCTAGAGAACACAGTGTATGCTGTTTATGTTTCACCTTTACGGGCTCTTAATAACGATATTCATAGAAACTTGGAGGAAACAATGCAGGGTATATACAGATTGGCTGAAAGTAAAGGCATTAAGCTCCCAGAGATAAGACATCAAGTTCGTACCGGTGATACGCCTTCCAGCGTAAGGCAGAGAATGCTCCGTATGACCCCTCACATTCTAATAACTACGCCTGAAACTCTAGCAGTTATTCTGGTTGCTCCCAAGTTTCGCGAAAAGCTTAGAACCGTTAAATGGGTAATAGTTGACGAGATACACAGTTTAGCTGAAAATAAGCGGGGAGTTCATCTATCCCTATCCCTAGAGCGTCTCAGAGAACTAGCTGACAGGGAATTTATTAGAATAGGTCTATCAGCAACTATTAATCCGCTTGAAGAAGTAGCCAAGTTTCTTGTAGGCTATGACGATTACGGAAACCTTAGGTCGTGCGTAATAGTCGATGCTCGTTATGTAAAGAAAAAACGCATACGAGTTGTTTCTCCCGTGGCTGATCTTATCTACACGCCTACTGAAGTTTTGTCAAATAAATTGTACGAGACAATATACGAGATAGTTAAAAAACATCGAACCACTCTGGTCTTTACCAATACGAGAAGCGGTACCGAAAGAGTAGTTTTTCACCTGAAGAAGCTGGCACGAACTCGGGGAGATATCAGAGAGGACCAAATAATGGCTCATCATGGCTCTCTTTCAAGGCAGGTAAGGCATGACGTAGAGGAAAGGCTAAAGCGAGGCGAGCTTAAATGTATAGTGAGCAGCACTAGCCTAGAACTCGGCATAGATATAGGCTATATCGACGTCGTAGTTCAGATAGGCTCTCCTAAGTCGGTCACTAGGTGCCTGCAGAGAATAGGCAGAAGTGGACATAGGCTGCACGAAACAAGCAAGGGAATAATGGTATGCGTAGACAGGGACGACTTAGTTGAAGTCGCTATAATGACTAGGGAAGCCTATAGGGGGCACCTAGACAGGATAAGGATACCTAAAAATGCGCTCGACGTCTTGGCTCAGCATATTGCGGGCATGGCCGTGGAGAAAAAATGGAGTATAGACGAGGCTTACAGGGTTGTTAAGCGCAGCTACTGCTATCACAACCTACCCAAGTCAACGTTCCTTAACGTTCTTAGATACTTGGCGGGAAAATACTCAGACCTCGAGCACTACAAGGTCTACGGCAAGATTTGGCTAGACGAGGAGGATGGAGTCTTTGGAAGGCGGGGTAAATACGCTAGGGTAATTTACACGCTTAATGTCGGAACGATACCAGAGGAAGTAAAAGTAAAAGTTTACACAGGTAAGGGGAAATATGTCGGCAATATCGAGGAAGAATTTCTCTCTAGACTTGTCCCTGGAGATCGTTTTGTATTAGGCGGGAAAGTATACGAATATGTTAGCAGTAGAGGATTCAGGGCTACGGTGCGACCAGCATTTGATTCTAAGCCTACGGTGCCCAGCTGGTTCAGCGAAATGCTGCCCTTAAGCTATGATCTAGCCCTAAAGATAGGGGAATTCAGGGGAAAAATGTTTAAGTGGATAGAGGAGAAACGCTCTGACGAGAAAATAGCCGAGTACCTTAGGAGAGAATGCAGGACGGATGAAAACTCCGCAAAAGCAATTATAAACTACTTTAAAGAGCAATACCACTTCTTAAAGACCATTAATGCTCCAGCGTTCCCCTCACACAACGTTATCCTAGTAGAATACTACCACGACGGTAAGAGAATATGGCAAATATTCCATGCACTCTACGGAAGAAAGACTAACGATGCCCTCTCCCACGCACTCGCATACATAGCCTCAAAAAAAGTAAGAAGAAATATAGGAATATCCCTTCATGACAACGGATTCGCACTAATATATCCGCCAGACACACCAACCTTTGTCCACCTATCCGAAGTCAAAAGCACACAAATAGAAGAAATACTGAAAAAATCAATTAAAAACACGGAACTAATGAAAAGAAGATTCAGACACGTAGCCAACCGCGGATTAATGATACTGAAAAACTATAAGGGACACGAGATCAGCCTAAATAAGCAACAAATAAACGCCACAACACTATTAAAAGTCGTTTCTAAACTCCCCAACTTCCCCCTACTTGAAGAAACCTATAGAGAAATACTTGAAGACTACATGGATATAGAGCACGCCAAGGAAGTCTTGAGAAAAATAGAAAAAGGAAAAACCCGCGAAGTAGAACTACCACTACAAACCATACCTTCACCATTCGCCTATAACATAGTACTTGTGGGCCTAAGCGACGTAGTTCTAATGGAAGATCGCCGAGCCCTAATCGAACAATTCCACAAAATGCTTTTAAAACGCATTAAAATATTAAGAGGCAAATAGGGGGTTCAGCCCCCTCCGGGTAGCCTCTACCAGTTTTGCCCTCTCCGCGGGCGGCGGTAGGCTACCTCAACACAGGGGGCTGAACCCCTAAATATTTTAAGCTTTAGTAAAAATATTTTTATCTTTAACTTTGTTCAGCAGTCAAAATGTTAGACGTATCTTCTAGAAAATTTACTAGCGATTTAAGATATTTAATGGTAGAAGGTACGCGCTCGACTAAGTATTCTCTTCCCTTACGTGTTAAACAGTAAACCTTCTTTTTTCGTCCCGCCTCATCTATTTTTACTACTTTTATCAGCCCCTCCCTGCGCATAATGAATAGTAGGGGGTAAAGAGTGCCCGGGGAAAGCTTTACATTTCCAAGGGTAATTCGTTCAATTGTCCGTATAATGTCATAGCCATGGGTTTCTCCCTGCGCCATTACAGATAATATGATGACTACAAGGGTTTCCCTAAACTTGCGCCTACGCATCCATCATCACGGTTAAGTTTATTAGCATCCGCATTCTCAATATATCGATAATGATGTATCGAATCCGATATATTAGTTTAATGGTGTTGCTGCTGGCAGCCTCTACAATGCAGCTAAATTTACTACACGCAAAGCCTTACATTATCAACAGGCAATTTTCTATAGATGTTGGCACAGCTGTGGTAAAAGTTGAAGTCTCTTATCCCCAGATTTTTACTGCAGGAAATAGCTATAACATCAATGTTTCAATTCAGGCATTAGATCTTGGAAAAGAAAAATATGTAGAAATTCGGTATCTTTCTGTGGAGCTTGAAGGCACATCAATAGGATTTTCCCATGCTATGGTAGAAAAGCTAGCATCGACAAGTAACACCCTCAAAGTTACAGTACCTCTAAAAATTGTTGATCCTATTTTCAGGGAAATAAAGGAAGGCGAAAAAGCTAGCTATAACCTAAGAATGCTTATAAAACTATATTCTGAAGGCGAAAATGAAGAAGAATCAGTAGTCGAATATTTTGCCAACCTTCCGGTATATGTCTACTCGCCTCCTTTATACTTTGATGTAGATGTGCTTGGACCTTCAGAAGCCGTTGAAAACGAAAATTTCACTGTAACAGTGATTGTAAGGAACATCGGAAATTACAGCATCATTAATAGCGGCCTCGCACTATATGGGCCGATAGACGTTTACGGAACAAACAAGGTCATTCTTGGTGCTATTTCTCCAGGAAAAGAAAAGAAAGCTGCGTTCATTGTAAGTTCAAGTAAAAAAGACGAGATTATTATTTCAGCTAATGTTTGGGCACTAAATGCTGCGGAATATAATTGTACTGCTAGAGGAAGCATAACAGTCAACATCAAAGGGAAACTGAAGATTGAGTTTTATGCTAACGAATCAAATGGTCAATTGAAACTATACGGATGGGTTTCACCCTCCCGCCCTTACGCTTCCCTAACTATTCAAGAAAAGAGAGGAACTGAATGGACTCCAATAGCAACAGTTTCAATTGACACAACAGGGTACTTTGAATATGTTATTAAAAACCTCAAGCTAGGCGAGCACGTTTATAGAGCAGTATGGGCTGGAGACGAAGAGTATGCTCCAGTTCAATCTAAGAGCATAAGTGTATACGTTGATAAGGTTCCGAGCACTATCATAATATCAGCATCAGGCACTAGTATCTCTAATGGAGAACACGTGGAGCTTAAAGGCAGCATCAACCCTCCTGTATCAGCTACAGTTCATATTTTCGTGGATTGCGGTGATGGATGGACGTCTCCGGGATATGCTGAAGCAAGCAACGGAACGTTTTCCACTTCTATAACTATTAACGCGCCACCGGGCTCTACATGTAAAATTAAGGCGGCGTGGCTAGGGAATGCCAATACGCTTGGAAGCGAATCAAACATTGTAGAAATCAAAATAGAAAAAGCGGGTATTCTGTGGGCGAACGTTGCAGCCTGGGTTGTAGGCGGCGTCGCAGTGCTCGTAATTGGATGGCTGGTGGTGAAACATGTCCGCTCTAAGCGTGTACAAGTACGCAGTTAAATTTGCATGGAATGACATGACCAGTAGAAAGGTTAGAGCTGGACTTACAATTTTAGGCATCGCTGTCGGTGTCGCTGCGCTAGTAGCCTTAATGTCCATTACCCTTGGAATGCGAACACAGATAGAAAATATGCTTTCAGAAACGCTCGGCTTAGCGGTAACCCTCTCCGGAAAAACAGGGGTCGAAGTACCCGTAGGCTTAATACCCGCCATAATGAAGATACATGGAGTAGTTAATGCCTATCCAATAATCGAGCAGACTGCACTAGTTGGCTCTGCCCTGCAACCCGCAATACTAGAAGGAATCGAGCTGAAAAACTTGAAGGATGCGTTCCCAAACATGGAGCTTAAGGAGGGGAGGCTGTTCTACGAGGACGAGGAAGGCGTTTTGATCACGCCTAATCTCGCGGATCGACTCGGCGTAGATATTGGAGACACAATAGAAATTTCCCCCCGCTCTACAGGCGCTACATCCAAGAGATTCCGAGTAGTGGGAATAATCGACATAGGCCTTTCTTTCGGAGAAATGGGGTTCATAGTAATGCCTTTATCACAAGCTCAGGAACTCTATAACCGTCCAGGCTACGCGTCTTCAATAGTAATTAAAGTCGCATCCAGAGATCTTATTCACCCCTTAGCAGAAGCTTTGAAAAAAATGTTCCCCGAAGCGCGCATCACAGAGCCAGAGCAAATAGCGAGGCAGATAAATAGAATAATGGACGTCATCAACGCTACTTTGCTCTCAATAGGCTCAATAAGCCTCATCGTAGCAGCACTCAGCGTTATGAACACAATAGCTATGGTAGTGAGAGAAAGAGTCAGAGAAATAGGCATACTAAAAGCCATTGGAGCACAACGACTACACATACTCGCCATTTTCCTCTCAGAAGCCTTTCTCCTAAGCTTCATCGGCGGGCTCGTAGGCATAGCAATAGGCTTAGCTGGCGCCCACATAGTAACAAGCGGTCTCATAAAGTTTATGGGAATGCAACTGACGCCTGTGATAGACCCTGTAGTATTGCTAGAGGGGCTAATAATCGCATCGGCAGTGGGAGTTGTTGCTGGTTTCCAGCCAGCTTGGAAGGGGGCAAATATTAGGCCGATAGAGGCGCTGAGATATGAATAGAGCCGCAATAGAGCTAATTAACGTAGAAAAGGTCTATGAGGAAGGAACGCCAGCCGAAGTTCATGCGCTGCGAGGGATAGACTTAGTCGTAAATAAGGGCGAGTTTATAGCCATTATGGGTCCTAGTGGCAGCGGAAAAACAACCCTACTAAACATCATAGGCACGATGGACAAACCGACAAGAGGCCGCGTCATAATTGATGGCGAGGATGTCACAGACTATTCAGAGGCACGGCTAGCGCACATACGCCGAGAAAAAATAGGCTTCGTATTCCAATTCTTTAATCTAATATCAACCCTAACCGCGCTCGAAAACGTAACGCTGCCAATGTTACTAACAGGCAAGTACAGCGAAAAAGAAGCGAGAGAAAAAGCTTTAGACCTCCTCACTCTAGTGGGATTAAGAGAGAGAGCTAACCATAAGCCTCGAGAGCTTAGTGGCGGCGAGCAGCAAAGAGTAGCAATAGCCCGTGCGTTAGCTAATCACCCTGCCTTTGTCTTAATGGATGAGCCGACTGGTTCTCTGGATACGGTTACAGGTAGCCGCATAATGTCCCTCTGCCGGGTGCTGAACGAAAAATTTGGCCAAACATTTATAGTGGTTACTCACAATCCAGGTGTTGCAAAAGCTGCAAAGAAAATATATCATATAAGGGACGGGAAGCTCTACAAAACGCCCCCAGAAGACTTAATGAAGTATACTTGGACTCCAAGCGTCGGAGAGAAAAACGAGATAATGCGAGTTTACATTCGAATCCTGCGTCAAGAGCTAAATTCGCTTAAAAGAAGACTAACTTCAGGGCAAATTTCAGAGGCGGAATATCGCATGATAAAGCAACGAATCTTGCAGGACTTGGAGCTCATAAGGAGGGGGATACAAAAATGAAGGCGAAAGCCACTATTGTTATATTACTTATATTTGTAATCAGCGCGTCCGCCTGTTCCCACGCTTTGCCGTTCAGTTCAATTGCGACAGTTTCTCGTAATGTCTCTATTAAGGTTACAGTAAATCCTCTCTCACAGATAAAATCCATCTCTGAGACTACTACAATTTCCGTGCGAAACAATTTTTCATATCCGTTGACGCTGTACGTCCACGATATAGAGACGGATGTAAAAATTTCCGAGTGCTCGGACCCTCCAGTAGTTGTCGAAAAACTGGCGGAATCCCTATACCTAATAACTTGGAAAGTCGAGGTAGACCCGTTCAAAACGAAGGAAATTCGAGTAGATTCGATCCCAAAGGAGGAACTACCACTCCTTGTAAAAATATTTTATAGAGTTAACGGCAAAGAAATCAAACCAGTAAAAGAAGGAAAGATGCTGAAGCTTAAAGTAAATAAAGGCGACAAGATAACCCTATGCCTAAAATTCGAAAACAATCTTCCCAGACTCTTTGACAGCCTAATGTACGAAAAAAGTCCGATAAATGTGCTGGTGTCTATGCCTTTCCCAGACGACATATTAGAACTTAAGGAAGCTAACGTACCTCAATCACAGTTAATGACTAATAGCTGGATATTAACGGTGTACGATGAGACTTGGTTAAACGCAACATTTAAAGTAAAAAGCCTAGGCGCATGGGGCGAGGTAAACCTAGACCCCATATCCATATCCTACTCAATAATACAACAAGCCAATCCAGCACTAGACCAGCAAATATCCGAAAGCCACCAGCTATCTGAAACCCTTTCAGCATTAGCATCAACCACAGACTCACTGGGAACTGGCATTCAGGGCATCTCCAGCGCGCTTTCAGCCACGTCCGAAGCATTAAAAACTCCTTTACCAGAAAACGCCAACAGAAAAGCGGAATACGAGCTCAGCCAAGTTCTCGAACAGTACTCTAAAGCTCTATCTAAAGCCGCTAGCAGTCTGGCCGCCATGTCAGGCGAGGCAAAAAACAGCCTAAACTTGCTTACAGACTTAATTTTAACTGCGGATCCTAGTCTAATCACTAATCCTACCCCTGAGCTTCAACAACTTATGATGCAACTAACAATGCTATCAGTTCAACTAAAGATAACCTCAGCGCAACTATCGGCTACAAGCGTTGGACTTAGGGAATTATCGACAGGCGTAGAAGCACTTGAAAACGCAACAACAGATCTTTCGAAGAGATTAACGCAGATGGCTAATCAATTAAATGATCTCTCAGATAAACTTGGAGACCTCGCTGAGCAAGCATCTCTAGTGGGAAAAGGCGTAAATGCTTTAAAAACCACGTTAACCGCATTGTCAGATGCATATTCGAGTAAGGAGGCTCTTCTCGAAAGCCAGAGATCTCTGCTGACTTTTCAGCATCAATATTATACCACTTCTAGAGCGTGGGGCACATTTAAAGGATCTATAGAAAAGCTTCCCACAGGATATAAGCTAATTAATCACAACGACAGGTGGATGATTTCGAAAATAGAAGTTAAGAACGAGAAGAAATGCACCATATTATGGCTAGTAATTAGGTCTCGCAGTGGAAGAATTTTAGGCATCAAATTTGAAAACCAGCCAGAGAACTTAACATCCATATTTGTAAAACTTTTAGATAATAGTTCCGCCATAGCAATCCCTATATTTTCTACAGATAACGGTGAACTAGAACATCCAATACTGGGAAAATTTTCAGTGGAAATAAAGGCTGGCTCCTCTGAAGACATAGAAGTATATGCGCTAGCCGCATGTGGAGACAAGTATATAAATGTAGAGGATCAGAAGGTTACCTACAGCATTTCACTTGAAGTCCCCACATTATCGCGTAAAGTTCAGATTAAAATACCATCCTTTGAGGAAGAAAAGAAGACTAAAAGACCATTTGCCGAATATCTGATAGCTGCAATAATAGCTGCGGCATTAATTGCCCTTGCTATACGTTGGAGACCCCGTAAACGCATTGAAGACAGGGACTTAGCCGAAATCGAGAAAGAGCTAGAAGACCTAGAAAAAAGATTAAGAAGACAATAACCAATGAAATTTTTAATAAAGAATAACAAAATCATCAAAGTCTCCTTTCGGCTCTTCCCATTC